>OGXL01000696.1_pt1 | contig 29469 bp, 24 predicted proteins | sample 1576311 | NCBI WGS metagenome assembly OGXL01 (sample SAMEA3541564, study PRJEB24748) | human gut metagenome | biome: human gut; feature: human-associated habitat; material: faeces | place: China | collected 2012 | reverse complement strand
TGGTGCGCCGCTGGTAGCCCTTGAGTGCTTCTTCCGTCCGGCTGCGACATATGGGGGTAGCTAAAATAGCCCCGTCCCAAATTAGCTACCCTGTGCGAGATTGGAGGAAGCGATGGCGCAGGGGACGTTTGTGCAGGCGCTTCGTAAGGAGGCGGCGCTCAGCAGTACCTTTATGAAGGGGCGTTCGCTCATGCTCAACGGCGCCGTGCTGTCGTTTGAGGACTCCGGCTCGCGCTTTTCCAAAAACGTGAATATCGAGGGTACGGTGCGTGGTTCGCGCGGCGACCTGTATAAGACGCACGTGGCGCTCGATATGGACGAGCACGAGGTTGTCGACTACGACTGCGATTGCCCCGCCGCCTTCCGCTATTCCGGCATGTGCAAGCACGCCATCGCCACGGCGTTGGCGTATCTGGATGCCAGCGGCGCCGAGCCCGTCGAGGGTTTGCGCACGCCGGTCCGCACGTTTACGGTGCCGCCCGCACAGTCCAAGCAGCCCACACGCCCCGCGCCCAGCGCATCTGCGGTCAACCCCAACTTTCCCTTCCCGGCGCCCGTGCCCACGAGCCCGAGCCTTGTGGCAGCGCTTTCCGATCTTTCGGACGCGCGCATGGATAAACTCGTGGCCATGCGCTGCAAGCTCGCTGGCACCATTGACCCCGATGCGCCCAAAGCAGTGCTGGAGCCCTCGCTGGTGCCGTACTACAATCCGCTGTTTGCCGATCGCTTTAGCTGGGCGCTCGAGTTTCGCATCCGCTGCGGCTCGGTGTCCTACGTGGTTAAGGATATCGACGGCATGGCCGATGCCTATGCGCGCGGCGGTACGTTCTCCTATGGCAAGAAGCTTACGTTCCTTCATGCGCCCGAGGCTTTCGATGATGTGTCGGCAAAGCTGCTCGACTTTGTTGCAATGACGGTCGCCTACTTAGGCGATATTACGAGCTCGCGCTCGGCATCATACGACTTTGCCCGCAGCGGTTTTGTCGCCGAGCGTCAGTTGCCGGTATCCGAGTATTCCATCGTGTCCGTGCTGGACCTGCTGCGTGGCAGGACCATGTCCTTTGAACCTGCTTGGTCGCGGGGGACGACGACGCACCGCGCCTACGAGGTGACGGTCGAGTCGTTGCCGGAAGGGGAGGGCGAAGTCCCGGCTAAGCGCCCGCCGCTGATTGCTGCCAAGATTGTGCCGGCAGCCGGGGGCAGCTACGACTTGCGCCTTCCGGCCGATACGTACTGCTTTGCCTCGGGCGACGTTGCCTATCTGGTCGATACGCGCCGCGCGCGCCGTACCGACACGGCGTTTGCCCAACATGCCGCGCCGTTCCTATCGCACTTGTTGCCCTGCCGCACACCGGTCCATATCGCCGCCGACCAGGTGGGTGAGTTTTGCCGCATGGCGCTGCCTATCTTGCGCGACTACACCGACCTTACCGCGCCCGCTGTGCTCGATACCGTGGCGCCCGAGCCAAGCTTTGCCATGGCGATCGGCGTCGACGATGGGCTCGTGACCTGCAAAATTACGGTTACCTCCGGCGACTGGTCGGCAGATCTCTTTAGCCTGGGCGCTCCGGGCAGCCCCTTCGAAGAGCAGCGCCCGGGCGTGCCGCCGCGCGACGAGGTGGCAGAGTTTCGCGTTATGGATACGGCGGCTCTGTATTTCGACTTTTACGAGGGTGGCCTGGCGTTTGAGGAACGCGATGACGAGAGCCTGTTCCACTTGCTGACTGAGGGCCTGTCTGCCCTGTCCGAGCTGGGCGAGGTCATGCTCAGCGACCGTCTGCGCCAGATCTCGGTCCGCCCTGCGCCCAAGCTTTCGGTGCGCGCGACCGTCAAGAGTAGCCTGCTCGACGTCGAACTGGGCGCGAGCGGCCTTTCGGCGGCAGACCTTGCCATCTACCTCGATTCCTACAAGCGTCACCAGACGTTTGCTCGTCTCACGTCGGGCGACATCATTCGCCTGGACGAGGGAGCGCGCGCCGCGTTTGGCCTTGCCGAGAATCTGGGGGTCGATGCCGTCGACCTGCTCGACGGCGTGTCGCTTCCCGCGTCGAGTACCCTGTTCGTCGACAGCATGCTTGCGCGCACGCCCGCGCTCGAAGCCGATCGCGACGCTGCATTCCGTCGCACCGTCGAGCGCCTGGACACGCTCGGCAAGATGGACTTTACGGTGCCCTCTGCGCTCAAGGCCACGCTGCGTGGCTACCAGGTCGACGGCTACCAGTGGCTCGGTTCGCTCGAGCATCTGGGCCTTGGCGGCATCTTGGCCGACGACATGGGCCTGGGCAAAACGCTCCAGATGATTGCGCATATCCTGGCGCGCGTGGAGGCGGGGGACGCTAAGCCCACGCTTGTGGTGTGCCCTGCGTCGCTCGTGTACAACTGGAATGCCGAGCTGGAGCGCTTTGCCCCCTCGATTGATGTGTGCGCCATTGTGGGCGCTAAGGCCCAGCGTCGCGTGCAGATTGCCGGCGTGGCCGAGCATAACGTGGTCGTGACGTCGTATGACCTCATGCGCCGCGACATCGACGAGTACGTCGAGCAGGACTTTGCCCGCGTGGTGCTGGACGAAGCCCAGTACATTAAAAACCCGCTCACGCAGGTGGCTCGCGCCGCAAAGCGTCTGCCTGCCGGCGTGCGCTTTGCCTTGACGGGCACGCCCATCGAAAATCGCCTGTCCGAGCTCTGGAGCATCTTCGACTTTTTGATGCCGGGCCTGCTCGGCACGCACGAGTCGTTTGCCAAGCGCTTCGAAAGCCCGGTCGAGCACGCCGAGGGTGACAGCGCCGCTCGTCTGCAGGCGCTCGTGTCGCCGTTTGTGCTGCGCCGCGTCAAGGAAGACGTGGTGGCCGACCTGCCCGAGAAGATCGAGGACACGGTGATGGCGCAGCTCACCGGCGAGCAGCGTAAGCTCTACCTGGCCAACCAGGACCGCATTGCCCAGCAAGTGCAGCACCGTGAGGCCGGGGAGTTCAAAAAAGATAAGCTCAAGGTACTTGCCGAGCTCACCAAGCTGCGCCAGATCTGCTGTGATCCTCATCTGCATTACGCGGACTACAAGGCGGGAAGCGCCAAGCTCGATACGTGTATGGAGCTCGTCCACGCTGCGCTCGACGGCGGTCATCGCATCTTGCTGTTCAGCCAGTTTACGGGCATGCTCGATATCATCGGCAAGCGCCTGGCCAAGGAGGATATCGCCTTCCTTAAGCTTACGGGCGCATCGTCTAAAGAGAGCCGCGCCAAGATGGTTGCGCAGTTCCAAGCGGGCGAGGTGCCGGTCTTTTTGATTTCGCTCAAGGCGGGCGGCGTGGGCCTTAATTTGACGGCTGCCGACGTGGTCATCCACTACGACCCGTGGTGGAACGTGGCGGCGCAGGACCAGGCGACCGACCGCGCCCACCGCATTGGCCAGCAGCACACCGTGACCGTGTACAAGCTCATCGCCAAGGACACGATCGAGGAACGCATCATGCAGATGCAGGAGTCCAAGCGTGATCTGGTCAACAGTGTGCTCGGCGGTGACGGCATCTCGTCGGCGCTGTTCACGCGCGAGGACGTTCTGGCGCTGCTCGGCGGCGACGGTCGCTAGCTGCGCGCGGGATGGGGCTGCCGGGCTGGGCCAGGTCGCCGGTTCGTCCTGGCCCGACCGCTTGCCTCACCCGTTATGTGTTCATTTGCAATGCCATGGATGGTTCGGCGCTCTTTGGGCATAAGAACTAACGAGAACATTGGCACATCAGCAAAGGAGAACATCATGGCGAAATTCTTTAAAGACTCCGACGGCAAGCTCGTTGCCGCTCTTGGCGACGACGTTGCGACCCCTGCCGGCTGCACGGAGCTGACGGCAAACACCGAGGATGCGGCGCACGAGAAGCACGTGCCTGTTGTCGAGATCGAGCGCGACGGCCACGTCATTCGTGCGCGCGTGGGCTCGACGGAGCACCCCATGCTGCCCGAGCATTACATCGAGTGGATCGCGCTTGAGGCCGAGGGCCGCCTGGAGGTCCATTACCTTGAGCCCGGCATGAAGCCCGCGACGTTTTTCGCTGGCGGCTCCAAGACCGGTACCGTCTATGCCTACTGCAACCTGCATGGGCTGTGGTCCGCGACGTTCTAGGAGCGCGCCCCCGCTCGGGGTATCATAGCTAGCATATGCACATGCAAGCGCCGGCTGCATTATGCGGCCGGCGCTTTTACTACGGTTTCGATGGTTTACGACGGAAAGGGCTGGGCCATGAAGCTCGCGCTTGCACAGATCGATATGCGCCTGGGTGATATTGAGGGCATTTGCGGTCGCATCGAGGACCAGGCTCGTCTGGCCCACGAGCGCGGGGCGCGCGTGCTGTGCGTCCCGGCTCCGCTCTTTATGGGTGCTCTGCCCGGCGGCCTGATGGGTACTGCCGACTTTGAGCACGACATGCTGACAGGCCTGACCGGTGTTGCCGAGCGTATCCAAGAGCTCGATATGATCTGCATCGTGCCCGCGGCGGTTTCGTTTGAGGGCCAGCCGCTGCTCGACTACATGATGCTCAAGGACGGTCATGTGGTGCCGGCTCGATCGAGCATTGCCCTGCAGCGTGGCGAGAACAACGATACGCGTTGGGCGCCGCCGGTGTTCGACGTGGACGGCGTGCGCATCGCCGTGATTTTTGACTTGGACCGCGAACTCGAGATGTTGCCGACCGGTGTTGACCTCATTGCGTATTTCCAATTCAACGCGTTTGACATGACCGACCGCGAGACTGCCGCCATCGCCGCCGTTCGCAGCGGTGCCTACCGCAAGATCGCATCTAAGCGCAGCGTGTGGTTTGCCTGCATGGCGCCGGTCGGTGCGTACGACGAGTCGGTATATACCGGCGGTTCGTTTGTGCTCGACGACTGCGGTCGCGTGGTGGCCCAGGCGCCGTGTTTTGAGGAGAGCCTGCTGGTTCAGGAGATTCAGCGCGGCGTGATGCTCGATGCCCTGGAAGATCACGAACTGCCCGAGTTTCGTTCCGAGGAGTGGCTGTGGCAGGCGCTGGTGCTCGCCGTGCGCGACAATGCCCGCGCTCGCGGCGCGTCGCGTGCTGTGGTAGCACTCGAGGGTGACTTGCCGTCGTCCCTGCTGGCGGCACTTGCCGTTGACGCTCTGGGCCCGCGTAATGTGATTGGCCTTGTGCTGGGGCGCAACCGTATCTTTACGCCGGCTCAGGAAAAGGCCGAGGCTGCCCGCTGTGCCGCCGTCCGCGCGATTGCCGAGCGCCTGCACATTCGCACCGTCGAGCGCGATGCACCGGATGCGGCTCGTGTGCTCGATCGCGACGTGTCGGCGGGCGATGCCGAGCGTCTGCGCTCGCGTGCGCTGGGCCTGATGCTCGAGGATACGGCGCTCGAGCTGGGCGCCATGGCGTTGAGCCCGCTCTCCAAGACCGAGTACGCGCTGGCGGCGCCCGCGCTGTCCGGCGGCTACCAGGGCGACTTTGCGCCCTTTGGCGATGTGTACCTGTCGACGCTTGAGTTTGTGGCGCGCGTACGCAACCGCACGTCTGCCGTGGTGCCCCAAGAGCTCGTGACGCTCAACGCGGTGGAAGATTGTATGGAGCGAGTGCTGGCGAAGGCGCTCTCGACGCTCGCCGGTCCGGTCGATATGCTCGACCGCGCGGCACAGCTGCTCGGCGGGCTTGAGCCGGGTGAGGTCGATGGCGCGCTCGAGGCGCATGTGGACCGCAATCGATCTTTCGACGACATCCCGATGGCCGCTGGCAAGCCTGAGGCCTGCTCGCTGCTGCTGATGCTCGTTCGACAGGGTGAGGCTGCCCGTCGCATGTTGCCGACGGCGCCGATCGTTTCGGCCCGTTCGTTTGCCGAGCGCGCTTGGCCGTACATGCTTGCGTGGTCCGATTTGGGGCTCAACGGCAAGGAGCGCATGACGGTTGATTCACTGGCGCGCGCCGAAGTGCGCCGCTTTGCCGATAGCGATACGGGCGATCGCATGCGCGGTGAGATGATGGGTCTGTTGGGTGAGCTGTTGGGTATTTCGCCCGAGCAGATGGAGGAGCTGCGCTCTGAGGACGGTCAGCGTCGTTTGCACGAGGGAATGAAAAAGTTCGAGGGCGAGGTCCAGGACGCCATCGAAAGGATGATGGGCGGCCAGGGCGGACCGCAGGGCGGGCCCCAGGGCACGCCGATGCCACATCCGCCGGTGGATCCCCGTCAGTTTCCATTTTTCTCGCAGAACTAAACTGGGGATGGGGCCAAGGTTACGCGGTTTTACCAAACCGCGTAACGAGTCGACGCTACGCGAGCCCCTGCCGGGCCATCTGCCGCTCAAACCGTCGCTTGCGTACAGAAGTACGCGGCGCTCCTCTTTCGCGACACCTTGCCACGGCAGGGACTCGCTCGCTGACTTATGCTCAACCTATGGTTCGACCTTGCTTGCCAGATACGGTCGCTGTTGTGTTATTCTAGAACAGACGTTCGTGAATAGTGCGTGGGGCCTTGCCTTGCGCTGCGCTTGTGACGAGGGGAGGTTGGCTTGGTTATCTTGGGTATCGACCCTGGTTTGGCCCATACGGGGTGGGGGATTATCGAGGAGCGACGTGGCGAGGTTCGCTGTCGTGCCTATGGCTGCATCGAGACCAGTGCTGGAAGTCCGCTCGCGGTGCGCCTGTCGCATATCGCCCGCGACCTCAAGGGCGTTGTCGAACGCTATCGTCCCGATACCGCTGCTATCGAGAGCATCTACTTTGGCGCCAACGTTCGTTCGGCCATCCCCACGGCGCATGCCCGCGGCGCTGCGCTTGTGGCGCTTTCGGAGTGCGCGCTCGAGATTGGCGAATACACACCTATGCAGATTAAGCAGGCTGTTGTGGGCACGGGCGCTGCAGACAAACGGCAGGTTGCCTACATGGTGCGTACGCTTACGCAGCTCGATCACGACCCGCACCCCGACCATGCCGCCGATGCCCTGGCCTGCGCCATCTGCCACGTTAACCTCAGCCGCACCCGCGCGCTTACCGGCGGCGAGTTCTATCAACAGAGAGGAACCGGATACTGATGATCTCCCAGCTCCACGGAACGCTTGTCGAGGCCACGATGAGCTCTGCTGTCGTCGATGTGTCGGGCGTGGGCTTTGAGCTCGGCATCTCGGGCAGCACTGCGGCCACGTTGCCGACGCCCGGCGGCGAGGTTCGCCTCTACACGCGTATGCAGGTGCGCGAGGACGCCATGACACTTTTCGGATTTTCCTCAAAGGATGAGCGCACAATGTTCGACCGGCTCGTGTCCGTCTCGGGCGTTGGCCCGCGCTTGGCGCTCGCCGTGCTCTCTACCTATACCGTGGGGCAGCTGTATTCGCTGGTGATGGCCGAGGACGACAAGGGCATGGCTAAGGTGCCCGGTGTGGGTAAAAAGACAGCTCAGCGCCTCATTCTGGAGCTCAAGAGCACCTTTGCCAAGGATAAGGGCTTTGTGCCGGTCGACGTGATTCCCGGACAGGCTGCGATGCCCGTGCCCGCTGCCGCTCCCTCGGCCATCGATGATGCCCGCGCGGCACTCCTTTCCATGGGCTTTAGCCCGCAGGAGGCCGATGTCGCTCTGAGCGGGTATGATGGGCAGGATATGCGTGTCGAGGATCTGCTCGGCGCGGCGCTTAAGCGACTCGGAATGGATGCGTGATGTGGGAAGCCGATGACTCTCAGGACCTGTGGGCGACGCCCGGCAGCTCGCCGGCGGCATCCATGGCGCACGGTGAGCGCATGGTGGGCTCGGAGCTGACGCCCGAGGACCTCGATGTCGACCGTACCCTGCGTCCCCAGCGCCTGGACGACTACTGCGGTCAGGAGCATATCAAGCAGAGCCTTCGCGTGCTGATCGAGGCGGCGCAGAGCCGTGGCGAGACGCTCGACCACGTGATCTTCTCGGGCCCTCCGGGTCTGGGCAAGACCACGCTGGCCACCGTTATCGCCAACGAGCTGGGCGCTCAGATTAAGACGACGAGTGGCCCAGCCATCGCGCGCACCGGCGACCTGGCGGCCATCCTTACCAACTTGCAGCCGGGTGACGTGCTGTTTATCGACGAGATCCACCGTCTCAACCGTTCGGTCGAGGAAGTCCTGTATCCCGCGATGGAGGACTTTGCGCTCGATATCGTGATTGGCAAAGGTCCGGCGGCGCGCTCGATTCGCCTGGATATCCCCAAGTTTACGCTGGTGGCGGCAACGACCCGCTCGGGTATGCTGACCGGCCCGCTGCGCGACCGTTTTGGTATTTCGTATCGCCTGGACTACTACACGGTCGAGGAGCTTGCCCAGATTGTGACGCGCTCGGCAACCATTTTGGGCGTGACAATAGACCATCCGAGCGCGCTCGAGATCGGCTCGCGCTCGCGCGGTACGCCGCGTCTTGCCAACCGCTTGCTCAAGCGCGTGCGCGATTACGCCCAGGTGCGCGGCAACGGTCCTATTGAGCTTGATATCTGCCGTCAGGCGCTCGAGTTCTTTGAGATTGATGAGCTTGGTCTGGACTGGATGGACATTCGCATCTTGGAGACGCTCGCCAAGACGTTTTCCGGCCGTGCCGTGGGCCTGACGACCCTTGCCAGCGCGGTGGGCGAGGATCCGGGTACGCTCGAAGATGTCTACGAACCCTACCTGTTGCAGTGCGGGTTGATGATTCGTACGCCGCAGGGCCGTCAGGCAACCCTTCGCACCTTTGAACACCTGGGGATTGAACCTACCGTTTAGGGCGCTTTGTTTTGGCGGGCTGTTAGGTTATCGCTGGGCATTAGATAAACATATCGCCGTTCATCGGTTATGGGCGTTTTACTATTGCGCGCCCGTGCTATGCTGAATTGGTCTTTTTCTCATCCGGTAACGAAAGGACCGCCCATGCCTACTGACATCGAAATCGCACGTTCCGTCACGCCGCTGCCCATTACCGAGGTGGCCAAGAACGCCGGCGTCGACGTAAAGCACCTGATTCCGTACGGCTTCGACAAGGCAAAGGTCGACTATTCACTGCTCAACGAGCCGACCGATCACCAGGCCAAGCTTGTCCTCGTGACCGCTATCAATCCCACGCCTGCAGGCGAGGGCAAGACCACCACGACCATCGGTCTGGCCGACGGTCTGCGTCGTCGCGGCGTCAAGAGCGCCGTTGCCCTGCGCGAACCTTCGCTCGGTCCCGTCTTTGGCGTAAAGGGCGGTGCCGCCGGCGGCGGCTGGGCCCAGGTCATCCCCATGGAGGACATCAACCTGCACTTTACCGGAGACTTCCACGCTATCGGTGCCGCCAACAACCTGCTGGCCGCCATGCTCGACAACCATATTCAGCAGGGCAACCAGCTCGGCATCGATGTTAAGCGCATCACCTGGAAGCGCGTCGTCGACATGAACGACCGTCAGCTGCGCCATGTTATCGATGGCATTGGCGGCAAGGCCCAGGGCGTGCCGCGCGAGGACGGCTTCGATATCACCGTTGCCTCCGAGGTCATGGCAATCCTGTGCCTGTCTACGAGCATCAGCGACCTCAAGGAGCGCCTGGGCGAGATCGTCGTCGGCTACAGCTATGCCGGCGAGCCCGTTCGCGCCCGTGACCTTAAGGCCCAGGGCGCCATGGCTGCGCTGCTTAAGGATGCGCTCAAGCCCAACCTGGTGCAGACGCTCGAGGGCACGCCCGCGTTTGTCCACGGCGGCCCCTTCGCCAATATCGCCCACGGCTGCAACTCCATCATGGCCACCCGCATGGCCATGCGTTTTGGCGATGTTGCGATTACCGAGGCCGGCTTTGGCGCCGACCTTGGTGCCGAGAAGTTCCTGGACATCAAGTGCCGCATGACGGGCGTTCGTCCCAGCGCCGTCGTGGTCGTCGCCACTGCCCGCGCGCTTAAGTACAACGGCGGCGTTGCCAAGGCCGACCTCAACGACGAGAACCTCGAGGCCCTTAAGGCCGGCATGCCCAACCTGCTGCGCCACGTCGACAACATTCAGAACGTCTATGGTCTTCCCTGCGTGGTCGCCATCAACCGCTTCCCGACGGACACCGAGGCCGAACTTGCGCTCATCGAGTCCGAGTGCCAGAAACTCGGCGTCAACGTTAAGCTGTCCGAGGTTTGGGCCAAGGGCGGCGAGGGTGCGCTCGACCTGGCCGATGAGGTCATGCGCCTGATTGAGCAGCCGAGCGAGCTCAAGTTTGCCTACGAGGACGGTGCCGATGTGGCCGACGCCCTCGAGGCCGTTGCCACCAAGGTCTACCGCGCCGATGGCGTCGACTTTACGCCGGCTGCCAAGCGCCAGCTCGCCGAGCTGCGCGAGAACGGCTTTGGCAACCTGCCGGTGTGCGTCGCCAAGACCCAGTACAGCTTTAGCGATAACGCCAAGGCTCTGGGCGCGCCCGAGGGCTTCCGCATCACCGTGCGCGAGCTCAAGGTTTCCGCCGGTGCCCACTTTGTGGTCGCGCTGACCGGCAGCGTTCTGACCATGCCGGGCCTACCCAAGGTTCCCGCGGCCGAGAACATCGACGTCGACAACGACGGCAACATCACCGGCCTTTTCTAAGCCTGCTGCTCATAGCCGCTTGCCCGCCCCGCCGCGCCTACCAAGGCCCGGCGGGGCTTTGTGCGTACCTACACCGATAGCTACATTCCTCCGTATCGTTCGGAACAGGTGACGAGGTCGGCGTACTACAAGATTCGAGCTATTCCTGCGGTCAGGATGTGACGCCCGAGTATCCTTGCGCCACGCATGTGCCCAACGAGTAGGGCAAAGCAACAGGGAGTGAACTGAACAGTCCCCGGTGACGCAAAACGCAGCGCCGCCGGGGACTTTTTGATGCAAATTGGCTTCGAGACAAGCTATCTGGGCCAGCCGCGCCACGATAAGCGCCCATCTACTACGTTTGCCAGGGTTGGACCGACCATGGAGCGTTTTTTAACAATGCGGCAAGACGTTTACCTGCGGTTTTGTTAACGCAAATTTGGCTATGGTTGGCACCCTTGGGTTAAACGTAGTAGATGGACGCATTTTATGGTTCACAGCCCAAGAAGAGGTCGTTAGCCGCGCTGGAGGCCGAAAAGTTTGGCGTTGCGCTCGGCGACCATCATGTTGATGTCGGCGATTTCCATCTCGCCGTCAATGTAGGGCTGGTAGGTGCCGTACGGATCGCCGGCTCCCAAGCTGCAGCTTCCACAGTTGTCGCAACTGCCGTTGCCGCAGCCAGCGAGCGCTAGCTTGATGATCTCCTCACGCTCGGCACGCGTCGTGTCCTTGATGAGCTTGCTTTTTGCCATGACATATCCTCGATTCGCTTGTGACCGTCGGCCGCGCATGTCTTGTAGATACCGGCGGGCTTTGTCCATCATAGGCTTTTGCGCGGGTAGAATGCATGGATATCTTGATGCTTACGGGCGACGGAAAGGAATCGTTGCATGGACCAGGACAAGACGACCGTAATGGGTGGCTACGGCTCCCCGCGGACGGGCAATGGCGCCGATGAGACCCGCGTCGTGCCGAATCCCGGCTACGCTGCCCCCGATACGACGCAGGTGTCGGCCGATCCCACGCGCGTTGTGAATTACGGAAACGCGGCGCAGGACCCGCATGGTGTCTCATCGCAGAACCCCTACGGCAACGCGGCGGTAGACCCTTATGATGACCTGCTGCAAAATCCCATTCCACAACCTCAGCAGACGACATATATGCCGCGCACGGCACAGCCGCGCTACGAGTCGCACGACCGATACGCGCGCGAGCCGTATCGTGAGTATCCCAAGTCCATCCCCCAGTATGGCGAGGACGAGGAGAAGAAGCCTTCGCGTTCGTCGAGCGTGATTAAGAAGATTCTTATCGTGCTGGCGATCTTCTTTGCCTTGTCGGTTGTGTTTGCCATCGTGTCGGGCATGCTCAACAAGCGGGGCGCCACGACTGATACCACGGCCGAGCAGACCGAGACTGCCCAGTCCGGCACCGTCGACCTGAGCGATATCCCGGGTCAGTACTGGTCAAACGCCAAAAAGCTCCTCAAGTCGCGCGGGGCCGACCTTTCGAACGCCGTGATCCTGACCGATGATGGCTCAACACCTGTTGTCGATGCCAATTGGGTCGTGACGTCTGCCTACTATAACGAAAACGGTAACATCGAGATTCAGCTCACGCGCAAGGACGGCTCGTCGGGCAATGCGTCCGCTGATCAAGGCGCCACGGACAGCTCGAGCTCTAACACGCTGGAGGACCTGAGCAACAAGGCGCAGGAGCTTGGGGATAAGGCCCAAGAGCTGGGTGACACGGCCCAGAACCTCGGTGATACTGCTCAGAATCTGGGCGATATGGCAACGAACGCCTGGGATGCCCTGCAAAACGGCATTTCGGGCGCGCAGGGAAACTAGCGGCCGAGCGGAGCGGGGCTACAACTGCTCGGCCGGACGGTCGGGCGAGCTAAAACCCGAGTCAAACGTGACAACGCATGATGCATCGGGCCTGCGCTCGTGCACGATATGCGTTACGCGCTCCAACAGCTCGTCGTCGGAGATGCGAAAGCCGTCGGGACGCACCAGGTCAAATGACACAAAGCCATCGTGCTCGTGCAGGTCATGGATGGAGAGCGCGGGATCGATCTGCATGACGCCACGCTTGACCCAGCTGCGCAGGTCGTCGCCGGTGGTGGCGATGGGGTCGCAGTGCAGCGTGATGTCGATGCCCATCTGGCGTTTAATATCGTGTTCGATGGTGTCCAGGATCTCGTGGTGCTCAAAGGCATCGCCCTCGCCGGGCATTTCCACGTGTGCGCTGGCAAACTGACGGCCGGGGCCGTAGTCGTGCACCATGAGGTCGTGTGTGCCCAAGACCTGGGGGTACGACATGATCCTGTCGCGGATTTCCTGGACGAGCTTGGGGTCGGGCGCTTGTCCCAACAGCGGGCTGATGGCGTCGCGCACCAGGCCCATGCCGCTGATGCAGATGAAGATGCCCACACCCAGGCCTGCCCAGCCATCGAGGTCAAAGCCGGTCGTCTGCGAAATAAGCGCCGCCGCCAAGACAGAGCCCGAGGTGATGACGTCGTTTTTGGAGTCCTGCGCCGTGGCGATGAGCGTCTCCGAGTCGATGCGGTCGCCCAGCGCGCGGTTGAATGCGGCCATCCATAATTTGACGAGCATGGATAAGACGAGGGCGGCTAGGGAGACCAGCGTGTAGGCGGTGGGGGAGGGCTTGATGATCTTGGCAATGGACTCGAGCACCAGGTTGATGCCGACGGCACAAACGAGGACGGCGACAAACAAGCCGGCGAGGTATTCGTAACGGCCGTGGCCATAGGGGTGGCCTTCGTCTGCCGGGCGGCTGGCAAGGCGGAACCCGAGCAAGCTCACAATGTTGCTCGAGGCATCGGAGAGGTTGTTAAAGGCATCGGCGACAAGCGAGACAGAGCCGGCGAGCAGACCCGCGATGCCCTTGGCCAGGCACAGGGTAATGTTGAGGCCAATGCAGATGAGGCTTGCGGCAAAGCCCGCGTTGGTGCGACAAGATGCATCGACCGGCTCGCCCTCGCAGCCAGGAACAAGTGTATGTACCAGCCGATTTACAAATAGCATGGCGTACCTCCTCGCATCCTCGTTTAAGGGGATAGTGTAGCTCGCATAGGCGCGCCGTGCGCCGATGCTCAGAAAATGCAGTAATGGTCTGCTGGAGCTAACGAGCGGGGCTTCTTGTCCGATCGGGTGCTTCATTTTGGGCCACATGGGTATGGGCTTGTGCCTGCCTGCTCGACATACTTAATGTCGACAGCCCCTGCGTAAAGGAGGACGTATCCATGGACGAGATGTTTGCCATCAAATGCCAAAACTGCGGCGGCCCCATGTACTCGCACCAGGCTAAACGCAGCTTTGAGTGCGCCTATTGCGGCACGGTCGTTCCGTGGCAGGCCGATGCGGGGGAGCCCAAGAGCGCCCTGGGCATTCGCCATGCGCCGCTGACGGTTGTCGATGGGCTGCTTAAGCTCACCCATGTGTCGCAGCTCGAGCGCCCGGTGGACCCCGACTGGTATTTCTTTCATGCGCACTGGCGCAACCAGTCGGTTCTGGAGCATCTGCTGTGGGAGGACCGCGGCACGGCGCAGGAGTTCCAGGAAGCCACGCACGTGAGCATCCCGTGCCCCTTCTGTGGCGCATCCTTCGAAGGCGAGTCGACCCAGCGCGTGTTTGAGTGCCCGTCCTGCGGCAATAAGATCGGAATCGCCGACCTGCTCAAGCCCGGTGCCTTTAGCAAGCGCCTGACCATGGGCGTTGGTGCGGAGTATGTACCCGAGCAGGGTATTCCCTGCGAAATCTCGCCGCAGCAGGCACGTGCCAACGCGCTGCAGCTGGTGCACCAGTATGCGGAAGCCTTTGCCGGTCACGATGTAGAAGACGCGATCCAAAACGACATGATGCTCTTCTACTTTCCCATGGCGCTCGCGGATTTGCGCATGATGGCGTCCTTCCCGGGCAAGGGGCTGAGTAAGGAGACCTTGGTGTACTACGAGGTGCTCGACTGGGCATATCCGCGGGCAAACTACCTGGACGTTCGTCTTATGGGCATTTTGGAGCCGTGGGACTTTGCCAAGGTGGGGCCGTTCGATCCTGCCATGCAGGAAGGCGACTTCCGCGTTGTCTCCGTCGATGCGTCTACCAAGGACCAGGTGGTCATTGATAAGCTGGCGCTCGACATTGCCGGCAACGATGCCGAAGCGGTGCTGGGGCTCAATAAAAAGAGTATCCGTGCGTGGGCGCGCAAGGCCCGCAAGCATAAGGACGGCCTGGTGATGGTGCCGGTCTACTTTGTCGACCGTCCCGCGTCGGACAGCCGCGATGGCGAGCAGGTGCGCATTGCCGTAAACGGCCAGACGGGCCGCGCGGCCGCGGTGGTGTTTAGCGACAAGCGCGAGACACATGTGGTGGCACCGCTCAATCCCAACGTGATGCTGTCGAGCGAAAGCACCGTGCACGCCACGCCCATCGAGGTCAAATACGTTAAATCGCCGTTTCTGTACCAGATCGTGCGCCGTGGAGGTGGCGAGCAGCCGCGTCAGGTGGCAGCGGTGGCCGAGGGCTCCTACCGAGAAGAGAAGTCCAAGCGCCGCGGTTTTCTGGGTGCGCTATTTGGGAAGTAGGGGAGTAGTACCGGTTGTTGCTGTAACTTGAAGGTTAGGGCTACGGGGCGGCTCGCAGGGGTGCGGGCCGCCCCGTTTTTGTGCGGCGGCAGGACCCGCAGGCACTCCATTAAACGCTCATGCTCATAGCACGAACGTTGAGCAATATCATGCTTGCCGATGTCTCCTAAAAGTGTCTGCCCGTTGTGGCGGCATCAAAAATAGAGGGGCTCTGAAACTGCTCTAGTAGACCGCTCCGGGTTCAGGCTTGATCTTGGACAGCTTGCCGGTCTTCAGGCACTTCTCTATCTCGGCGATAGGGTCGCTCATGCAGTAGGCGTGGCATCTCTCATGGAAGGTCTGCTCGTACTCACGCATGAGGCGGCCCAGCTTCTCGCTGTCCTCCTTGCTGAGGTAGATGTACATGTCAGCCCCTTCCCAACTTGTCTAGCGTCTCATCGAATATCTTACCCGATTCCGGGAAATAACGTCTCAGCCGCTCGGCTGATTCCGGACTTGTGAAGCTGGCGCTGAAAAACTCGGAGAATACCTCCCTCGCGATGAGGTCGTCGTTCCAATCGTAATCAGGATGCCACACTCCGTCCTTGCAGCGGTTGTCGGTGACGCCGGAGAAGATGTCCGACACGTTGGCGCCGGCCCTTACACCAAGCGCCGTGATCTCGTCGGCGACCCTCTTGCAAACGAGGTCGTCGCTTATCGTGAAGTCATGCCCGCCGACCCATTTGTCAAAAAGGTGGTCGCACCACTCCTGCGGGCCCTGTCTATCGTAGCGCCCGAGATATGGGGCGCCGTTCTCAGCAAGCCATGCGCGGTCGCCGAGATGCTTGCGGAATCTCGAGAGCTCGTGCGGGTCGGATGTCACGGAGAACGTGAGCCCGAGGCGTTCTTCTTGAGCCACCTCGCGTTCCTGCCCTCGACCGCCTTCTCCAGCCCCCTCCTGAGCACCGCGCCACGCTTGGCAATATATCCCTCCGCTTCCTTGCGTAGGGTCTTGCCGAAGGCCCCGTCGCGGTAGGAGCTCGAGAACCACATGGATGTTGAGTCGAGCCCCTTTTTCATCTTGAGGGACACGCACCTCGATCCCGTGCTCAAATAGTCGACGTAATGCCCGAACTCGTGGAACCAGACCTTTCCCTTTCCGAATACCGCATCGTCCGAGAAATCCTTCGAGACCCCCATCATGACCCCGATCCTACCCGAGTCCTCGAACTGGCTGACGAAACAGCCGGTCCCGCCGTAATCGTGGCCGATAAGCCTGAACCTGGCCTCGTTCTTGAGATACGCCGAACTCGCGTGCTTGTCGGCCTTCTTGACGAAGCGCGAGATGTCCTCCTTCTGCCCCTTGGTGAGGTTCTTGTAGACCTCGGCACCGAGGTCGGGCCTGCCTGCTCGGTGGCTAATTCGCGCCAGCGCCGTGTCCAGCACCTTCTGCTGGTCGCCGGCGCTCATCTTGCGGAACGAGCCAGGTGGGATGCTGCGCTCTCTGTTTTGGAGCAGTGTCGATCCAGCTGGTAATCCGGCCCTGCTGCGCGTCACCATGGCGACCTACAGGCCGGGGCCCCGCCGACGAGGTCGCGCGCTACCAGGCGAAGAAGCTCGTGAAGGGCGGCGACGCGGCGTTCGCCAGGGCGTGCGGCGAGTACGCCCGTAACGACGCGTTCCGCAGCCTGAACGAGACGATCATCTCCAACGTTGGACGCGACAAGGACCGCGGCGTGCGCTTCGCGCGCGTGACGACGGGATTCGAGACATGCATCTTCTGCATCATGCTCGCGAGCCGCGGCGCGGTCTACCACACGCGCAAATCGGCCGGCGAGTTCAGGCACTTCCACCGGCACTGCGACTGCAAGGTCGTCCCCGGATTCGAGGACGACCCGGACGCGGAGCTCGTGGAGGGCGTGAACCCGGAGGAGCTGCGTGACCTTTGGGTCCGGTTCAAGGAGGTCGAGTCCTGGGGGCTTCCTAAGGTGCAGGAGAACGCCCTCAAGGCGGCATGCATCGATGCGGCAGGGGGCGAGGCGTATCGGGTCGCGATCGGCGGCGAGACGCTGGCCGACTATCTGGACGCCGGAATCAAGGACGCACTCAAAAGGTTCAGGAGAGAAAAGACGACGCTTTCGTACGACGCCAACGTCGGTGGGTTCCTCTCCTGCCTTGGCGATGTCTACGACATCCTGCTTGGCGGAGAGCGTTTCATCAACAGTCACGGCAGATGCAACGGTGCAGACCCGAATGGCGAGGAACTGTGGATCGCGGTGAAGGCTCGCATGTCTGGAACTTTCCTCTATGCCAGCCACGAGCATCCGAGCGTTGACTTCGAGTCGGAAGACGGACTCGTGGAGTTTAAGACTCCCCGCTCCGTTGGCAAGATTAACAGCCTGCTGTTGAATGCGTCCAAGAAGTTCGTTGCTTACCCAGGCAGGGAAAAGGCCGCGGTAGTCAGCCTGCTCAGATTGCCGGAGGCGGAGGAGAGTGCGCTCGACTCGGCCGGCAACTTTACCGGAGACGGCACGCTCGACGAGGTCATGATGCTTGGACAAGACGGAACACGTCTCAAAAAAAAATGGACGGCGATACTCTGCCCAGGTTCCTAACCCGGGGGTGTTCGCCGTCCAAGACAAATATACCACACCGGGGCGTGGCGGAATGGCAGACGCGCGTGCCTCAGGAGCACGTGGGCTTCGCCCGTGCGGGTTCGAGTCCCGCCGCCCCGACCAAAACGTTGAACCAGGCCATCCGCACGGGTGGCCTTTTTCATGCCGAAAAGCGCCCCGCACGGGGCAAGACGATGCCCCGCACGGGGCGGAAATGGAGGGAGCATGGCCCAGGAGACCACGCCCGCCGAGACCGAGCCGACCGAACCTGCACAGGGCGGAGGTGCCGGTCAGGAGCCCGACTACAAGGCGCTCTACGAGAACGCGCTGAAGGAGTCGCGCAAAGACCCCCGCACCCGCACGCAACATCGACCTCTCCACCATGCCTCCTGGCCTGTTTCTGCTGCCGACGCGCCCTAAAACAGGCAGCCCTCAATCAGCTCTTTACCGCGCAGGGTGTCGACCCATTCCTGCGGGATGGCCTCGATACCGTATGCCGTGCCGGCGAGGGCACCTGCGACGGCTGCGGTGGTGTCGGTGTCGTCGCCCAGGTTGACGGCGGCAAGCACGCAGTCTTCGTAGCTGCTGGTGTTGACGAAGCACCAGGTGGCTGCCTTAAGTGTGTCGCGCACGAAACCGCCGGATCTGATTTCGTGCTCGGGCGCGCTTTTCAGCTGCAGCGCCCACGAGGGGAGTGCGCCGCTCAGCACGTCTCTCATCAGCTCGATAAATATGACGCATGTGTCGGTCGATGTTCTATGAGCGTGGGTGATTGCAGAGACCTCACGGATCTCTTCGTCCGTCGCATCGGTGAACGCCAGGGGCGCGATGCGCATGAGCGAACCGTTGCCGTTGTCGCGCTCGCCGGAGCCTCCTTTGCCGGTACGCAAGGCGCGGGCGGTCGTGCCGCCGTAATCGAAAACGCCGTCGATCGTATACTCGCCACGGGCAATCCAGCCTACGAACTTGTCGCGCATGTCTGCGGTGTCGATATACCCGAGCTCCCTAATCGAGTCACAGGTAGCAAGCGTCATAGATGTGTCGTCGCTCCAGGTGCCGGCGGGTTGCCCATGCGTGCCGTAGCCAATCATGTCGGTGCATTCGAACGTGCCGCGAGGCATAAACTCGTATGGAACGCCCAGCGCGTCGCCGACGGCAAGTCCGTAGATGCAGTCGCGCAGTGTTGTTTTCGGTCTGTCTGTCATGGAAAACTCCTCTTACACTTCGGATTGGAGATGCGTGGCAATTAGCGGCAATATGTCCAGCTCGATTCGCGACGCGGTGCGTAGCGAATCGAGAGAACTCAATGGTCAATATGTCAAAATGGTATGCATAGACGTCTCTTTACACGGCAACAGGCATTTCTTTTGGGCGTCCTGCCTTTGGTGCGCCGGCGAGTCGTGCCTCGATGGAAGCTTTGGACACCATGCGCTTGGCGCCATCCTTCCATGAATCCAACAGTCCTGCATTTATCAGTTGCGATACCCGTGCTGAGCTAACACCGAGCATACGAGCGGCATCCGCTGCGGTGACGGCGGGGATGTCGCCGAGTTCGCGGCTGACGGCCACGGCGATAATCTTGCCGCCGTGTTGTGGCTGGTGTCCAAAGTCCGGCGCGGGAAGATCGACGCCGCCCATAAGGTGATCGTCGACCATACATGCGAGAAAATCGGCGGCGCTTTCGACAGCGTCGTTTAGGTCGGATCCGAACGTTCCACCTCCGCCCAGCGAGCCACATGGCACAGCGTCGACAACGCCGTCCGAATCAAAGAACTCGAATTCCCATACGTAAACCATGTAAGACCTCCTCCGATGCCGGCGATTTGAGGAACATCCCACGAGCTCACCAAGCGCATCAAACACCTTTATTGACTCTAGCTTAAAGCCTCGTGCGGACACGATTTTGGTGCTCTGCGCACGACCGCGAAAAGGGTTTGCGGTGACTAAAATGTGGCCATAGAGGCAGTTTTAGCGAACCCCGCGGGAGCGACACGCATGGATAACAACACTTTGCTGTTCCAGGACAAAGGTTCGGGTAGGTTTAAAGACGTTAAGATCTACCCCAACCGTATTGAGGTGCTCAAGAAGGGCACTTTCGGCGGCAAGCACACCGAGATTGTCTATCTTAAGGACATTACGGGCGTCAATAGAATCAAAGGCCGCGATGTTTTCCCACGTAACAGGCTGTTGACTGCTTGTGTCTTTAGCCTGAGCAGCCGCTCCCAGGCTCAGGAACTCGTGAGCGTGCTGAACTTGGTGATGTAGCCGATAGCGACGTTCGGGGTAAATTTGCGGCTGTGCATTGGACGACGCAGCGGCTGAGCGCTCGACCTGCGAGTGCGCTGGACACGCTGCTCACTCATCTGCAAAAGCTAGGGGCGCAGAACGGTATTCTGCGCCCCCGATTGAGTCGATGTGTCCAAACGGTCGGCTTGCCTATTCGCTAGCGCCTTCGCTGTCTTCGCGGTCGTTGACAAGCATTGCTGCGCCGGCGACCGTTGTAGCTATGGCGGCGGCAGCGAGCCCGGCGGCAATGCCAGAGCCGTCGCCCGTGTCGGCGAGCTTTCCGCCCGATCCCTTGCCCTTGTTGCCCTTACCGTTCTTGTTCGCGCTGCCCGCGTTGGCGCCGGCGCCGCCTGCACTGTCCGAGGCCGCTACGGTAAAGCTTGCGGCTCCGTCGCTGACGAGCGTGTAGTTCTGCGCCGCGGCGCCCAACAGGTCTTTTTTCGCACGCACCCAGTACGTTCCCGCGGCAAATGCCTCACCCTCGGCCATCGCCGTTCCCGGAGCGCCGTTTGCATCGTGCATAAACTCGAGTTGGGCGGTGCAGGCATCGTTTTCGAGCTTGCCCTCGAGTGATGCCGTAATCTTGGCGCGCACGTCCTCGCCGGCCTTAAGGCCCTCGAGCCCCTTAAAATGGGGTGTCAACGCGCGCGGATCGATATCGATGGGCACGGAGCCCCGCAGCGCCGTAACGGTCTTGTTGCCCAAGGCGTCGACATCCACATATACGATTTCAAACACATGGCCCGAAGCCGCCACGTTGAGTACGTTGCTGCTGTCGACGAGGCGGAAATAGCCCTCGCCAGCGGTCTTGCCATCCTGGAGCGAGGCATCGCTCAGCGAGTCGCCGTACGTCATGCGCATGCGGGTCGGGAGGTGGTACGAAGCCGTCTGCTTGTGCTCCGTATCGTAATTGCGCTGATAGATGCTCCGGGCCAGCGCTGCATCAACAAAGTCGGATGCGATGATGCCAATGTGCTTGAGGTAATCTGGCTCCGTATCCTCGGTGCCGTCGGGATTGATGTACGGGCTCTTGTACAGATGCTCGTTGACCACTCGCGCTGCGGTAAAAGGGTTGTTTTGCGTGCAGCTGGTGTAGTTGATAGACCAGCAGCGCTCCGTTGCCTGCATCGTTGTTCCATCCGCGGCAGTGATATCTACGGTGTTGCGCTTGAGTTCGGACGCTGCCTTCAGGGCGCTATCGACCCATGCTATCTTACTGGATCCCGTGCAGCTGTAATGGTCTTGGGCATATACCTTTGTGCAATAGGGCTCTATGTCGCCCGCATTGCCCGTAGTCTCAAAGCCTCGCACGTCTTGGACGAGACACATAGAGGAGCTGTCTGAGTGTGCTGCGATTTTTTTGTCCCATTCGGTGAGGTCGAGGCCCCATGTGTGGCCGCTTACGCTGTTGCCGGCGAGTGCAAATCGACGCAGCAGGACGATCTTTCCGCGCACCTCGCCCAGTGTGGGAACGTGGCTCGACGTATAGAACAGATTGGGATCATTGCCCAAAACCTTGGCGAAAGCCGTCGTAGCACTTTCGTCGGTGGCTTCGTTGTTGCCTCGTGACACAAGCATGATGAGCGCTTCTGACGGGTGTTCGTTCAAAAATGTTTTGAAGTAACCGATGACATCGGAGAGCTGCATATAGTGCCCGTTTTTTTTGAACAGGTAGCATCCTCCATGGACGATACCGGGGTTGTCGTGCTCGTTGTTCTTTCCGAGTCGGATATCAAAATAGCGAATGCCTTCGAGCAACTGCGTGGGTATGTAATCCTGCTGGCACTTTACAAGCGAGGTTTGGGGCTCGGTGTCGTTGTCGACGCTGCAGGTGCTCGTATCATGCGTGCCCGGGATGCTCAGCTCGTCGAGGTATTTGTTGTTGTCGACGTGGCTCATCCAGCACGGTCCGTCGACGTAGCTGCTATACTTGATCCAGTCGATACTGCTAACTGTGGTATTGATCTCGCCCATGTCGTAACCGACAAGTTCGAGTTCCCACGGAATGCTCTTCCTCTTGTGGCAGATCTTGTTGTCGTCTTGGTCTTTGCCGTCCTTTTCTATGGCCAGGTAATTAATGTCTTTGTCCTCGTTTGTGCGGTCTCGGATGATGTAGGTTCCGTCTTGCTGGCGGTCGAACGCAAAAGAGCGGCTGGGCTTGCCGTCATGCTCGCCACTCCATACGTGGATGACCTCTCCATCTTTGTCCGAGTCGCCATCGACCGACCAAATGCTGTAGCCCGTCTTCTTGTGCTCTTCGAAATTGAGCAGGGTGCGGATGGCATACCATTTTGTATTATCTGTATCGGTCGCTACGTGCTCAAGGATGAGCTTGCTGGACGTGCCGTCATTAAATAGGTGGCAGACGTTGCCGATGACGTTGCCGTCTTCGTTGACGCTCGCGGTGCGAAAATAGCCCGCGGGGCGAAGGCGAATGACGAACTTGTCGAGGCTGGCCGCTGGATCGGCCGTGCCGTCCGCAAAGGCTGTCCGCGGACTAATGCCCAGCATGGCGGTTTCGGGCAGGCTTGCCAGAGGCGACAACGCTGCAAGTCCAAGGCCCAGCGTAAACGCTCGGCGACTGATGGCGTGATGTTCGGTCATAACTCCTCCATTCGCAGGGTGCGGCTGCGCGCTCGTTGTGGTCACTATACTGCCCAGACGTTTAAAGAAGCCGGTTTAATTGTCTGCGCGGCGCAATAAATCGGCGGGCGGACGTGTTGGGGTGCTTGCCGTTTTCGTACTGTTGCCACATTTGGGGCGGTTCCGGCATCCGGCATCCTCGCGTTCGTCGGCTACCGGCATAAGAAAATTTTTCATGGTCGTGTCTCCTCGATCTGTAACCGCCCATGGATTACCTGCCTTTACTGTACGCACGGGCGGCTCGCGCGGGTGGGCCATGTGTTCCATGCTTGCGGTGCCGACGCCTATCGTGTGTCATAGAAATCCGCGATGGCCAGATGCGCTGACGCTCATGTGCTTATGGGCTAGACTTAGCACCATTACTTGATCGATACAGTTGGCCGGCGGTTGCCGCCCGACCGATCTATATGACTTGAAGGTGCGTGCGTATGAGCCAAGAGATGATGGATAAAACCTGTCGCGGATTTGCCGAGGCACTTGCCGCGCGCGAGCCGGTTCCCGGCGGTGGCAGCGCGAGCGCATTCGTGGGCGCGCTGGGCGCCTCGCTGTGCGGGATGGTTGCTCGCTACGGAGCGACGAATCCCGCCCTTGCCGATCGCGCGGACGATTTGGCGCACGCGTTTGCCCAGGCGGATGAGTTGGCGCAGGAACTTGTGGATCTGGTTGCCGAGGATGTTCGTGCCTACGGGCAGGTGTCCGCGGCGTACGGTATTTCGCGCGAGGATCCGGCTCGACCGGCTGCGATTCAGGATGCGCTGCACGTGGCGGCTATGCCACCGTATCGCATTATGGATGCCTGCGGGCGCGCGCTGGCGCTGCTCGAGGACATGGCGGACAAGGGGTCGCGCCAGCTGCTGTCCGACGTTGCCTGCGGCGCCGTGTTCTGCCGCGCCGCCATGCAGGGCGCGAGTCTGACGCTCTTTGCCAACACTACGTCTATGAAAGACCGGGCGCGCGCCGAGGAGCTCGAGGCGGCGTGCGATGAGCTGCTCGATACGTGGCTGCCGCGTGCCGATGCGCTGGCGCGCCGCGCCGCCGACGCAGCCAGGAAGAGGGGATAGCCATGGCAGAGCTGCTCAAAGGCGCTCCCGTTGCCCGTGCTTTGACCGAGAAGCTCGCTGCTCGCTGCGCCGTCCTGCGCGAACGCGGCGTTGTGCCGACGCTGGCCATCGTTCGTGTGGGCGAGCGCGAGGACGATCTATCATACGAGCGCGGCGCCCTCAAGCGCTGCGAAAAGGCTGGCATTGAGGCTCGCCGCGTTTTGCTTCCCGCCGATGCTTCGCAGGATGAGCTGCTGGCGGCCATTAAGGACATCAATGCCGACCCCGCCGTTCATGGGTGCCTAGTGTTTCGCCCGTTGCCCGCTGGGCTTGACGAGGATGCGGTTGCCGCGGCACTCGATCCCGCCAAGGATGTCGACTCCATGACGCCGGCCTCGCTGCTTACCACGCTTTCGGGGCGAGGCGAGGGCTTTGCTCCTTGCACGGCTGAGGCCGTGTTGGCGTTGCTGGACCATTACGGTGTTGAGCTGGATGGAGCCAAGGTCGCGGTCGTCGGTCGGTCTCTGGTGATTGGCCGTCCCGTTGCTGCCATGCTTACGGCTCGCAATGCCACGGCGACGACGTGCCATACGCATACGCGCGACCTTGCTGCCGAGTGTCGTGCGTCTGATGTAGTGGTTGCGGCCGTTGGACGCGCGCGCACGATTGGCGCGGATGCGGTTCGCGAGGGCCAGACGATCATCGATGTGGGCATTAACTGGGACGAGGCCGCCGGCAAGCTGGTCGGCGACGTCGATTTTGATGCTGCGGAGCCGGTCGTTAGCGCCATCACGCCTGTGCCGGGCGGCGTGGGGGCTGTGACCACCGCGATTCTCGCCAAACACGTGATCGAAGCGGCCGAGCGCGCATCGAAATAGGCTTTTGACCACGGGGGCTGCCGAGGCTGTGGTTTCGCCCTTTTTGCATCGAAGCGATACACTGTTGCCGTTTGATTTCTTCGCTCAAGGAGGATGCGCATGCCGTGCACAACGATTTTGGTCGGTAAGAACGCGAGCTACGACGGGTCGACGCTGGTTGCCCGCAACGAGGACTCGCCCAATGGGGTATTTGAGCCCAAGCGCATGCGCGTAGTGCATCCCGACGAGCAGCCGCGTGTCTACACGAGTGTCCTGAGCCACCTGACCGTTGAGCTGCCCGACAATCCCATGCGTTACACAAGCGTCCCCGACGTTGTCCCGGGTCATGGCATTTGGGCCGAGGCCGGCTTCAACGAGCTCAATGTTGGCATGTCCGCAACCGAGACGCTCACCACCAACGAGCGCGTCCGCGGCGCCGATCCGCTCGTGGACTACGTGCCCGCCAAGGGCAACGAGGGCGAGGACGGCTATGTGCCGGCGCAGCCCGGCGGTTTGGGCGAGGAGGACATGGTGACCCTGGTGCTGCCATACGCCAAGTCCGCCCGCGACGGTGTGCGCATTCTGGGCGACCTGCTCGAGCGCTACGGCACCTACGAGAACAACGGCATCGCCTTTAGCGACGTTGACGAGATCTGGTGGCTCGAGACCATCGGCGGCCACCACTGGATCGCCAAGCGCGTGCCCGACGACGCCTATGTGACCATGCCCAACCAGCTGGGTATCGACAGCTTTGACTTGGACGACGCCGAGGGCGCGCAGGTCGACCACATGTGCTCGGCCGACCTACGCACCTGGATGGCCGAGTGGCATCTGGACCTGACGTTGGGCGTTAAGGGCGACGGTCCCGCCGCGGTCTTTAACCCGCGCGAGGCCTTTGGCTCGCACAGCGACAGCGACCACGTCTACAACACGCCGCGCGCCTGGTACATGCAGCGCTGCCTCAACCCCAGCGATGTGTGGGACGGTCCCGACGCCGACTACACGCCCGAGAGCGACGACATTCCCTGGAGTCGCGTGCCCGAGCGCAAGGTGACCCTCGAGGACATCAAGTACGTGCTCTCGAGCCACTACCAGGGCACGGAGTACGACTGCTACGGCAGCAAGGGCACACCCGCCACGCGCGGCGCCTATCGTCCCATCGGCATCAACCGCAACAGCCAGCTCGCCGTGCTGCAGCTGCGCCCCTATGCGCAGCCGGCGTATCGCGCCGTGCAGTGGATGGCGTTTGGCTCTAACTCGTTTAACGCGCTTGTGCCGCTGTACGCCAATGTCGAGACCATGCCCGAGTACTATGCCGACACGCAGGCTCGCGTGACGTCCGAGAATTTCTATTGGGCAAATCGCCTGATTGGCGCCTTGGCCGATGTCCGCTTCCATGAGTGCGGTCGCGCGGTCGAGGATTATCAGGAGAAGGTCGGCGGCATGGGCCACAAGCAGATTCACGACGTTGACGCTGCCGTATCCGTACTGCCCGAGGCCGAGGTGTCTGCCGAGCTCGCCCGCGCCAACGAGGCCTTTGCCGAGCTTGTGCGCGTGGAGACCGATGCCCTGTTGGGCAAGGTGCTCTACACCACGAGCTGTGCCATGAAGAATTCCTTCGCGATGAACGATAACGTAAGGTAAAGATAACCTTGCAACGAGCGAGCGGGGCAAACGCCGTCAAAGGCTTTGCCTCGCTCGATTTCTATCCCGGTGACAAACGATTTTGTGTCGTTTGCTCAATCTTGGGTACAAGTAGGCCAATGAAGTTGTTCACGATTGGAGCCAACCATGGTTATGAAATTCGATCAGCTTGTTAACGGTGCCATCAACGTGGGCTTCGGTGCCGCCGCCGTTGCCGTCGAGGGCGGCAAGAAGGTCCTCGACGACCTCAATGCCAAGGGCGAGCAGGTGCGCAAGGACGCCGGCACCCCCGATATCGCCCGCAGCGTGTCCGACATGTTCGAGCAGGCCGGCGGTACCATCTCCGACCTTACCGAGCGCCTGGGCATGCAGGGCGAGACTGCGGCCCAGCGCGTGCTCGACGAGCTCATCCTCGCCCGCGTGCGCGTCATGACCGCCCCCGAGCGCACGGCCTTTTTGGCCCATGTGCGCGACATCGTCGATTCGGTCGAGGACAACGTGACCTCGGTGCCCGTCGAGTCCGTTGAGCCCGACGATGCAGAGGACGCCGAAGAGGCCGAGTAGCAGCGCAGATGGCAGATTCCACTACCGATTACAACAATCAAGATCCCTTGGGTGACGAGGCGGCGGTTGTCGACGAGGTCGAGGCCGCCGTCTCGGGCGCTCGCAAGAAGCCGCGCGCTGTCGATATGGTCCCTGAGGAGCCCGACGCGATGGCGCCGGACGAGGAATACCAGCTCACGCCGGCAGGTCGTCGTGAGCGCATTGGGCAGATCGTTCGCCTGATCAAAAAGTACCGCGTATGGGACAACCTCACGCCGGTGCGCCTGCGTCGTCTGCTCGAAGAGCTCGGCCCCATGTTCGTCAAGATGGGGCAGATTCTGGCTAACCGCTCCGAGATCTTGCCGCAGCGGTTTTGCGACGAGCTGCGCCGTCTGCGCTCCGACGTAGAGCCGGTGCCGTATGAGGTAGTGCTCCGCTGTTTGGAAGAGGAATACGGCCAGCGCCTGGGGCAGATATTCGACGCGATCGACCCCAACCCGCTCGGTAGCGCGTCGCTCGCGCAGGTGCACCGCGCCCGTCTGGTGACCGGCGAGGACGTGGCCGTTAAGGTGCAGCGCCCCGGTGCGCAGCAGGTGATGGCTCAGGACATCGACATCATCCGTTCGGTGGTACGCATCGTTTCCAAGTTCGTCAACACCGACCAGTTTGTGGACCTGCATGGCGTGGTCGAAGAGCTGTGGACCTCGTTTCGCGAGGAGACCAACTTTTTGGCCGAGGCCAAAAACCTCAACGATTTCTATGACTTCCACAAAAGCGTGCATGGCGTCTCGTGTCCCAAATCCTACTTGGACCTTTGCACCGAACACGTCGTGGTCATGGACTACATTGACGGCATCTCCATTGCCGATCCCGAGCGCCTGGTGGCCGAGGGTTATGACTTGGAAAAGATTGGCGCCGCGATCGTCGAGGACTACTCGACGCAGGTGCTCGACGACGGCTTTTTCCATGCCGACCCGCATGCGGGAAACATCATCCTCAAAGACGGCATCGTCTACTTTATCGACCTGGGCATGGTCGGGCGCATGTCGAGTCACGACCGCGGTATCGTCAAGGACATGATTTTCGCCGTGGCCGAAGGTGACGTTCCCAAGCTCAAGGATTCGCTTATGCGCTTTGCCGTGACGCGCGGCGACTCTGCCGAGCTCGACCATTCGGCCTTTTTGTCCGACTTGGACTTTATCGTCGCCGACTTTGCAGGGCTCGATCTTAAGGACCTGGATATTGGCGAGTTTTTGACCTCGCTGTTAAATCTGGCGCGCAAAAACGACGTTGAACTGCCGAGCGTGGTGACGATGTTCGCCCGTGGCATGGTGACGCTCGAGGGTCTGCTGACCGAGTATATGCCCAACGTCAACATGATCCAGATCATCCAGACGCACATCAAAAACGAGAAGAGCACCTATGCGCGCGTCCGCGAAATGGGGCACGATCTTGCCGCGAGCAGCTATCGCGCGGCAAAAGGCTCGCTCGAGGCGGCCGAGTATCTGGGCTTGGCGTCGCGCATGCTTACGCGCGGCCAGCTTAAGGTGAACACGCAGATCATGAGCAGCGATAAGGCGCTGCGACAGCTGGGTGGAATTATCGACCGCATGTCGATGGCAATTGTGATCGCCGGCCTGTTTATCGGCTCGTCGGTTGTGTACTACGCGCGCATCGAGCCGGTTGTGTTCGGTATTCCGGTCATTGGCTTTATGGGCTACGTGAGTGCGCTGGTGCTGGCGCTGATGCTGGGCCGCGAGATCTGGCGTAACAGTCACGGCGGCAAGCGTTAATGGCCCCTGGGGGACGGAGGAAAACGGATCATTTTGCCTTGCGTCGCGCCGGCGTGGGCTGGTCCGAACAAAACTATGCCGGTTTACGGGGCTGGAGCGCCGAACCTCGAGCATACCGAAATTCGCACTTTTAAAACCGCAGGTAGATGAGTCGTTGGTTTTCGAAAATGGCAGATATGGTTGCGAAGTGCTGAATTAGCCCCGTAAACCGACATAGTTTTGAAACGGGCTGTTCTTGCAAGGTCCGACGACAGTCCTTCCTATCGCAAACCATAGCTTTTACCTTGGGCTTTGCCTGCGTGCGGGGCCCTTTTGCGTGCTACCATACTGACAGTAATAATCGATGGCCTAGATGGTGGTGCGGAGACGCACGAATGCGCGGTTTTCCTGCGTGTTTGGGAGAATCGGGGTGCAAGTCCCCGGCTGTACCAGTAACCGTAATTCCTCTTGGCCCGGGATGGCCGCGCCGCAGATCGGACGGCGCGCCCGGGTCGGTAAGGTTAAGTCGGATCGCCTCCCATCTTGTACGCGGCCGCGGCGCATGCCGCCGGCACGCGTTGGGCTCTGGAGGGAAGGGGGGACCCCGATGGGGGTACTCGAGCGCAATGTGCGCGATGACGTGGGGCAGCCGCTGGGCAATGCTCCAAGTTCAGACAATAGGAGACAAATGGATATGTTTGAGGACGAGCGCCAGCGCGCCTCGTGGCGTCGTCATGGAGCGATTGCCCGTGGCGTAGCCAAGCGCGGTCTGGTGGCGTTCCTGGCTTTTGCCATGGCTTTTGGCACCACGCCGGCGCAACTTTGGGCCGAGGGCGCCGAGGGCATTGCCGAGTCTGTGGCTCAGGCTGCGACGGCCGGCGAGGGCGCGGCGGCCGACGAGGACGCCGCGTAGCGGTAGTCCATCATGGCGACACCGGGACTAGGATGTGCAGGACGCGGGATCATAGCGACATTT
>OGXL01000687.1_pt1 | contig 29640 bp, 27 predicted proteins | sample 1576311 | NCBI WGS metagenome assembly OGXL01 (sample SAMEA3541564, study PRJEB24748) | human gut metagenome | biome: human gut; feature: human-associated habitat; material: faeces | place: China | collected 2012 | reverse complement strand
GCGAGCTGGGTTCAGAACGTCGTGAGACAGTTCGGTCCCTATCTGTTGCGGGCGTAGGAATATTGAGAGGAGCTGTCCTTAGTACGAGAGGACCGGGATGGACGTACCGCTGGTGCACCAGTTGTTCTGCCAAGGGCATAGCTGGGTAGCTAAGTACGGACGAGATAAACGCTGAAGGCATCTAAGCGTGAAACTCCCCTCGAGATAAGTGTTCCCATCCTTCGGGAGTAAGGCCCCTTGTAGACTACAAGGTTGATAGGTCAGGAGTGGAAGTGCAGTAATGTATGGAGCGGACTGATACTAATAGGCCGAGGGCTTGACCTTAAATATTAGGTAACCTCGAAGAAATAGCTTGCGAGTAGGATTGTTCAGTTTTGAGGGTGTAAATCTTCAAAAGAGTTTTCTGAGAGAGAAAACAGCGAAGAAGATAGCGCGTGAGCGCAGGTAAAGCTTCTTTTGCATACTTTTCTTCTCGAAGAAAAGTATGCACCATTAGCTCAGTTGGTAGAGCAACTGACTCTTAATCAGTGGGTCCACGGTTCGAGCCCGTGATGGTGTACCAGATTCGGTGCGCTGTGGGTTCGAGAGAGTCCACAGCGAAACCGAGATACCGGAAGTCTAACTGTTATGGCCCGTTGGTCAAGCGGCTAAGACGGCGGCCTCTCACGCCGCAAACGGGAGTTCGATTCTCCCACGGGTCACCAATCTTTTATAACAGTGCTGACGGTATAACAAAGTAGCAAACATAGTAATATGTTTCTAAATAAGGTTTCTTTTGAACAAGAGCGCGTAAGCGCAGGTAAAGTTTTCTTTGCTTACTTTCTTGTTCACAAGAAAGTAAGTGCGTGATTATTGTGACGAGGGTACACCTGTTCCCATTCCGAACACAGTAGTTAAGTTCGTTTACGGTGACAATACTTGGCTGGTGACGGCCCGGGAAGATAACTCATCGCGCACACCGAACACCGACTCGAAAGAGTCGGTGTTTTGTTTTCGTTAAAAATGCCCTGTTCACTGGAATTCACCTCTCCTTGTATGATATAATAGCCTAAATTGGTATTTTATCGCGAAGCAGGGGGTCGAGAATGAACAAAATTCTGAAAGAAAAAATCAGCGAGTCGGTGTCGTCTGTCCTGCCGATCACGATCATCGTGCTGCTGCTCAGCGTGACGATAACACCGATGCCGGTCGGCACAATGGTGCTGTTTTTGACCGGTGCGGCGCTGCTTATCGTCGGTATGGCATTGTTTTCACTCGGCACGGACGTATCTATGACGCCTATGGGCGAGGGTATCGGCGCACAGCTGCCGCGCACGAAAAATCTGTTCATCGTGATACTCATTACGCTCATTATCGGCATACTCATCACGATCGCGGAGCCGGATCTGCAGGTTCTGGCCGGTCAGGTGCCGTCCATTCCAAACAATGTGCTGATCTGGACGGTCGCGGTCGGCGTCGGTCTGTTTTTCGTGCTGGCTATGCTGCGTACGCTGTTCAAGATTCGTCTGTCGCTGCTGCTCATTGTGTTTTACGCGGTGGTATTTATCCTGTCGGCTTTCGTGCCGAACGAGTTCGTTTCTGTGGCGTTTGACTCGGGCGGTGTGACCACCGGACCGGTCACCGTACCGTTCATCATGGCGCTCGGTGTCGGTTTAGCCTCTATCCGAGGCGATAGCGGCGCACAGGAGGACAGCTTTGGTCTGGTTGCGCTGTGCAGCATCGGGCCGGTACTGGCGGTGCTGCTGCTTGGTATTTTCTATCCGACAAACGGTGCAGGCTACACGGCAGTGACTGTGCCGGATGTGGAGGACACCCGTCAGGCAGCACACACATTTGTGGTGGAGCTGCCCGCGTACATACACGAGGTTTTGTCCGCGCTGGTGCCAATCATCCTGTTCTGCGCGGTATTTCAGCTGATTTTCCGCAGATTCCATGCCATGCAGCTGCGCAAGATCGGCGTGGGCTTTGTGTACACATTTACCGGCCTGTCGCTGTTTTTGACCGGCGTAAACGTCGGATTTATGCCCGTGGGACATTATCTTGGACAGCAGTTGGCGCTGAGCGGACGTGAATGGGTGCTAGTGCCGCTTGGTATGCTTATCGGCTATTTTCTGGTAACTGCGGAGCCGGCCGTGCATGTGCTCAATCGACAGGTCGAGTCCATCACAAACGGCGGCATCTCGCAGAGAGCGATGATGCTCAGCCTGTCCATCGGCGTGGCCTGCTCGGTCGGCATGGCTATGCTGCGCGTATTGACAGGCATTTCAATCTATTATATACTGGTGCCGGGCTATCTTGCCGCACTGGGACTGACTTTCTGTGTGCCGAAAATTTTCACCGGCATTGCATTTGACTCGGGCGGCGTTGCGTCCGGTCCGATGACGACCACATTCCTGCTGCCGTTCGCCATGGGCGCGTGTGAAGCGCTCGGCGGCAACGTGATGACTGACGCCTTCGGTATTGTAGCTATGGTAGCCATGACCCCGCTGCTTACCATTCAGGTGCTGGGTCTCATCTATAAAAAGAAACAGAACAGCGAGGATGCGTCCGATGTTTCCGCAGAGGATGAGGACAGCATCATCGTTTTGGAGGGAGCAGAGCATGAGTGAAAACCGACCGCAGATGACGGTGCAGGGCGCGGTAGAGGTCGTGGCGGCCGTTGTTGACGTGGAGCAGGGCGAAAAGGTGCTGCGTATCTATCGTGAGGAACAGGCGCCGGTGGACTTTGTGTGCATGGCTCACGGCACGGCGCGCACGGAAATGCTCGACCTGCTCGGTATCGGTGAAACGGCAAAGGCTATTGTGATGTGTATGGTCAGCCGTCAGACCGGCGTTCGCCTGCTCAAAAGGCTCGGGCGCGAGCTGGAAATGCGATATCCCGGACGCGGAATCGCGTTTACCATTCCGATTACAGGCATTGGTCTGCGGTGGCACAAGCTGCTGACCGCTGCAGACGAGGAGCAAAAGGAGGTCAGCAGGATGCACGAGACAGAGAAGAACGACGGTTTTGACGTTGTAGCAGTTGTGATGGAGCGCGGCTATACCAACGTGGCGATGGATGCGGCGCGAAAGGCCGGTGCGCGCGGCGGCACGGTCATTTCCGCGCGCGGTATTGCGGAAAATGAGGTCAAGCGATTTTTCGGTATCGAAATTCAGGCCGAAAAGGAAATCGTGTTCCTCGTGGTGCGAAGCGATGAGAAACAGCAGGTTATGACGGCGCTGATGCAGGCGGTCGGGATGAAGACCCGCAGCCACGGTATTGTGCTGTCGATGCCGCTTTCGGCAGCCATCGGACTGGCAGATTGAGAATGGAGAATGGAGAATGGAAAATAAGCGTCTGACGTTTGCTTTCTGTTCTCCGTTGTTTATTGTGTTATTTGGCAGGAAACGGCGGGAACCATCCCGCCCTGCACAAGTTATCCCGCGAGGGAGCACAGCGTGCTCCCTCACAACATAAAAGAAAGCGCTCCACTCCGCACTCTCCACTCTTCACTCTGATAAAATAGTATGGTATAATAAGGGCAGTAATTTTCGCAGGGAGAACCCCTGACAGGAGTAGATAACCATGATAAATGAGCACATGATGGATTTAGGCAGCCGCCGTTCGACAATCCGCGAGCTGTTCGAGTACGGGAACAGCCGTGCAGCGATCGTTGGCCGCGAGAACGTATTCGATTTCTCGATCGGCAACCCGAACGTACCCGCCCCGGAGGCCGTTCGTCAGGCGATTTACGCCGAAGCGGCAGGTGATCCGGTTGCACTGCACGGCTATACCTCGGCACAGGGTGCCGCAGATGTGCGAGGCGCACTGGCGGACAGCCTTAACAAGCGTTTCGGCACAGACTACACCGGCGACAGCCTGTACCTGACTGCAGGCGCGGCAGCTGCACTCTCTTGTGCGTTCAAGGCGATCGTCTGCGAGGGTGACGAGATTATTGTGTTTGCGCCGTATTTCCCGGAATATAAAATGTTCATCGAAAGCGGTGCCGGTGCCAAGTGCGTCATTGTGCCGCCGTCTATCGCGGATTTTCAGATTGACTTCGGTGCTCTCGAACAGTGCCTGAATGAGCACACCAAGGCGGTCGTTGTTAACTCGCCGAACAATCCGTCCGGTGCAGTGTACTCCGGGCAGACCATCAAGCGCCTTGCCGACATACTGCGCGATAAGGAGAAGGAATATGGTCACCCGATTTACCTCATTTCGGACGAGCCGTATCGTGAGATCGTATATGATGGCGTGCAGGTGCCGTTCGTGCCGCATTTCTACGACGATACCATTATCTGCTACTCGTACTCCAAGTCGCTGTCGCTGCCGGGTGAGCGTATCGGCTATGTGCTCGTGCCGCCGGCAGCCGCCGACAGCAGAGAACTGTATGCCGCTGTCTGCGGTGCAGGCCGCGCACTCGGTTATGTTTGTGCGCCGAGTATGTTCCAGCGCGTGGCGGCACGCTGTGCCGACCAGACCAGCGATATTGCGGTCTACCAGACCAACCGCGACCTGCTCTTTAACGGTCTGACCTCGATGGGGTATCGCTGTGTCAAGCCGGACGGCGCGTTTTATCTGTTCCCGCAGACGCTCGAGGCGGACGACCGCGCCTTCAGTGAACGCGCAAAGAAATATGACCTGTTGGTCGTTCCGGGTGCGGATTTCGGTGCCCCCGGTCATATGCGAATTTCTTACTGTGTGAAAACCGAGACCATCGAGCGTGCGCTGCCGCTGTTTGAACGACTGGCGAAGGAGTATCGCTGATTTATTATGTAAAGTTCACAAGTGGTTTCGATTAATTATGTATAAGGTGTCAAGTAGCACTGTGCAAACTATACAAAATAACGACGGATGAGTTGTGAGATATTCATAAAAACTTGCTCTTGTATTCTTTTCAGGGAAAGTGTATTATAATACCAGAGATCAGGAAAGGATCTCAAAAATACAATCACCTGAATCACTGAAAAGGAGTGCAAAGATTATGGGTATGAGAAGTTTCTTTAATGGACTGGTAAACGCTCGCATGGTAGAACTGGAAGGCGAACACATCAACGCTAAGAGCATGAACCGTACCAATCGTCGCGGCAAGTAATCGTCTGATTAAAAAAACATCACACGAGGAGCCGTAACCGCACATGACAACTGAAGACAGTAAGTGAAACCCTTCCGAGGACAACATTCGGAAGGGTTTTTCTTTTGATGAAGGAAACACCGCACAATTAAAGCTGCGGCGCTTTACGGAAATTTTGTGTCCTGATGTCGTTCCGGCTTTACGGTAATACACAAAGTATTACCGCAAAACCGCGCCTAATCAGTACGCAAAATTTGCTCGTAAATCGCTCTTGTTCAATTATGCGGTATTGCCTTATCCGGTCGGATGCTCCTGTGCGAACTCGGTCTGGCGGCGGAAGAACGCGGCGCGTTCCTCGAGCGTGGACGGCCGGATGCTGTGCTTGCCGCAATCCGGGCAGACGCGGGTTTCAGCGCTGCCGAAGAAGATAAAGTGGCAGCATTTGGTGTCGCAAGTGTAGATCATGGCTTCACCTCTCTTTTTTACTGAGGACAGTGTACCACAGAGAAAGTCCGATAAAACTCCCTTTCTTGCAGGAGAGCAGGGAAGTATGGTATACTGATAGCAGCAATCATAAAAATTTTTGTCTGGGAGTATCAAAATGGGGGAACAAAAACGCAGTCTGTTACGTCAATTATATTTACCGGCGGTTTTATGCACCGCTCTCTGGGGCAGTGCGGCGCCGTGTGTCAAGCGCGGGTACGAGCTGTTCGCTGTCTCGGCTGACGCGCCGTTTTCGCAGCTTGTATTTGCCGGCTGGCGGTTTGCGCTGGCGGGAATTCTTGTGCTGCTCGCAACTGGGCTGAAAGGGCATCGAATCGTGCCCAAACGGGACGAAATCAAGCCGATTCTGGCAATCAGTCTGTTTCAGAGCATGCTGCAGTATGTGTGCTACTACATCGGTCTAAGCGGCACGACCGGCACCAAAGGCTCGGTGCTCTCCGGCACGCAGACGTTTTTCGCGCTGCTGTTGGCGCATTGCCTGCTGCCGAATGATAAGCTCAATCGACGGAAAACGCTTGGCTGCATCTGCGGCTTTGCGGGCGTGCTCGCGCTCGGACTGGGCGGACTGAACGGCTTCAACCTCACCGGTGACGGTCTGGTGCTGCTGAGCGCGGTCTCGGCGGGCGCGGGCGCGCTTGTCTCGCGCATTTACACGCCCGGCCGTGATCCCATGCTGCTGACCGGCTGGCAGCTGCTCATCGGCGGCTGTTTTCTGTTGGGTGTCGGCACGGCTGGCGGAGGCGCACTCGGTCGGGTGACGCTCGGCGGCGTGTTGCTGCTCGGCTACATGATCGCGCTGTCTGCGGCCGCGTTTACCATCTGGACGGCGCTTTTGGGTAAATTTCCGGTCGGAAAGGTCAGCCTGTTCGGCTTCCTGATTCCGGTGTTCGGCACGTTGTTCTCCGCGCTCGTGCTCGGCGAGAATATCTTCACCGTACGCAATCTGGCGGCGCTTGTGTTGGTCAGCGGAGGTATTGCCGTTGCCAATTCGACATCGACAAAAAAGTAACACCGCAGACAGAATTGCGGTGCATAAAGGGTTAATCTATGGTATTTAGTTCTGCAATTTCGCTGTTTTTCTTTGTGCCGATCGTGTTTCTGCTCGATCGCAGGCTGTCGAACGTGGATGCGAAAAACACCTGGCTGCTCCTCGCAAGTCTGGTGTTCTACTCGTTCGGACAGGTGTATTACCTGCCGCTGCTGCTCGCATCGGTGGCGCTCAACTACGTCTGCGGACGGTTGGCCGCAGGAAAGTACGCCAAACTCGGCGTCACGCTTGCTGTCCTCGGCGGAATAGGGCTGCTCGCCGTGTTCAAGTACGCGGATTTTGCTATCCGCACACTGAACGCACTGTGCGGGCTGAGTCTGCCGCTGACCGGCATTGCGCTGCCCATCGGCATCTCGTTCTTCACCTTTCAGGGACTTTCCTACGTCATCGACGTGTACCGTGAGCCACAAACGGTCTCTCACTCGTTCAAGAAGGTGCTGCTGTACATCGCGTTTTTCCCGCAGCTGATCGCCGGACCGATCGTCAAATACCACGACATCGAGCAGGAAATCGACAGCCGCCGCACCACACCGCAGGAGACCGCGCTTGGCATCCGCCGGTTTATCTGCGGTTTGAGCAAAAAGCTGCTGCTGTCGAACGCGCTCGGTCAGATGGCGGACACTGTGTTCGCGCTGCCTGCCGGAGAGATCGGCATGCTGGCAGGATGGACGGGCGCCGTTTGCTACACGCTGCAGATCTACTTCGATTTTTCCGGCTACAGCGATATGGCCATCGGTCTCGGACGCATGTTCGGATTCCATTTCCGCGAAAACTTCAATTATCCGTACACTGCGACCACCATCAAGGAGTTCTGGCGCCGCTGGCACATTTCGTTGTCCGGCTGGTTCCGCGACTACCTGTATATTCCGCTTGGCGGCAACCGAAAGGGGAATGCGCGGACGTGGCTCAACCGGTTTCTCGTATTTTTTGCAACCGGCCTGTGGCACGGCGCAAGCTGGACGTTTGTCCTCTGGGGACTGTGGCACGGCTTGTTTTCCGTGCTTGAGGACTGCGGCGCGATTCCGGTAGACAAGCTCAAGGGCAGGCGCATCGGACAGCTGTATACGCTGCTCGTGGTCGTGCTCGGCTTTACGCTGTTCCGTGCGGACACGCTGGCGCAGGCCGGCGCCATGTATGCCGCGATGTTCTCCGGCATTGGTCTGCACTGGCTGGGCACGGCGGCTGTCTGGGCAAAATTTACACCGGCGTTTGCACTGACCCTGTGTCTTGCACTGCTCCTGTGTACGCCTGTGGCCCGTGAGCATACGCCGAAACGTGAGAGTGTGACGTTCATCGGCTCTCTGGGGTTGCTGCTGCTGTGCATGATGTACCTTGCGGCAGGCTCATTTAATCCGTTCATTTACTTCCGATTTTGAGGTGAAATATGAAATATAAATGGTTTACAGCGGCGTTTTTGTCGCTGTGCCTGATTCCGGCAGCGGGTATGCTCGTGCTGCCCGAGCAGCAGGCGGCAGGCAATGAGCATCTCACGCCCAAGCCGAGCCTGTGGAACGCACAGACCGGCTGGAACGCAGAGTTTCTCGGTGACCTGACGGATTACGTTGCCGACCATTTCGGCTTTCGGCAGGAGCTTGTCACCGCGAATGCCGCGTTGCAGACCGGGCTGCTGTGCACCTCGCCTGCTGAGGACGTCATTTACGGTACGGACGGCTGGCTGTACTACGCGAAAACGCTCGATGATTATCAGAATCACGCAACGCTGACCGAGAGTGAGGCGCAGCAGCTGGCGCAGACCGTAAAATCCATGCAGGACTACTGCGAAAGCCGCGGCGCACGCTTTCTGTTCACGATTGCGCCGAACAAAAGCTCGCTTTATCCGGAGCACATGCCTGCGCGCTACCTGACCGAGGATGCGGACGGCAACTACGAACGCGTGCTGCCGTATCTCGAGCGGGAGGGCGTGAACTATGCCGACCTGTTCTCCGTGTTTCGCGCACACGCAAACGTGCTGTATTATAAGACCGACTCGCACTGGACGAACCGGGGTGCCGCGCTCGCACACGATTATCTGATGAACACGCTCGGTCTGCCGCATACGGGATTTACGGATGAGGAATATACGACCGAGCGGAGTCACAGCGGCGATCTTTACCAAATGCTGTACCCGAAAGGCACGCAAAAGGAGGAAACGCAGGTGTATCAGACCTCGTTTTCGTATGTGAACCCGCCGCGCTCGGACGAGGATATCCTTATGCAGACCACACAGGAGAATGCGCCGAACGGCCGCCTGCTGCTGTGCCGCGATTCGTTCGGCAATGCGCTGCATCCGTTTCTCGCAGAGGATTTCCGTGAGGCGATCATCACCCGGCAGATGCCGTATCCGCTGGAGCAGGTACAGGAGGGCGATACGGTCATCATCGAGATCGTTGAGCGAAATCTGCCGAATATACTAAAATATTCACCGGATTTGGGGAACAAAACCGAACCGTAATCCGTCTAATCAGTATCCACAGGAGAAATAAACAATATGGAGGAAATTCTATGAAAAAGCTGACAGCCATGCTGCTGGCACTAACGCTCTGCTTTGGTCTTGCTGCGTGCGGCGGCAACACCGCACAAGACGATACCAAGGACGAGAGCCAGACCGTCCAGACCGGCAAAACCGAGGATAAGAAGGACGAAGCGAAGACCGAGGAGAAATCCGACGAGACCAAGACCGAAGGCGCAAAGACCGAGACTAAGACTGACGATAAGACCTCGACCGACAGCAAAACCGAGGATAAAACGACCGAAACCAAGCCGGTGACGAGCAGCACGAACACCACGACCGCAAAGCCGTCTGCTTCAGCGGGCACGAGCAAGCCGTCTGCCTCGACCTCGACGAGCAAACCGGCGGCATCCGCTCCGGAAAGCAAGCCGGCACAGAGCAAGCCTGCGGCAAGCGCTCCGGCTGAGACCAAACCCGCAGAACCGGCGAAGCCGACTGCCTCTCAGGCGAGCAGGTACGTCGGCTCGTCCGCATCCGCACTTGAGAGCGCACTCGGCGCACCGATATCCAAGAGTTATTCGCCGAGCTGCATGGGCGAAGGCGAGGACGGCATCTGGACGTATGACGGGTTTACCGTTTATACCTATAAAGAGGGCGGTTCGGAGACTGTCGAAGCGGTTCAATAAATTAGCAGTTAGTAATCGACGATACGGTTTTATGTTTCGCAGGGGAGGCCAGTGGCCTCCCTTGTTCGCGTTCTGCAGAGGTAAAATAAAAGGGCAGACCAATGGTCTGCCCCTGCGGAGAATAAAATTCCTCATTACGAATTTATCAGAGAATGCGTCTCTGCGGTTTATTCGCTACCTGCTTTACGGCCTTGCACGGCACGCCGATGGCAAGCATACCTGCCGGTACATCCTCTGTCACAACGCTGCCTGCACCGATGACAGCGTTATCGCCGATGGTGACGCCCGGACAAATCTGCACGCCCATGCCAATCCAGACGTTATTGCCGATGGTGACCGGCTTGGCATATTCCAGCCCGGCGTTGCGCTGTGCAACATCGAACGGATGGCCTGCGGTCGAGATACAGCAGTTCGGGCCGATGAACACATGGTCGCCGATGGTGACCGGCGCCGCATCCAGGATCACAAGGTTATGGTTTGCATAAAATGCACGGCCGACACGCGTATGGCTGCCGTAATCGACAAAAAACGGCGGCTCAATGACAATATCGGGCGCACAGGCGCCTAAAATGGTATGCAGAAGGGCGTTTTTCTCCTCCTTCTGGGAGGAACGGAGTGTATTGTAATCCATGCACAGGTCGCTGGTCTGCGCACGCGCTTCGAGCAGCGCAGGGTCGCTGTTGGCGTCGTACAGCAGGCCGGAAGCGGCTTTTTTAAGTTCGGTCATCGTCAGGGTTCCTCCTTAATTCTGGTGGCGTACCAGTTCATAATCATCGCCGGAGCGGTAGTACGGACAGCTTTTGCCGGTCTGCATCAGGCGGTAGAATTCGTCCTCATCCAGATAGGCTTCGCATACATATTCATCCATTTCATCATCGTAGACGTTGTAGGCGCAGTCGTCACAGGTTCCTGTCATCGGTCAGCGCTCCTTTCGATTTGGTCGATTGCGGATTGCAGAATAGCCTCGGGGTCGTTGCCGCAGATGTCGAGACACTCCGCATAGATGAGTCTGGTCTCGCGGATACCGAAGTATTCTTTGGCCATAGCGGTCAAATAGTCGAAGCTGAACCGCGGGTCGTACGCGCCGCCTGCGGTGGTGATGTAGGTCAGACTGCGGGCGCGGCACAGGCCGCACGACTGTCCGTGGTCGTTGTAGGCGCTGACAATGCCGGGGACATAAATGTTCTCGATATAGGTTTTCAGCTGTGTCGGAAAGCCCAGATCCCAGTAGGGAGCGGCAATGATGATATCGTCGGCATCAGCAAACTGGTGGGCATAATCGAACATCGGGTCGTGCCATTTGCCGCCGGCAATGAGCGATTCGCGGTGAGCAAGCCGTTCACGGTCGAGCGGGACAAGCGGTTGATCGTATATGTTCAGCTCAGTGACGTCGCTTATGCGTGCGAGATAGGCGCGCGCCAGCCGTGCCGTCCGCGACTCTGCCCGCGGACAGGCGTTGATGTAGAGTGTCATGGTATCCTTCCTTCTTCTTGTTCCTAACTATATAGTATAGCAGAAAAATGAGGAATTAGGAATTAGTAATTAGAAATTATTGTGAGGATGAAACCCATCCCTACGGTACAGCTCAATAAATTAGCAGATTATTTTATGCAGTTTACCAGATCCTGCCAAACTGCGGTATCGAAAGTTTCATCCGCAATAAAGCAGTAGCTATACTGGCTATCCTTCCACTCGGTCGAGGTATAACCTGTCTCGGCATAGAGCAGCGCATCCGTACCCTCAAGTTTCTCGCCGGAAACGGCATGGTTCATACCTTCGAGCGCGTCTTCGCCTTTACCCATGCAGTATTTAAGTGTATGTCCTTCTGCGTCCGCATACACAACAACAGCCATGCCGAACTGATCGGATGCCGAATCGAACGCATAACCGTCCGGCAAGGTCTGCGGCAGCGCAAACGGGAAGGAGAGCGCAGCGGCAAGCGCGTCTGTCGTGTCGTAATCCTGCGGCGCAGTGGCGGTGACAGGCGGTTCCTTTCCCTCACCATCCGGATTAGCAGACATGCGGTTTATCTGCATAACAGCTGTGCCGCCGATAATCGGTACCAGACAAGCGGCAGCTGCGCCGTATCTTCTCCAGGCGGACGGTTTGCGCACCGGCGGTTTATCCAGCGCATCATGCAGGCGCTGCTCGAGGTCAGAAGACAGATTGACGTGCTCCATCAAACGGTTGTACTTATTCATCGAAATCATACGCCTCCTTCAGTGTCTCTTTGAGCATACTGCGTCCGCGGTGCAGCAGGGAACGCACGGTGCTCTCTTTCTGTCCGAGAATGCGTGCGATTTCCGCGGCAGAATACCCTTCATGGTAGAACGGATGAATCGGTTCGCGGTACTTGGGCGGCAGAGCACGCACAGCATCCCACACAAAGGCGAGGTTACTGTCTAACTCATCGCACGGATAGCTTTCCTCGAGTGCGTTCGTGTGCTTGAACCACGCCGAATTCAGCTTGTTTTTGCTCAGGTTGATGGCAACACGGAGCAGCCACGCCTTTTCGTGCGCCGATGATTCCAGTTCCGGGGAAGTGCGCATATACTGCAGAAAGGGGTCCTGCAGTACGTCCTCTGCATCGCTTTTATTGCGTAAGTACGCATAAGCCGCACGAAACACAGCCGTACCCCATCTATCATATAACTGCGCAAGCTGTGCGTGCGCTGCCGCCGGAGCACGCGCAGGCGTGACCGCCAGCAGGACGGCAAACAGCAGCCGCCGGAACCGGCTGATTGGAATCGTCAGTGTCATAATGTCACCTCTATGGATCAATTTGTTTTCTGATCTATATACATTTAATATAACAAAAATGTTGCGTAAGGCACAGGAAAATTTTTTATTTTTTTCTGCAACATTCCCGATCTACGGATTGTATATAGGGCAGAACGGCAAATAGAGCGGCCGCAGAAAAAATTTTTGAAAAGGCTGCAGCATTTTACGGTTCTCGAGTGTATCAATAGCGAATGGCAAAAACACGCAAGCAATGAAAGGAAGATTATTTATGAAAAAGATGATCTCTATGATGATGGCACTGGCGGTTGCAGGCTCGATGGCGGCTACGGCTATGGCGGCAAACGATGAGCCGATGGTGATTGCTCCGGTACCGAACACACAGAGTCAGCAGGCACAGATGAAGATTGTTATCAAGGGTCAGACCACGTCCCTGCAGACGATTTCCGTAAATGGCTGCACGATGGTTCCGGTCCGCGCGGTTGCAGAGGCGTTGGGCTACACCGTCAAGTGGGACGCAGCAAAGAAGGCGATCAACCTCAACACTAAGGAAACACAGTGTGACCTGCGCATTGGCGATAACAGCTACGTAGTCTACACGGCGATCGAGGGCATGATTGGCATGAGCGCACCGTTTTCGCTCGGCGCTGCGCCGATCATCAAGGACGGCAGCACCTATGTTCCGGTCGATCTGTTCGTACCGCTGTTCGGCAACGATCCTGCTGTGGTAAAGGTCAGCGGCGACACCATCAGATTCCGAATCCGCTGACCGTCCATAACTCCCTTGCAGAGCTTGCAAAGGCAGTCGGCTTTGACATCAAAGCGCCGACCGTGCCCGCAGAGCAGGGAATCAGTGAGACAGAGGTCGCGGCGGTAGTCAGCAGCGCCTTATAAAAGAGTGAAGAGTGGAGATTTTCTCCACTCTTTCTCTTTTGCGGGTATACAGAAAAAGAGTGGAAAGTTCTTCACTCTCCACTCTTAAGGCAATACCGCATAATTGAACAAGAGTGATTTGCGAGTAAATTTTGCGTACTGACGAGGCGCAGTTTTGCGGTAATACTTGATGTATTACCGTGAAACTGCAACAAAGTCAGGACACAAAATTTCCGCAAAGCACCGCCGCTTTAATTGTGCGGTGTTGCCTTAAATCTTCACTCTGTGAAATCAGTCCGCCCAGTACTTCGCAACATGTGCCTTGGTAACCTCAGCGGCCTTCTTGATATTCTCCTCGTTGGACAGCTTGTAGTAGTCCGGACGGAACACCTCCATGGTGCAAACGTCACCTTCAAAGCCGATCTTCTTGAGGGTATCTGCGTAACGCTTGTGGTCGAGGCAGTCGCCCGGCTCGCCCGGCCACAGACGCTTCTCGTCGTTGTTGTAAGCAGCGCCGCACGGCATATTCTCCATGCCGTTCAGGTGCCATACGAAAATCTTCTTGCCGTCAGCCTTCTCGAGAGCAGCCCACTCGGAAGCCATTGCATGGAAGTGGTACTGGTCGAGGGTGATGCCGACGAGCGGATGATTTACCTCGGTAACGATGTCGTAAGCGTACTCGAAGCGGTTGATGGACATGGTCGGTGCGCCGCAGAACTCGATGGACAGCTTGATGCCGTGCGGCTCAACCTTCTTTACCATCTCCTTGAGGACAGCAACAGCATCAGCCTTGATCTCGTCAACGGTAGCCGGAACGGTCAAGTCCATGGACGGAACGACAACGATCATCTTGCAGCCCAGCTTGTTGCAGTCTGCGATGATCTGGTCGAGCTTTGCCATAACGGCGTCCTTTTCCTCCTGGGTCTGCTTCATGTTGAAGAAGATCAGGGCGTTGTAGGACAGCATCTTCAGGTGGTGCTTCGGGTCAGCGAACCAAGCGCCGAGATCATCGATGGTGTACTTGCCGGCAGCGATCTCGCGGTCGAGACACTCGGACTGGATGTCGATGTAGTCAAAGCCGTACTTCTCGCACAGGTCGAGGTCTTCAAGTACGGAGTGGTTTTCGCAGAAACGGTTGCAGCCTTCGTTAAAACCGATTTTCATAGCAGTAACTCCTTTTAGCGTATCAATTTCGCGTTGTAAAACGTGGTATAGTGGTTAAGGTGATATGCAAGGGCAGTAAAGCAGGAAGCTCGGCCACCCTTGCGAGTGAGTAGCAATGAATAGAAAATGCGAGGTGGATTACTTCTTGTAGAAGTCCGGGGTGCCGCCGGTAACGACCTTCTCCGGCACACCGGAGGTCTGGGACTTAACCAGAGCGTCAGCGGTGATGGAAGCAACGTAGCCGTCCCAAGCAGAGGAGCCGCCGGTCTCACCCTTGAGTGCGTGGTCAACCCAGTCCTGAATCTCTACATCGTAAGAATCGATGAAGCGCAGGATCCAGTTGTCCTCGATCTTGGTGGAAACCTCGTTAGCGTAGCGAACGGTCGGGAAGGACGGGCACGGCAGGTTTACAACGCCGTTCTCACATACAACCTCGCAGTTGATGTCGTAGCCGAAGCCGCAGTTTACGTTTACCTCGAGCATGTTGATGATGCCGCCCTTGGTCTTCATAATCATGATCTGCGGGTCCTTCAGCGCGTTCTTAACCTTGCTGTTGGTCTTCGGCATGATGCACTGAACCTCGTCCCACTCGTCGTTTACCAGCCACGGCAGAACGTCGATCTCGTGGATTGCGGTATCGGTAACAGCCATTGCGGTAGTGTAGTCGTCGGCAACGCCGTCTGCACGGTGGGTGCACTTGATCACCATCGGGGCACCGAACTTGCCGGAGTCGATCAGCTCCTTGACCTGACGGTAGCCGCGGTCGTAACGGCGCATGAAGCCAACCTGTACGAGGTGCTTGCCGCCTGCCATCTCGGCCTCAACGATCTCCTTGCCGTCAGCAGCGGTGTTAGCCAGCGGCTTCTCGGAGAATACCGGCTTGCCAGCCTTGATCGCTGCCAGAACCGGACCCTTGTGGAACTGACCCGGGGTGGTAACTACAACAGCGTTTACGTCCGGATCGTTGATTGCTTCGTTGAAATCGGTGTAAACCTTGGTGCCGGCGCCTGCAATCTCAGCGCCCTTCTTTGCGCCTTCTTCAAATACGTCGCATACGGCAACGATGCGTGCATTGCGGATGCGGTTCTGGATACGCTCGATGTGCTCACGGCCGATCATGCCGCAGCCGATCAGTGCAATGTTCAGATTTTCCATGATGAATTCCTCCTAAAAAGTGATAAATTCGTGTTGTGCAGTTGCCTGCGTTATTTACGGTTTGTTTTGCTGCACGCGGCTTGCTCGAGGCTTTGCGTGCAATGCTCATTTCCGAGGTCAAGGTGATTATACATCCGCGTTCACGAGAACGCAAGAGGAAATTTCAAATTTCGTAAAAAAATTTTGCTTTCCGGCGGTGAGGACAATTCACCGCCGGAAAGCGAGGGATCAATGCACAAAGAGTGCAACAAGGGACAAATTAAGCTGCGATGCCGAGAGGAGAGAACAGGATATAGATCGCAACAGCGATAATCAGACCAATGATGGAAACTACATGACGGTACTTCCACGGGGTCAGATCAACTGCGCCGACGTCGTGAATCTCATATTCCTCACCCGGACGATACTTGTTCAGGTACCACATGATGAGCAGCTCGATCGGGAACAGAACAGCCATTGCGTACAGATAGTGGATCGGGTTGGACGAACCGGGATAGCACGGCTTGATCAGCAGGAAGGCGCCGTAGCATACAACGTGGAACACGGTGATTACCTTCGGCATATACTTCGGGATGCGCTTGAACATGAAGATGCCGAGGATGGTGCACAGTACCGGCAGGGATACGAACTGGCTCATAGAGTTCAGGAAGGTGGTAATGCCGCCGGCGTACATAACGAACGGAGAGATGACGATTGCTACACAGCCTGCGATGGTGCCGTAGATCTTGCCGACCTTGACGCACTTGGTGTCAGAAGCCTGCGGGTTGATGGACGAACGGTACAGGTCAAGGGTGAACATGGTGGACGCGGAGTTCAGCACAGAGTTGAACGAGGAGAGGATCGCACCGAACATGACCGCGGCGAAAAAGCCCATGACCGGCTTCGGAACGATCTCAGCGATCAGTGCCGGATAAGCAAAGTCGATTGCAGAGGAACCGGCAGCGGTCAGCTTGTCCTGAATGGACGGCAGGTAGAATGCGATAACGCCCGGAATAACGAGGTACAGAGGGCCGAGGCACTTGAGGAAGCCGCAGAAGATAGCGCCCTTCTGACCTTCCTTCAAGCTCTTTGCTGCGAGGGAACGCTGTACGAAGGACTGGTTGGTGCACCACCAGTACAGGTTGTTGAAGAACATACCGGTGATGATCAGCGGCCACGGAACTTCCGGTTCCGGTGCATTCCATGCGTTGATTGCGTTCATTTTGGCCGGATCTGCCTCTACCATGTACTTGATGCCGTCGAAAATGCCATGACCGCCAGTTGCTGCAGACAGTGCCGCGAAGCCGAGGAAGGGGATCATCAGACCGCCGATAATCAGACCGACGCCGTTGATGGTATCAGATACTGCAACTGCTTTCAGGCCGCCGAAAATCGCGTAGCAGCCGCCGATGATGCCGATGATGAGGCACAGGATGGCAACAGCCATGAACTTGCTGGTGCCGAGGATGCCGGAGATGTCGAAGATCTGCTCGAAAACGACTGCACCGGAGTACAGGATGACCGGCAGGTTGAGGATGGAGTACATAACAACGATTACCAGCGAGAACATCGTCTTGGTGCCCTTGCCGTAGCGCTCCTCCATCAGGGACGGGATGGTCATGGCGCCCATTTTCAGGTACTTCGGCAGGAAGTAGTACGCCAGAACCAGCAGGGTGAACATCGAGCCGACCTCCCATGCGATCGGGCCCATGTTGGTCTTCCAGCTCTGGCCGTTCAGACCGACGAGCTGTTCAGCGGAAAGGTTGGTCAGCAGCAGAGAACCGGCGATGACTACGCCTGGCAGGCCGCGGCCTGCCAGGAAATAACCCTCAGCGGTGTCGAGCTGCTCGTCGCGGGTCTTCCATGCGGAAATGACTGCAACGAGGACTGTAAACAACAGGAACGAGATTCCTGTCCATGCGAGTGAGGAGAAGAATGACATTTTGTTACCCCCTATAAGTAATAAGATGTAGTCTGTGGCGTTCTCGTGAACGCACCTTTTGAAAAATAATTCCCCGTCGAAAATGCACTTGAATCATGGGTGATGTTCACTGCGTTTTCAGGGGATTTATTTCGTTGTCTATAGGTTAGCACGATATCCTGCGCGTTTCAAGTCTTAAGAATGATATTCTGAATGATTCGGTGAACGCAACAAAAACACGGATGGTTTTTTGTGCGAAAGGACATTTATTTTCGTGAGCATGCGTGCAGAGGCGTGCACTATATTGGTAAAACTGCACGAAAAATAGACGATTTGTTTGTAAATAAGCCGTACAAAAACGGAAACGTGTAAATTTAAGCGGGGATACACGCAAAAAATAGTTGCAAGATGCGTGCAGTGTGCTATACTGTAAATAAAGAAAAAAGAATGTGGTGAGGCAACACCGCACAATGAAAGCTACGGTGCTTTCTATCACAGAATAAGGAGGAAAAAACATGGCTGTAACCGCACAGCAGATCGCGGAGCTGGCAGGCGTATCCCGCGGTACGGTAGACCGTGCGCTGCACAATCGAGGGCGCGTAAACCCCGAAGTAGCGGCTAAGATTCACAAAATTGCAGCAGAATTAGGGTATAAACCGAATCTGATCGGACAGGCACTGGTCAAATCCCGCCGGGAGTTCAAGCTGGGTGCGATTCTGCAGTCCACCGAGACGCCGACGATGCAGATCGTGCGTGCAGGCGTGCAGCGCGCCGCAGAGGAGCTTGCCGCCTCGGGCGTGGAACTGATCATGCGCGAAAACCGCGGTCTGGATACCGAAATGGTGCTTGAACACATTGAAGAGCTGGTTTCACAAGGCGTGCAGGGACTGGCTATCGCGCCGAACAACTCGCCGGAGATTCGCCAGTGCATTGATGAACTGTACGAACAGGGCATTCCGGTCATCACACTCAACTCGGATGCACCGGGCAGCAGGCGTCTTGCGTTCATTGGTATGGACAACTACCGCGCCGGACAGACCGCCGCAGGCTTGCTTCGGTTGATGCTGCCCGAGGGCGGCAAGGTGCTTCCGCTGGCGGGACACTTGAATAATACCGCACATAATAACCGATTAAACGGATTTATGGATACCATTAACGGCGAAACAGGAAACGAAATTGAACTGTTAGCATTTCAGCCGTGTTTCGACCGAGATGACTATGCCCACGAGATTACGCAGCACGCCTTGCGTGCCAATCCTGACCTGACCGGTATTTACGTTGCGTCCAATGGACAGACCGGTGCGTGCGCAGCTGTAGAGGAAGAAGGCCGAAAGGGCAAGGTCAAGGTCGTTGCATTCGACCTCAACCCGATGAATATGGAACTGCTCCAGTCAGATAGCTTGAGTTTTGTGCTCGATCAGAAGGCATTCGAGCAGGGCTACCGGCCGCCGTTCCTGCTGTTTGACTACCTGCAGAACAAAAAAACACCGGAAAAAGAACTGCTTTATACGGATATTGCAATCAAAACCAAGTTTAACAGCGACAAACCTGTAGGAATGGAATAAGAAAGAACCGCACATTGTGCGGTTCTTTTTAATGGAAAATGAATACGGTGATTTACTCTAAAGTGTGATTTAATGTTGTGCAAACAACCGTAAATCCGCTAGATTTCAGTGCTTCTGTGAATCTTTTCGCTATTTCTGGGGATACAGTCTCCGCCTGATTGAGCACAACGATATCCGCTAAGTGTTCTGCAATAATGCCTTGCGCGGCCAGCTCCGGCGTGACAATACCGCTCATGTGTGCACCGGTGCGTGCACAGAACAATTCCGGCCGGTGTACGGTTTGTTCGACCGGCTTTCCAAACCCGGATGCGCCCACGACGCACACGGTTTTGCGTGTATTCTCAGGTATGACCGGCTCATGCAAGGCGTGTGCCTTGAGCGGCAGCCGCTTGGAGCCGTCGGCCTCCACAATCACATAGTCAGCGGCGTCCGCGAGCACGGAAAAGGGAAGTGCCGGCGCGGTCAGCTTGCCCTCAGCGGCAGGCGTGCCCATGCAGATCACGCGGTGAAGCGCAAGTGCGCGGCGGACCTGTTCGATGTCATCCGTCACCAACATGGGAATGCCCGCAAACGGCAAAATGTGCGTGGAAGTCGTCAAAATCACCGTTCCAGATAATTCTTCGGCCAGTATACGCAGTAAAGTTGTTTTTCCGCCGCTGCCGATCACGGCGGTTACACCTTTTATCATGTGCAATTGTTCACATATTTTCATAAATCCACCTAATACAGCCATGTTTACCGTAGGGCGGGATGCCCTCATCCCGCCGTTGTAAATTATCTGCATGTTGTTATATGCGGCGGGAGGTCACCCCGCCCTGCAGCCATGCTTATATAATAGTATTATATCATGTCTGCCACACAGAAAAAATATTGACTTCACTCGACCGATACGCTATAATCATCGGTAGCAATCGTTATAGTTTGTAAAATACAACGAAGATAAACGGAGGAAAACGCCATGTTAGTCGTGATACGCGGTGCGGGAGACATTGCCACGGGGATTGCCTTGCGGCTGTACCGTGCGGGCATTCGTCTGGTGCTGACAGATCTGCCGCAGCCAACGTCGATCCGCCGCACGGTATGCTTTTCGGAAGCGATTCGATTGGGCGAAACAGTCGTTGAGAGCGTGCATGCACGCCGAGCCGATACCGCAGCCGAAGCGGCAGCACTAACCGAACAGGGCATCATTGCGGTGCTGGCCGATCCAGCGGCAAGCTGCGTGCAGGAGCTGCACCCTGATGCTTTGGTGGACGCGATTCTGGCGAAAAAGAACCTCGGTACGCACATCACGGACGCGCCAATCGTTATTGCGGTCGGTCCGGGCTTTACGGCCGGCGTGGACTGTCACGCAGCGGTTGAGACCATGCGTGGGCATACACTCGGACGGGTGCTGTATACGGGTTCGCCGCTGCCGAATACGGGCGTTCCCGGCGTGATCGGCGGTCACGCGGCAGAGCGCGTTCTGCGTGCCCCGGCAGACGGCTTGTTTGAGCCGTGCCGTGAGATTGGCGATCTGGTCGAGACGGGAGACACCATTGCGTACGTTGCGGGAAAACCCATAAAAACCACCATCAGCGGCTGTCTGCGCGGTCTGCTGCAGGCTGGCGTACCTGTACATGAGGGTATGAAATCCGGCGACGTTGATCCGCGCGGTAAGCGTGAAAACTGCGATACCGCATCCGATAAGGCGCTTGCGGTCGGCGGCGGCGTGCTGGAAGCATTGCTTCACTTTTCCAACGTCTTTCATTAAGAAATCATACAATAGAGGAGAAAGCCCAATGAAAAAGAACTGTTTTGCAAGATTTGCGGCAGCGGCTCTGTCATTGGCAATGCTGGCGGGCTGCGGCGGCGGTGCCTCCCAGAGCACGGACAGCGCGGCTGAGGACACGGGCTCTGCAGATTCCGTAGAGCTGACCGTCTTTGCGGCGGCCTCCATGACCGAGACCCTGAACCGGATCGCAGAGGATTACAAGGCGGTTGACCCGAACGTCACCCTGACGTTCAACTTTGCCTCCTCCGGCGACCTGCTCACCCAGATCAAGGAAGGCGCGGACTGCGACGTGTTCATCTCTGCAGCACCCAAGCAGATGAACGCACTCGACGGCTCTCTTAAGGACGACACCGACAAGAACCCGGACGGTCTGGATGAGTTGCAGGGCGGCACCCGCATCGACCTGCTCGAGAACAAGGTAACACTGGCTGTGCCGGAAGGCAACCCGAAGGGCATCAAGAGCTTTGACGATCTTGCGGAAAAGCTGAAGAACGGTGACGTGCTGCTTGCCATCGGCAACAGCGATGTACCGGTCGGCCAGTACACCCAGAAGATCTTCGCGCACTACGGTCTGGACGAGGCTGCGCTGGCTTCCTCCGGCGTGCTGACCTACGACTCGAACGTTAAGGAAGTTACCACGCAGGTAAGCGAAGGCGCGGTGGACGGCGGCATTATCTACGCAACCGACGCATTCTCGGCAGGTCTCGACACGGTTGACGAGGCAACTGCTGACATGTGCGGTCAGGTTATCTATCCGGCAGCCGTGCTCAAGAACAGCACGCACGCAGACGCGGCGAAGGCGTTTCTTGACTATTTGACCACCGATGAAGCAGGCAAGGTATTCGAGAGCGTAGGCTTTACCACGTTGGCATAATCTGATACAATAGGAAGGCGAGGGAGCAATCTCTCGCCTTTATTTACAAAAGGAGACGATTATGGACTGGTATCCATTATATAACTCGCTGCGTATCGCGCTCATTTCCACGGTTATCATCTTCTTCGCGGGGATTGCGGCGGCCTATTATGTTGCGCGTCTGCCGCGCGTGCTCAAAGGTGTGCTGGATGTGCTGTTCACGCTGCCGCTCGTGCTGCCGCCTACGGTGGTTGGCTATCTGCTGCTGCGCGTGCTCGGACCGAAAAGAGCTGTCGGCGCATGGGCGCTCGCGCATTTTAATCTCAAGCTGACCATGGTCTGGTGGTCGGCAATTTTCGCAACCGCCGTTGTCATTTTCCCGCTCATGTACCGCACGGCACGCGGTGCGTTCGAGAGCTTTGACGAAACGCTTGCCGACGCAGGCCGCACGCTCGGCCGCTCGAATACCTGGATTTTCTGGCGGGTGCGCATGCCCTGCTGCAGGCAGGGTATCCTCGCGGGAACGGTGCTCGCGTTCGCGCGTGCACTCGGCGAGTACGGCGCAACATCCATGGTGGCGGGCTACACGCCCGGACGCACGGCAACGATTTCGACGACGGTCTATCAGTTGTGGCGCACGAATGATGACGCGCTGGCGTTCAAGTGGGTCGTGGTGAACCTTGCCATCTCGGCGGTGGTGCTGCTGGCGGTCAATTTGCTCGAAAAGCGGGAGAGAGGAGTGCGTAAGGCATGGCGCTGATCGTTAATATCGAGAAAACGCTCGGTGATTTTCACCTGAAAGTGAACTTCACCGCCGAGCGGGAAGTGATGGCGCTGCTCGGCGCCTCCGGCTGCGGCAAGAGCATGACGCTGGGGTGCATCGCGGGCATCGTGAGACCGGATAAGGGTCATATTGAACTGAACGGGCGCGTCCTGTTCGACAGCGAAAAGAAAATCGACCTGCCGCCGCAAAAGCGAAAAGTCGGCTGCCTGTTTCAGCAGTACGCGCTGTTTCCGCACATGACGGTCGAGCAGAACATCCGCGCAGGCGCGCACACCCGTCCGAAAAACGAGCGCGAACAGGCGGTGCGCGAAGTTCTGCACGCGTTCCGCCTGGAGGGACTGGAGAACAACCGTCCGAGTCAGCTTTCCGGCGGACAGCAGCAGCGGTGCGCGCTGGCGCGCATTCTGGTCGGGCAGCCCGAGCTTGTGCTGCTCGATGAGCCGTTTTCCGCGCTGGATGCCTACCTGAAATGGCAGGTGGAACTGGAGCTTTCGGACATCCTGAAAAATCTTTCGTGCGGTACGCTGTTCGTCACGCACAACCGCGATGAGGTCTACCGCCTGTGCGATACGGTGTGCGTGCTGAACAAGGGAAAATCCGACCCGAAGGAGACGGTCAAGGAACTGTTCCGCGCACCGGCAACCATGGGGGCTGCGCTGATTTCCGGCTGCAAGAATGTCTCTGCCGCCGAGGTAAAACAGGATGGAACCCTGTTCTGCAAGGACTGGAACGTAACGCTCAAAACCGCACTGCATGTGCCGAAGGATACCGCTTATGTCGGGATTCGTGCGCATTACTTCACTACAGATGGCGCGGAGAACGCCATTCCGTGTACGGTGGAGCGTGTGGTCGAGAACCCGTTTTCGACCGTGGTCATGCTGCAGACGACAGGCGCAGGCAGGCTGCGGTGGGAGCTGGATAAGGCGGTCTGGGAGACGCTTTCCGGCACGGAAAAGCTGACGCTGTACGTCCGCCCAGAGGACGTTATGCCGCTGACGGAGTGAGCAAAATGCTGGATAATCAAGGAAGAAATATTCGCTATCTGCGGCTGTCGGTGACCGATCGGTGCAATTTCCGGTGCCGGTACTGTATGCCCGCCGAAGGCGTGTGCAAGCGGGAGCACAGCGAAATGCTGTCGTTCGAGGAGCTGACCGAGATCGTGCGGACAGTAGTTTCGCTCGGTGTCAGCAAGGTGCGGCTGACCGGCGGAGAGCCGCTTGTGCGGCGCGGCATCGTGGACTTGTGCCGCAGTCTGCGTGCCATCAATGGTGTGCGGGAGCTTGCCATGACAACCAACGGCGCACTCCTGCCGCAGTACGCCGCAGAGCTGAAACAAGCGGGGGTTGACCGGCTGAATATCAGTCTGGATACCTTAAATAAGGATAAATTCGCGTCGTTGACGCGCGGCGGCTCGCTCGCGGATACGCTGGCCGGTCTGGATGCGGCGCGGCACGCCGGATTCCGCGGCACAAAGCTGAATGCCGTGCTGCTCGGCGGCGTAAACGAGGATGAGATTCCGGCACTGGCGCAGCTGGCGCAGGACGGAGAATTTGAGGTGCGCTTTATTGAACTCATGCCGATCGGTGAGTGCGCGGACTGGCCGCGTGAGCGGTTTCTCTCTGCGGATGCGGTGCTGCACGCCATGCCGGAGCTGCAGCGTCTGCCGAATGAAGGCGTTGCGGAATTGTACCGAATGCCCGGCTGGAAGGGGAAAATCGGTCTGATTCGCCCGATGAGCCACCGTTTCTGCGCCGACTGCGACCGCATCCGCGTTACCGCAGACGGCAGGCTGAAACCGTGCCTGCACTCGGCGCAGGAGATTCCGCTGCGCGGTCTGCACGGTGAAAACCTTGAACGCGCACTGCGCGAGGGTATGTTCGGGAAACCGGTCAGCCACCATATGCAATCCGGGCAGCCGAGTGAAAGCCGGAGAGGCATGAGCCAAATCGGGGGATAAATAATGGAAAATTGAGAATGGAGAATTGAGGTATCGCGCAGAGCGCGATAATTAAGGCAATCATTTTCCATTCTCAAATTTCAATTAGCGAATGGGAGGCACTATGTCAAAAGTAGCTGCAGTTTGTATCAGTGAACATAAAGGAACAAAAAAGCACCCGGTGGGGCGTATCACAGTGAAAGAAAACCACGGCATCGTCGGTGACGCGCACGCGGGCAACTGGCACCGCCAGATCAGCCTTTTGGCGCAGGAGAGCGTGGACGAAATGCGCCGAACCGGTCTGACGCTTCATGCGGGCGACTTTGCGGAGAACATCCTCACCGAAGGGATTGACCTCAAGCATTTACCGGTCGGTACGGTGCTCCGCGTGGGAAAAACGCGTCTGCAGGTGACCCAGATCGGCAAGGAATGCCATAATGACTGTGAAATCCGCCGTCTGACGGGCAAGTGCGTCATGCCGACCGACGGCATTTTTGCCATTGTGCTGACGGGCGGCACGATCACCGCCGGTGACGAGATCGAGGAGGAAAAGCCATGAAATGTATCAAAACCGAGGATGCGGTCGGCCATGTTCTGTGCCACGACATGACGCAGATCATCCCGGGCGTGAGCAAGGGGCCGCGCTTCCGCAAGGGCCACATCGTCACCGCGGAGGACATTCCGGTGCTGCTTTCGATGGGCAAGGAGCAGCTTTACGTCTGGGAGCTGCAGCCGGGTTTTCTGCACGAGAATGACGCGGCAGAGCGGCTGTGTGCGCTCTGTCAGAATGCCAACATGCGCAAAAGCGAGACCAAAGAGGGCAAAATCGAGCTTTCTGCGGACATTGACGGCGTTTTTCTGGTCGATACCGAACGACTGAACGCGGTCAACAGCATTGACGAAATCATGATCGCCACCAGACGCGGCAACGGCATCGTCCATCCGGGTGATAAGCTGTGCGGCACGCGCGTGATTCCGCTCGTGATCGAGGAGAAGAAGCTGCGGCAGGCCGAGCAGGCGGCGGGCGGCACGCCGATTCTGGAAGTCCGCCCGTTTACGCTGAAAACAGCAGCCGTTGTCACCACCGGCAGCGAGGTAGCCAAAGGCCGCATTCCGGACAGCTTCACGCCGGTTGTAGAACGAAAGCTGGCTGCACTCGGCATCAAAATGACCAAGCACGTTCTGGTCGAGGACGGCATGGAGAACGTTGCGGCGGCCATCGAGCAGATGAAAAACAAGCCGGTCGATATGATTCTGTGCACCGGCGGCATGAGTGTTGACCCGGACGATTCCACGCCGGGTGCGATCAAACAGAGCGGCGCGGATATCGTCACCTACGGCGCGCCGGTGCTCCCGGGTGCCATGTTCCTGTTGGGCTATTACGCGGACGGCCGTCCGGTGATGGGTCTGCCCGGATGCGTCATGTACGCCAAGGCCACCATTTTTGATCTGGTGCTGCCGCGCATCGCGGCGGGCGTGCGGCTGACCAGGCGCGATTTTGTTGCGCTTGGAGAAGGCGGTCTGTGTCTCGGCTGTGAGGTCTGCACCTATCCGCACTGCGGCTTCGGAGGTGTATGATATGCTGACAGCCAAGGTCATCACGGTCAGCGACCGGTCGTTCTGCGGTGAGCGGGAGGATTTGAGCGGCCCTGCCGTCAAGAATCTGCTCGAGCGGGCAGGCTACGCGGTCGGTGCGGTCGAGGTGCTGCCGGACGAGCAGCCGCGTATCGAGTCCGCGCTCATCCATGCCGCCGACGAGGAGAAGCTCGCACTCATCGTCACCACCGGCGGCACCGGCTTTGCACCGCGCGATGTAACGCCGGAGGCGACTATCAAGGTCTGCGAAAAGCTCGCGCCGGGTATCCCGGAGGCCATGCGAGCGGCATCCATGCAGATTACGCCGAAGGCGTGTCTGTCGCGCGCGGCAGCGGGCATTCGCGGCACGAGCCTGATCATCAATCTGCCGGGCAGTCCCAAGGGCGCGTGCGAAAATCTGCAGGCCGTGCTCGAACCCATTGAGCATGGGATTTATATCCTGCAGGGCGGGAAAGAGTAATGGAGAATTGAAAATGGAGAATGGAGAATGAAATGTCAGATTTCAGTTTCTGCTCCGAATAGAAAACACCCCGAACCTGTGGTTCGGGGTGAGGCTGTCGCGAAACTACAGTTTCGCCGACAAGCAGGAACGGACCGTGGGCCGTTCCAAAGTCGTCCGAAAGTTCCTATACAGAAACTTTCTCCCTCCAGAAGTTCAAAAATGGTGATACATGCTCCCCCTTTTTGAGCATTTGCAGAGCAAATGCTATTTTATGCGCGCTGCCGCGCGAAATACTGAAAACTGCTGACTATACGACTTTTTCGACAGATTGACACCCCGAACCTGTGGTTCGGGGTGTTTTTTTGATTGGGTTCTATTTCAAAAGAAAACGGTCAACCACCGTGTTAATTTTCCATCCTCAATTTTCAATTTACTCCAAATAGATCGAAAACTCCTGTTTCTCGGTAACATACCCGACGATTTTCGCCTCCGGCACGCTCTGCTGCAGTTCATCCAGACAGCCTTGCGCGTCCTGATCCGGCAGGGCAAACAGCAGACCGCCGCTGGTCTGCGGGTCGTAAAACAAATCCTGCAGGGTGCGCGAAACTTCACCCTTGATACATACGCCGGCTTCCGCATACTGCCGGTTGCGGTACGCGCCTGCCGGAATCAGCCCCATCTCTGCCAGCGGGTACGCTTCTGCATGATAGGGTACGTCGTCTGCACGAAGATGCACGGAAACGCCGCTGCCCTGTGCCATCTCAAAGCTGTGGCCGAGCAACGAAAAACCGGTGACATCCGTGCAGCTGTGCACCGGATATTTCACCATAACATCATGCGCGGCCTTGTTGAGCGCAGCCATCTGGCGGTAGATGCGGTCAAGCACGGACTTTTCGACCAGATCCGCTTTTGCTGCTGTGGTCAGCACGCCAACGCCGAGCGGCTTGGTCAGAATCAGCACGTCCCCCGGCTTTGCGCCGCTGTTGGTGAGCACCTTTTTCGGATGCACGAAGCCCGAAACCGCCAGTCCGTAGATCGGCTCGGCACCCTGGATGGTGTGACCGCCCGTGATGATCGCGCCGGCCTCGTAGGCCTTGTCGTAGCCGCCGCGCAGGATTTCCTGCACCGCATGATCGTCCATGCTCTGCGCCAGACACATGATGTTGAGCGCGAGCTTGGGCTCACCACCCATGGCGTACACGTCGCTGAGCGCGTTGGCAGCCGCGATCTGTCCGTACAGGAACGGATCGTCCACGATGGGCGGGAAGAAGTCGGTCGTCTGCACGAGCGCGGTGTTCTCGTCGAGCACATACACGCTTGCGTCATCGCTCTTGTCATAGCCGACGATCAAACGCGGGTCGGTATGCGTGCGAAAGCCTTCAAGCAGGTGTACGAGCGTTCCGGCGCCGACTTTTGCGCCGCAGCCGGCGCAGCCTGCAAGTTTGGTCAGCTTTACTTCGGTCTCCATCGAAAAATCTCTCCGTTTCCGTGATTTACTCTTCTTATTGTACCAAAATCTGTACAGATTAGCAACCTTCATTCGCCTTGCATAGACTGGTTGGGAGGGATGCTATGACGACCGTCAGCCTTTGCATGATCGTACGCAATGAGGAGAAGGTGCTTGCGCGATGTCTGGACAGCGTGCGCGGCATTGCGGATGAAATTTGCATCACGGACACCGGCTCGACCGACAAAACGCGGGAAATTGCCCGAAAATACGGCACTGTGCAGGCGTTCCCGTGGTGCGATGATTTCTCCGCTGCACGCAATTTTTCGTTTGCGCAGGCGCGCATGGACTATACGCTGTGGCTGGATGCAGATGATGTGCTTCTGCCGTCCGACCGTCAGAAATTGCTTGCGCTCAAAGCGGAGCTGGACGGCACAGCCGATGTCGTCATGCTGCCGTACCACACCGGCTTTGATGAACAGGGCAGACCGACTTTTTTCTGTTACCGTGAGCGGCTGCTCAAAACGTCCGCACACTTCCGATGGCAGGGTGCGGTGCACGAGTGCATTGTGCCGCGCGGGAACATCCGGTACGGAGACGCGGCGGTGACACACCGCAAGCCGCCGTGTGCGTACTCCGACCGCAACCTGAAAATCTACGAAAACCTGCTCGCCAAGGGGGGAAAGCTGGATGCACGTGGCAGCTATTATTACGCGCGCGAGCTGCTGGCGCATAAACGGTACGCACAGGCGGTCGAAGCGTTTGAAGCCTTCCTTGCGATGCCGGACGGCTGGACGGAGAACAAAATAGATGCGTGCCTTGGTCTGTCGCAGGCGCTGACCGCCCTCGGAGAGCGCGAGCAGGCAAAGCGGGCACTGACCCGCTCGTTTGCACTGGAGGTGCCGCGCAGTGCTGTGTGCTGTGCGCTTGCAGCACTCGAATATGCGGATAATCGCGCAAGACAGGCGGTGTTCTGGTACGAAACCGCCATTCGAGCCGCAAGCACAGCACCGCACGGTTTTATTGATGTGAACGCCTGCGCTTATGCGCCGGCACTCGGCTTGTGCGCCTGCTGGGACAAATTGGGAGTCCCAAAGCAAGCCTGTGCCTGGAATGAAAGGGCAGCACTCGTGCGTCCGCAGTCGGCGGCAGTGGCGCACAACCGACGGTATTTCGCCGCGCAGGGTCTCACCGCAGAGCCGCCTTCGGCATAGACTGAACTGCCGGAGATTTCCGGCAAATCGGAAGGAAGGGAAGAACGACATGAACGATCGACAGGACTGCTGCGGCAACTGGGAACGCCCGAGCGAACGCTGGCAGGAGCGCGTGTGCGATGCGGTGATGGGCAACGGCCGACCGGACGCGATGGGACCTCCCGGACCTCCCGGACCTCCCGGACCTCCCGGACCTCCCGGACCTCCCGGTCCTCCGGGTCCGCGCGGACCGCGAGGAGAAAGGGGACCGATGGGGCCAATGGGGCCGAGAGGTATTCCGGGTCCTCCGGGACCGCCGGGCTTCCCGGGACCGACCGGTCCCGCGGGTGAAGCAGGCGCAGTCGGCCCAATCGGCCCGACCGGCCCCGCAGGTGAAGCAGGCGCAGTCGGCCCAACCGGCCCGACCGGCCCCGTGGGTGAAGCAGGCGCAGTTGGCCCAACCGGCCCGACCGGCCCC
>OGXL01000686.1_pt1 | contig 29677 bp, 27 predicted proteins | sample 1576311 | NCBI WGS metagenome assembly OGXL01 (sample SAMEA3541564, study PRJEB24748) | human gut metagenome | biome: human gut; feature: human-associated habitat; material: faeces | place: China | collected 2012 | reverse complement strand
TCTTTGAACTCCTACCTTTCCCTTAGAGGGCTTGGGTGCAGATGGTAGACTGCGTAAGCGTGGAAAAGGAGAACGGCAGAGGATTTTTTCTTCCGCGTGGTATAACACCTTTTCGCATTTCGGATAACGTACTGCTACACAAACCATTCACCTTGTGCCGCGCTTGCGTGGATTCACCCACATATGCAGCACAAAGGTATCTGACACTGCGTATAGGCAGAGAAATGGGCAGACACATTGGTCTGCCCCTACGCAAATGCAACCCCACTGTCGTTCCCCTTTGCTATGCTTACGCAGTTTACCATCTGCGTCCAAGCTATCCAAGGGCAAGAGGAAGATTCACAAAAAGGAGGAAACCGTTGGTTTCCTCCTTTTTGTGCGCCTGCGTCAATACTCTCCGCCCGGAAAGAGCGTACCGCTGCGCGGTTCGTGTGCACCGGAAAGCGAGTGCCGAGAAAAACCGCCGCCGGTCAGCCAACCCATTACGCAATTCCTAATTCCTGCTTAGAATCCTTCTCGATGCACCAACTGATACAGCAGTGCATTCACGATGGACGCGGCTACATTCGAGCCGCCCTTGCGGCCTCGTGCGATGATATACGGCGTGTCCCCGCCGATGAACAGCTCCTTCGCCTCGACCACATTGACAAATCCGACCGGCACGCCGATGACGAGCGCAGGCGCGACAATGCCTTCCTCAATCAACTCATGCAGACGGATAAGCGCAGTCGGCGCATTGCCGATGGCGAAGATGAGCGGGCCTTCAAATTTGGCGGCGTGCTCCATCGAAACGACCGCCCGCGTGACACCGCGAGCCTTGGCCTCGCTCGCCACCTGCTCGTCCGCCATCAGGCAGACCGCCTTTCCGCCGAGCTTTGCCAGCGTCACCTTGCTCACCCCGGAGAGCGCCATATTGGTATCGGTGACCACCGTTGCCCCTGCCGCAAGCGCGGCTTTTGCCTGCTCGATCACGTCCGGCGAAAACGCAAGGCTGTCCGCATAGTCAAAATCCGCCGTGGTGTGAATGACGCGCTTGACCACCTCGGCGATGCCTGCCGGAAACGTGCGCTCGCCCAGCTCGGCGGTGATGATTTCAAACGACCGCTTTTCAATGTCCTGCGGCTTCATGTATCCGTTCAAAATTCGATTCCCTCCCGCGCAGCGATACCCTTCTCAAACGGATGCCGCTGCATTTTCATTTCTGTAATGTAGTCCGCGTGTGCCTGCAGCGCTTCGGACGGACCCCGTCCGGTCAGTACGACCTCGAGCGTTTCCGGCTTGGTCTCAAGGAATTTTACAACCGTTTTCTCATCCAGAAAGCCGCACGAGATTGCCGCGCAGATCTCATCCAGCACGAGCAGCCGCGCGTGCTCCCGCACAGCAAAGCCGGTTGCCGCATCGAAGGTGCGGGTGAGCGCGTCCGCTGTCTCCCGCTTCTCCGCCTCCGTCATGCGGAACGAGAACTTGCCGACCGGATTGGCCGCCATCACGGTCACGTCGGGCAATTTCGCCAGCACGCGGCACTCGCCCGAAGTCCCATCCTTGAGAAACTGCGCGAACACGACCTTGTTTCCGCGGCCCGCGCAGCGCACGGTCAGTCCGACCGCCGCCGTGGTTTTGCCCTTGCCGCCGCCGCAGTACAGGTGAATGAGTCCTGTCATGCTTTTCCCTCCATTATACGGTAAATCCACTCCATATCGAGCGATTTTCGCACCAAATCCGCCAGTTTGTCGTACTGCTGTTCCTTGTAGGCGTGCGTATCGAGTGCTTCGCCGGTCAGCGTCACGCCCTTCTTTTTCGCCAGTGCCTGCGCCGTCCGCAGCGCCGCCTCCGGCGCATCGAACACGCCGTGCAGATAAGTGCCGAAGGCGTTTTCCGTCTGACAGCCGTCCTCGATTTCGCCTTCCCTGCGAAGCAATCGAACGAGCGGCTTTGCACTCGCGTCGCGCACGGTTTCGCCCATGTGAATCTCGTAGCCCTCGACCGCCAGACCGCTCAAATCGGACAGCACGCCGTCAATCTCAAGCAGCGCGCCGCGCGTCTGCGTCGTGGTCTTGCTCGGGCGGAACACCGTGTCGATCGGCAGCAGGTTCATGCCGCGCAGACTGCCGCCGCCCTCGGTATTATCCGGGTCGGAGACCGTGCGTCCCATCATCTGGTAGCCGCCGCAGATGCCGAAAACCGGCGTGCCTGCCGCGTGCGCCTTGAGAATCTGCGCCTCCATGCCGCTCTCGCGCAGCCAGCGCAGGTCTGCCAGCGTGGACTTGGTGCCCGGCAGGATAATCAGGTCAGCTCCGGCAAGCTGCGCCGGTTTGTCCGCATACGCGACACTCACGCCGGATACACGCGAAAGTGCGGAAAAATCGGTGAAATTGGACAGTCGCGGCAGCTTTACAACCGCAATGTTTACCAGTGCGGGAGCAGCCTTTGCGTCCAGACGCTCGGACAGGCTGTCCTCATCGTCGATGTCAAAATGACCGTACGGCACCACGCCGATGACCGGCTTGCCGGTCAAATCCTCGAGCTGCGTCAGACCCGGCCTCAGAATCTCCACGTCACCGCGGAATTTATTGATGATGAGACCGTGAATGCGCGCCTGCTCGTCCTCATCGAGCAGCTTGACCGTGCCGTACAGCGACGCGAACACGCCGCCGCGGTCGATGTCGCCGACCAGCAGAACAGGCGCATCCACCAGCTTCGCCAGACCCATATTGACAATATCATCCTGCTTGAGATTGATCTCCGCCGGACTGCCCGCCCCCTCGATCACGATAATGTCGTTCTCGGCGGCAAGGCTGTCAAATGCGTCCTTGATAATGGGCAAAAGCGCCTTTTTGCGGCCCCAATACTCCCGCGCGGTGCGGTTTCCCTGCGCCTCGCCCATGATGATGACCTGCGAGCCAACATCGCTTGTCGGCTTGAGCAAGATCGGGTTCATGCGCACATCGGGCGCGATGCCCGCCGCCTCGGCCTGCACGACCTGCGCGCGGCCCATCTCCCTGCCGTCCGCCGTGATGAACGAGTTGAGCGCCATGTTCTGTGACTTGAACGGCGCAACGCGGTAGCCGTCCTGCCGGAAAATCCGGCACAGGGCCGCGCAGAGAAGGCTTTTGCCTGCATTCGAGCACGTTCCCTGTATCATGATTGTCTTTGCCATTTTACACCTCACATTGGGTATAATTAGTAATGATTTGCAGTAACCGCTCACTCGCTTCTCTCGTTTTTACCGCAACGCGATAGTATCCCGCCGAAAGTCCGCGATAATTATCGCAGTTTCGTATCATTATGCCGTGTTCAGCGAGTTTCTTGTGCAATCCGGTATCGTTTGAGCGGAACAGCAGGAAGTTGGCCTCGCCCGGAAAGACGGTCAGTCCGCAGGCTGCAAGTCCGTCGGATAAAAACCTGCGTTCCTCGGCAATGCGTTTGGCGGTCTCGGCGGCCCAGTCCGGCTCGTTTGCCGCCGCGACGGCGCACGCCTGCGCGATGACCGACACGTTCCACGGCTGTCCGGCATGGTATAATTTCTCAATCAGCGCCGCGTCCGCCGTCATGCACCAGCCGAAGCGCACACCGGGCACGGCGTACATTTTCGTGTACGCGCGCAAGATGATCAGACCGGGATTGGATTCCAGCAGGTCTTTCAGTGTGTGCTGCACGGCGTCCTCCAGAAAGTCATTGAAACACTCATCCACAACCGGTTTTACGCCGTTTTCTGTACATTTTCGGACGATTTCCCGCAGGAGCTCCGGTTGGGCGGTTCGTCCGGTCGGATTGTTCGGATTGCAGAGATAAACCGCATCCAAATCCGGTGAAATCTCGTCCAAAATACGTTCTGTGAGCGCAAAACCGTCCGTTTCCCGCAGATTATGCACCCGAATCTCCGCACCTGAGAGCGTGCGCTCGTACTCCGCAAAGGTCGGTGCGGTGAGCAGCACCTTGCGCGGTTTCAGCACCGCCGCAAGACGGTCGAGCACATCCGCCGCACCGTTGCCGCAGTACAGAAAATCCGGATTGACGCCTTCTCTCGCACCAATCGCCTGCCGCGCGGCGCGGCAAAACGGGTCGGGATACTGCGTGCAGTTATCCACAGCCCTGTGCATGGCCGCGCGTACCGCGTCCGGTATGCCGAACGGATTGATGTTCGCGGACAGGTCGAGCGGCGCGAAGCCGTGGCGGTCGATGTAGGTTTGGATATCGCCGCCGTGGACATAATTAAGCATTTTTTCATCCTTTCAAATGCGAGTTTTCTCTCCCGCATAGCATCCTAACTTTTTACGATCAGGCGGATTACACAGCACAGCACCAGCGCAAACACGCTTGCCGCCGTCATCAGATCGACCGCTGCGAGAATATCCGTGCGGTCTACACGGCGCATCTGATCACCGAAGGCGGCTTTTTTAACGATTTTGCCGAAGTAGCTGGCATCGCCGCCGAGCTGGATGTGCAGCGCGCCCGCGCACGCGGACTCGGTCTGACCAGCGTTCGGACTTTTGTGCTTATTGCGGTCTCGGCGGTAAATCCGCAGCGCATTTCGGTTATCGAGATGCAGCATTCCGGCACCGGCGATCATGCACAGGGCGGACAGTCTGGCAGGGATAAAGTTGAAAAAATCGTCCATTTTTGCCGAAAACTTGCCGAAATACTCATACTTTTCGTTATGATAGCCGACCATGGAATCCAGCGTGTTGACCGCCTTGTACAGCATGCCGAGCGGCGCTCCACCGATGAGCATGAACACGAGCGGCGAGACCACACCGTCCGTCAGGTTCTCAGCCACGGTCTCAACAGCGGCCTTGACAACGCCCTCCTCGGACAGCTCTGCGGTGTCGCGGCCGACGTACCACGCGATGGCCTTGCGGCCCTCCTCGAGCGACTGCTTGACCGCGCCGTAGACATGATAACCGGCGTCCGCAAGGCTTTTTCGTGCGAAAATCATCCAGCAGAGCAGCGTTTCGACGACAAAACCGAGCCAGAAGTTCACATGATACAGCCAGCGCAGAAGGAAAAACGGCACGGCAAAGCTCATACCGCAGGTGATGAGCCAGAGTAAAATTCCGGCGAATGTCAGTGCCGCGGGCGTTGCGGGAAAGATGCGGCGCAGCACTTTTTCAGCCGCTGAGATGAGTTTTCCGACCGCACATACCGGATGCGGCAATTTTTTCGGGTCTCCGAGCAGCCAGTCGAGCGCGAAGCCGAGCAGCACGGCAAGGGTTATCGTCATGGTTGTTCTCCTTTGATGAATTGCGGCACGCCTGCGATCACGCGCACGACTGCGTCCGCTTTCTGTGCTAAAGCACAGCACAGACGACCGACCGATTCGCGCCAGTATTCGTCCGCACGGTCGATGGGAACGATGCCGCAGCCGATCTCATCGCAGGTGATAACGTGTCCGCACAGCGTATCTGCGAGTGACATCGGGTCTTTGTCTTCCTTCAGCATTTTCCGCACGATTTCGTGCAGATTTTCAATCCTCGGCAGGTCTGCATACAGGTTTTCGGCAACTTTTCGTTTCCCCTGATATGCGCCGCCAATGATGAGCACGGTCATAAAATCAGCCCTCCAATCGCTGCTGCCGCAAGCGTGATCAGTTCCGACAGCGAGATGCAGAATCCCGCCAAGTCTCCGGTGACACCGCCGAACACACGGCGGCTTATGTGCTCATGCACAGCATACCACACAACGAGCACGATAACGAGCACTTTCGCCGCAGCAAGCGCGTGCGGCACGCGGTATATCCACAATCCGAGAAGCACCGTAAACAGAACAAATTCAGCAAGTAACATGCGCGATACTGCGCGTTTATCGCTGTTTTCTGCAAAGATATGTGCGAGTCCGCTGTCTTTTGCGCACGGTGATGCAACCACCTTGCGGCCGCCCATTGCCCGTGCAAAAGCAAATCCTGTGCATGCCAGCGGAAGAAGCACAGGCCGGTCGTAAATCTGGGTAAAACACCCGACCTCGGCCAGCAGGAATGCCATCAGCCAGAGCGGCCCAAACGCGCCAACGTGCGGGTCCTTGAGAATGTTCAGCCGCTTTTCCCGGTCACCGAACGAACACAGCGCGTCGCAGGTGTCGCACAGGCCGTCCAGATGAATGCCGCCGGACACCGCCAGAGGAATCAGCGCTGCGATCACAGCGTAAAACACACCTGCTGCGCCGAAATGCATGCAAAATGCGAACCAGAACCACTCTATCGCACCGATCAGCACACCGATGAGCGGCAGGAAGCCAAGTGCCCACCGCATGGTCTGTTTTTCCCAGTTCACCTGCGGGACAGGTATCGCAGAGTACATTGAAAACGCGACCAAAAGTCCGCTGATTACACTTTTCACGGCTGTTTTCCCTCCTTTACCGACAGTAAAATACCGCATACCGATTCATATACCGCTTCTGCTTTCCCAGTTAATTTCTGGTGCAGTTCTCCTAAAATCCGGATATACTGCATGGTCTCCGGCGGGTACGGCACGCCGTCCGCAAAGATTTCGTTGGAAACGATAACCAGCGTTTCACAGTATTTTTGCAGATTATCCACGCCTGCAACAATGCTGTCGAACGCCGATTCTGCGCCTGCGCCTTCCGGCGCAAACAGCTCGTTTGCCAGCAGATTGCCCAAATCCTCGAGCAAAATTCCGTCGTATTGCTGAGAGAGCCTGAGATTCGCTAAATCAAGTGTTCTCTCCACCGTAGCGAACCCTTTTCCCGCACGAAGCGCCCGATGCCGCGCAATCCGCATCTCTGCAGACTTGCCGAACGGCTGCATGGTCGCCAGATATAATCGACTCTGTGCTTTTTCACACAACAGCCGTTCCGCGTGCTCCGACTTGCCCGAAGCCGCTCCGCCGGTCACTAAAATCAGCATTTTCGCTCCCCTTTCTTAATTAGACTTGCAATCCGCTCTGATTTTCGATACAATAACTTTATCCGAGTAAGTTGAGGTAAGGAAAAATGGAGTTGCATTACGATATCACCAAACAGGATTTTATTGATTTTAATTTGAATTATTACAACAATAATGCGATTGTTCAACGCAGCATTCGCACCATGAGAATCGCCACCGCGGCTATTGTCATTCTCGGCGGCAGTGCGCTCATGTACTGGCTGCATACGCTCACGCCGGTTTCCATCGCGGTTTACGTTGCGCTCGCTGCCGTCTGCTTCTGGGGCACACCGCGCTATATGCGTCATAAAATGATCAAAAATATCGAGAAAATCCTCAAGAACGCAAAGAATAAACAGCTTTGCGGACCGAAAACGCTCACGCTGCGTGAAAGCGAATTCGAGCTGTCCGGCGAGAACGAAGATACCGTTTACCAGTATTCGGCCGTTCAGCGCACCGCAACCGATGACAAGCATTATTATATTTTTGTTGATGAATTCTCCGCGGTCATCGTGCCGTTCTCAGCGTTTGAAAACGATGCGCAGAAGCAGGAGTTCTACAACAAAATCACCGCAAATATCGCGGATGAAGCTCTGAAATGCTAAAAATTTGAACCGTAAGCACCGAGTTAACGCTCGGTGCTTTTTGCTGCACGCAGTATTCCTGTAAAGAATGCGGGCAGATCGCATTTATCGGCGTTACACACAATATTTACATAAAAATTTGTGCTATCCGTCAGACAAACAACTACTTTTGCGACTGATATGCCTCTATTCCAATGTCCGCGAAGCTCACCATTTCCCGATATGGCGCCAGTGCCAGGTCCAAAAGCGCCACGCCGGCCGCCGCGCCTGTCCCCTCCCCGAGGTGCATGCCCGCCGTCAGGAACGGCCGCTTACCGAGTGCATCGAGCAGCAGAACGCTCGCCGGTTCGTCCGATCTGTGCGCTGCGACCATAAAATGCACAGACTGCGGACACAATCGCACCGCGAGAAGCGCCGCCGCGCACGAAATCACGCCGTCCAGCACGACCGGAATGCGCTGCGCCGCCGCACCCAAATACAGACCGCACAGACCCGCAATGTCCAAACCGCCGACCTTGTGCAGCACGTCGATCGAGTCATTCGGATCGGGTTTGTGAAGCGCCAGCGCCGCCTCGATCACCGCGATTTTTCGCTCCAGACCGGCCGTTGACAGACCCGCTCCGCGTCCTGTGACCGCGGCAGCCTCCGCGCCGGTGAGCGCCGCCGTGACTGCCGCGCTCGTAGTCGTGTTGCCGATGCCCATTTCGCCGCCAATGAGCAGCGAATATCCCTTTTCGGCACACATTTCCGCCATTTTAATGCCGATTTCGACCGCTTCGAGCGCCTCTTTCCGCGTCATGGCAGGCTCATGCGCAAAGTTTGCAGTTCCGCGCCGAACGGAAAATTGCAGCACTTTTTCGCTCTTTATCGGCCGTGCAACACCAATATCGACCGGAAATACGTCCATTCCGAGCTGTTTTGCCATTAGACACACGGTGGACTCGCCGCGGCCCATATTTTCCGCGACCGTTGCTGTCACCTCCTGCCCGCACTGCGTCACGCCCTCGGCGACCACGCCGTTGTCCGCGCAGAAAACTACCGCCACGCGTCTGGAAATATCCGGCACCGGCTGACCGAGAATACCTGCAAGCTGCACGATCGCGTCCTGCAGAAGCCCCAGTCCGCCGAGCGGCATGGCAATATTTGCAAAGCGGTTTTGCGCCGCCGTCATGCTTTTTTCATCCAGCGGCCGGATGGCAGAAATAGTCTGTTCAAGTGTCATTTTCCGCTCCTTTCTGCACATTTTCGGACAAAATTCGCTGCAATTTCAGTTTTCGCACGGAAATACAAATGCGGAAATCCTGCATAGAGCGTGTCCGACGCAAAGCCACAGTCCCACGCGCGCCCGTTTGGCTTGACCGCATGAAAATCTGTGCCATTATCCACAGCCTGTGCATAATGAAACTCGTGCACAGGAAATTGTCCACCGGCTTCGCACAGCAGGTTATCACTGTTTGCCGTGAGCGTGACATAGCCGAACGGCTGCAGCCTGCGCGTCATGTGCGCCGAAGTCGGCAGCACACCTGCCATTTCCGCGCCGTCGAGCGACTGCATCAGATAAAGAAATCCGCCGCATTCTGCAACTGTCGGTAAACCGTTTTGAATCGCTTTTTTGATAGAATTTCGCATGATTTCATTCTCTGAAAGCCGTTTTTCATACAATTCCGGATAGCCGCCGCCGAGATACAGACCATCGATATTCTCCGGCAGCCGCTCGTCTGTGAGCGGCGAAAACGGCACAAGCTCTGCCCCCAGCTCGCGCAGCACATCGAAGTTATCCTCATAATAGAAGCAGAATGCGCGGTCCTTCGCTACCGCGATCCGCACCGGAAAATCGGTCGCACGAGCGAGCGGTATGTGCGTATCGGTCAGCGGTTTCGCCGTCTGTGCTAATGCACACAATGCGTGGAGGTCAATGCCCTCCTCTGCCGCATCCGCGAGCCGATCAATTTTTTCACGCAGGTCGGACAGCTCGTCCGCCGTCACCAGACCGAGGTGGCGGTCAGGTATTTCGGCCTCCGGAACCGGCGGCAAAAAGCCGAGCACAGGCAGCCCCGCTTTCTCTGCGATTTGTTTGTAAAACGAGTACATTCCTGCGGAAACGCCGTTTAAAATCACTCCTGCAAGCGTATTTTCCGCAAATGTGCGGAACCCGTGAATCTGTGCCGCAAGCGACAGCGACTGACCCTTAGGCCGCACGATCAGCACCGCAGGCGTACCGGTTGCGCGGGCCAGATGCGCCGCCGAAGCCGTATCCGTCGTACCGGAAACGCCGTCGTAAAAGCCCATGACGCCCTCGATCACGCCGAAACCGTCCGGCCGGATATGCCGCGCAAGCTGACTGCGAATACCGGCCTCGTCCTCGAAAAACAGGTCTAAATTGCGGCTCGGAACGCCCAAAACCGCCGTGTGGAACATCGGGTCGATGTAGTCCGGACCGCACTTGAACGCGTTGAGTGTTACGCCGCGACGCTGCAGCGCCCGCAGAATCGCGGTCGTGACCGTCGTCTTGCCGCAGCCGCTGCCGGTGCCCGCAAGCAGCAGTCTTGGTGCATTATTTTGTGTCATTTGCGGCCCTCCCGGACAGAATAAACACCGGATTGTTCGCAGTCAGCATGGTGTACGCGCCGACCGGCTTTCCGCGCGTGGCTGCCAGCTGTGTGACCTCGATGTCAGAAAACCCCAATTCTTTCAAGGCCGTCTGCGCCGCAAACAAGGTCTCGAGCGCAATCGCGTTCACAACCACGCGGACTTCCGGATTTTTCTTCTTAGCGAGTGCCAGAATCTCCCGCATTCTGCCGCCGCTCCCGCCGACGAACACGCAGTCCGGTGCCGGAAGGTCCTCCAGCGCCTCCGGCGCAAATCCTTCAACGATTTTTACATTATATCCGCCGAGTTTTGTGCGGTTTTCGCGCAAGAGCGCGACCGCTTCCGGCTTTCGCTCGACGGCGTAAACCGTGCCGTCGCTGGCCTTGCGCGCCAGCTCGAGCGTGACCGCACCGGTGCCCGCACCCACGTCCCAAACCGTGTCGGTCGGTCGGACAGTCAGACGGTTCACCGACACCCACCGGACCTCTTCCTTGGTCATCGGCACCTTTCCGCGCGTGAGCATTTCATCTCGAATCGGTTCGTTTTTGTTCGCCGCACGCGGGTTTTCGATCAGCAGAACCGCTAAATCCGGGCACGAAAGCTGCGCGATCTCTGCGGCTGTGCCGTGCACAATCCGCTCATTTTCCGCGCCGAGATTTTCCCCGAGATGAACGGGCAGCGCGCCCAATCCCGCGTCCATAAGGCTGCTGCAAACCGCCTGCGCGTTGTTTCCACCGCCGGTCAGCGCAAATGTTGCCGTATGGTAACTTACGGCACCGAGAATATTTCCTGTGCGACCGTGCAGACTCTTAAAACACAGATTTTCGTAGGAAATGCCGCATTTCGCGCACATATACTGCATGCTTGACAATCCCGGCACAAGTGTTACCCCGCCGTATGGCAGGAGCCGCTCGCGCAGCTTTCCGGCCGCGCTGAAGAATCCCACATCGCCGGAAACGAGCAGAGCTATGTGCTTTTCTGTGCACTGTATTGCCCGCTCAGCCAGCTCGGAGAACGCGCAGACCTCCGCCTTGGGCGACAGTACCGCCAGCCGTTTTGTCGCGAACACCGCCTCCGCCGTTTCCAACGCGCGAACCGCTTCGCCCGTGAGGGTGTCCATCGTGCCCATGCCCGCCCCGATGATGGTGAATGTGCGCTGCACTTTTTCCGGCTGTAAACCGAGCAAATCCGTGAGAAATTCCTGCATTTCTGCCTGGTTTCTGCCCTGTTCCTCACGCGGACGAGCGATGACCAGCACTTTCGCGCTGACCTCTTTCGCCGCCGCCACCTTTTCCGCAAAGCCGCCGGACACGCCGGTGTCCTTGGTCACGAGGATTTTTGCGCCGGTCTCGCGCAGCAGCGCCGCGTTCATCGCCTGCGAAAACGGGCCCTGCATGGCGATGATGTGCGCGCCCGGGAAGCCGAGTGCGGCGCACTTTTCAAGCACCGACGCGGACGGCAGCACGCGCGGGAACAGGCGCGTTTGGAAGTCCTGCACCGCCGTGTACGCTTCCAGTTCTTTACTGCCTGTGGTGAGCAGGACCGTGCCCTCGTGCGCGTTCAGCCAGTCCACCGCGGCGGCTGTGTCCAGCACGATTTCGCAGTTCTGATAAGGCAGAGCAGGCCGCAGCAGCCGCTCGTAGCGTGCGCCCGATTTCGCGCAGGCCGCCCGCAGATTGTCGGTCACAGCCGCCGCGTACGGATGCGTTGCGTCGATGAGCAGCGTGTCCGAGGTCAATCGCTTTTCCATCTCCTGCTCATCCAAACGGCCCTCGTGAACCGTGATTCCAGCCATCGGCTCCATCACCGCAGCGCCATACTCTGTTGCAACAAAAACCTCCGCCTGCACGTTATTTTTCGACAAAAACCGGCACAAATCATGTCCTTCTGTCGTACCGGAGAAAATCATCAGCTTCATACGCCGCGATACCCCCTCGGCGTGACCATGCGGCCATCCATCACGCGCGTGCGGCTGTTGCCGACAAACACAGTGGTCAGCATATCGACCTGTGTATCACGCAGCGCACCGAGCGTTGTAAGCGTGCAGCTTTCGCCTTCTCGGCCAATGCTGCGCACCAGACCGCAGACGGTTTCCGGCGGTACGATCTCCAGCAGAATATCGCAGGCTCGGCGCAGATGGTCGGTACGCTTTTTGCTCGACGGATTGTACAGCACGATGCAGAAATCGCCAGCCGCTGCGCCGCGCAGACGCTGCTCGATCTTGTCCCACGGCGTGAGCAGGTCGGACAGGCTGATGCACGCAAAGTCGCATGTCAGCGGCGAACCGAGCACGGCGCCGCCCGAGCAGGCCGCCGTGATGCCCGGAATAACCTCGACCTCGAGGTTCGGCTCGTGCTCGCAAAGCTCGAGCAGCAGGCTCGCCATGCCGTACACACCCGCATCTCCCGAGGATACAACAGCGACCGTTTTGCCCTGTTTTGCCGCCTCAACCGCCGCTTTGCAGCGCAAAACCTCGCGTGTCATGCCGGATTCGATGCGCTCCTTGCCCGAAATGAGGTTCTCGATCAAATCAAGGTACAGGCCGTAGCCTGCCACGCAGTCACATTTTTCCAGAGCACGCACTGCGCGCAGCGTCATCTGCTCCTCGCCGCCCGGCCCGATGCCGATGCAATACAGCTTCATGCTTCACCCTCCCGTTCTTCAAACGTCACGCGCCAGTCCGGCACGGCGACAGCCGCCGTTACGCCGTTCTGCGCGAATTTGTGCAAGATAAGTGTGCCGTTCTGTGCTGCGCACACAGCCGCGCGTTCGCACACATTATCTACGCCGACGGTCTGCTGCACGAACGCCGACCGGCTGAATTCGCCTTGTGCGTCCTGCAGCTGCTCGGCCGTAAAGGTACGGAACGGCAGTCCGTGCTTTTCGCAAAACAGCAGCAAACCCGGCTCATTCTGCTTGATATCAATACTCGCCGCGCCGCAAATCGCCTGCCATGGCAGCTTTTTTGATGCAAGCGCCGCCTGAACCGTCTGCTCGATGGCATCTGCGCCCGTGCCCTTGCGGCAGCCAATGCCGAGATACGCGATCCGCGGCACGAGATGCAGCGTGTGTGCAAACGGCTGTGCGTCTGTGCGGAATCCAATCGTGAACCCGCTTTCCGCGTCTTTTTTAAGGTCAATACGGGCGGGTAGCAGCCCGTCTATCGGAAAATCCGAGCGAACGCCCACGGTTTCCCCCCTGAGCAGCGCACCGGATACATATTTAATATGTTCCGGCTCCAGAACTGCACAGCTGTGTGCTTTTGCCCAAGTGTCCACGGCGAACACCTGCCGTCCGTCTGTCGCGGTGGTGAGCACTGGCACAGCCTGCAGACCTTGTGCAAGTATTTCTGCAATCTCGTTGGCACCGCCCAGGTGTCCGGACAGGAGCGGAATCACGAACTTTCCCTGCTCGTCAATGACGATTACTGCCGGATCATAGGCTTTTCCCATCAAATACGGCGCCGCTGCGCGTACCGCTATTCCAGTCGCGCCCACGAACACGATCAGGTCACAATCGACCATTGCCTGCTGTGCAAAGCGTTTCAGGCTCGTGCCCGAGAGCGACGCATCTGCCGTCCGCGCGTACCGCTCACACCGGAAATCCGGCAGGATTTTTACCGCCTTTTGCACAGTCTGTGCGCCGCACAGGGTAAAGGATACAAATTTTGCGTGCTTCATCGGCTTGCCTCACGAAATTCGGTCGTAAAGGTCGGGTCGTACAGCTTGGAGCGCTCGTACTCGGTGCCGAGGAACCCGCCCACCGTGATGAGCGCAGTCTTGGTGATGCCCTCTCGCGCACCGGCCGCGGCGAGTTCACCGACCGTTGTCCGCACGACCTTTTCGTCCGGCCAGGTGGCCTTGTACACGATAGCCGCAGGCGTGTCCGGCGCGTAGCCGCCCGCGATCAGCCGCTCGGACAGGCGCGCCAGCTGACCCGCCGACAGGAAGATGACCATGGTGGCTCCGTGTGCCGCGAACGCCTCGATCTGCTCCTTTTCGGGCACGGGCGTGCGGCCCTCCATGCGCGTCAGGATGACCGACTGGCTCACGTTCGGCAGTGTGTACTCGGCTTTGAGTGCCGCTGCCGCGCCGCAGAACGAGGACACGCCCGGGCAGACCTCGTAGGGAATCCCGCGTTTATCCAGCTCGTCCATCTGCTCGCGGTGCGCACCGTACACGCACGGATCGCCGGTGTGCAGACGCACGACCGTTTTGCCCGCCTTCGCGGCAGGCGCCATCACGGCGATGACCTCCTCGAGCGTCATCTTCGCGCTGTTGTATACCTCGCATCCGTCCTTTTTATACTCCAGAAGTGCCGGATTGACCAGCGAACCGGCGTAAACGATCACATCTGCCTCGCTCAGCAGACGTGCGCCGCGTACCGTGATCAGGTCGGGCGCACCCGAGCCTGCACCCACAAAATAGATCATTCGCTTTGCTCCTTTACCAATATAATAGAGAAATAGCCGCTCGGCTGTTCAAGCTCATCTAAATTTTCGATCAGCCGCTGACCGTCCATGCCAACGCGTTCGATCAGCACCGCGCTGCCGAGTTCGCCGCGCTGCCGGAGCAGTTCGCGCACCTCCAATACACTCTTTCCGGTCTTCATCAGCACCTTGCTGCCGGAGAGCGCAAGCCCTTCCTCCGCCCTGCCGTGCGTGACCGGAATGACGTGCAGCATTTCCCCGTCCTCGCACAGAGCGCGGCCCATGGCGGCAGCCGCGGCGCAGAAGGACGGCACGCCGGGCACCAGCTCGGCAGCATAACCGCGAGCGGCCACGCGCCTGTGTACATACCAGTAGGTAGAATACACCGTCGGGTCACCGAGCGTGAGAAACACCACGGTTTTGCCCTCGTCGAGCAGCGCACAGAGCGCGTCTGCCGCCGCGTCGTGACTGGCGTTCCGCACCTGCTTGTCGTGCGTCATCGGCATATCGAACAGCAGGATCGTCTTGTCCTGCCCGATGTACGGCGAAGCAATATCCAGTGCGGTCTGTCTGCCGTCGGCGGACTTCGGTGCGGCGATGGCATCGCACTCGCGCAGCAGCCGGATCGCCTTGGCGGTCAGCAGCTCCGGATCGCCCGGACCGACGCCGACTCCATATAAAATACCCTTCATTGCAGTTTCAACCTCTCACAGAGTGCGCGCGCGCCCGCCGACTCGGCCAGCACGCCGTATTTTCCGGTAAACATGATGAATTCCACGCACGCCTGCCCCTTCATGCGCAGGGCGATGCGGTTTTCCATTTCCCTGCCAATGCGCGACAGGACGGGCTGACGCAGATTCACCTCGTCCAGCAGCTCCACGCACGCGTCCACCGAGATGGCGGCCATCAGTCCTTCGAGTGTCTCGCGCGGTGCGCCGCACAGTGCCGCATGCGCGGTGAAAATCTCCTGCCGTGCGTCTGCGACCGATGAATGCGTGTTCATCACGCCTGCGGCCATCTTGACCAGCTTTCCGGCGTGTCCGACGAGCAGAATCTCCGGATAGCCGCGGTACGCCGCATGATCGAACGCCTCACCGATGAAGTTGGAGCACTTGACCGCGCGTTCGAGGTCAAGGCCGAGCGTGTCCCGCGCGAAATCCGCGCCGTAGTTGCCCGGGCACAGAAACGCAATGCGCTGTCCCTGCGCGTACAGGCTGTCCAGCTCCAATCGGATGGTGTCCACGAGCGCCTTTTCGCTCATCGGCTCGACAATGCCGCTCGTGCCGAGAATCGAGATGCCGCCGACGATGCCGAGGTGGCCATTGTAGGTCTGGGCGGCAAGTGCCTCGCCGTCCTCCACCGAAATGGTGACAGAAAAGCCGCCGCCGTATCCGTTCTGTTCCGCGGCCCGGTGCACCGCATCCGTGATCTGCTGCCGCGGACCGGGATTGATCGCCGCTTCTCCGACCGGCATCGCCAGTCCCGGGCGGGTAATTCGTCCGACGCCGGCGCCGCCCTCTATGGTAACGCCCTTTTCGATTCGGCGCACGGAAGCCGTGATGCGGACCCCGTTTGTGATGTCCGGATCGTCGCCCGCGTCCTTGCGGACGGTGCAGACAGCCGCGTTTCCGCTCATATGCGCGTCCTCGGCCGGCAGGCAGAAGGTGATGCCGCCCGGCGTGTGCAGGTGAATCTCCGGCGGCGCGATTCCGGTCAGCAGCAGCACAGCCGCCGCCTGCGAGGCCGCCGCCGCGCACGAGCCAGTTGTCCAGCCGCGGCGAAGCGCCTTGCCGCCGCGGTAGGCGGTGAGTTTTTCGTCCGGCATGCGGTGCACCTCCCTGTGAAATGTAATCTAATTTATTATAGCATACGCAGGCTTTTATTTGAAGTGCAAACGCGGGATGTCTTTTCTCTGCACCGGTTGAGCGGTGTCGGAATTTTTATCACTTTTCGCAGCAATGCCGCTCTCCCTGCGATTCTTCATGAATTCTTCATCGCATTGTTTTAGTAGGATGACAAAATTTTTTTATAAATTCGCGCTTTAATTACCATGTTCTGTAAAATAATAAACTTTTCTAAGTGCAAGGTGAAAAAAGTAAATATTTTACGCAGTATTTTTGTACAAAAAGTCTGTCCGAATTTATCATTATTCCACAACAGTTGTTGATAATATTGATAAATACGCGAGATTTTTTTATTCATTCATCCAAACTGCACAAATACGTCTTGACAAAGAATTTGAAAAGTGATAAATTTATCTCACGAAAGGACGAAAGGAGGCTGAGCAGGAAATGAAAAAGGTTATCTGTTCGGAACACGCACCCGCAGCTATCGGCCCGTATGCACAGGCAATCGCCGCTAACGGTATCGTATTTACTTCGGGTCAGCTTCCGATTGATCCCGCAACCGGTGCTTTTCCGGAAGGGATCGCAGCACAGACCAAGCAGTCGCTCACCAATGTAAAGGCAATCCTTGCTGAGGCAGGAACCGGTATGGATCAGGTGATCAAGACTACCGTCTTCCTGAGCGACATGAACAATTTCGGCGCGATGAACGAGGTTTACGCCACCTTCTTCGGTGAAGGCAGCTACCCGGCACGCTCCGCTGTGGAGGTTGCAAGACTTCCCAAGGACGCTCTCGTCGAGATTGAGGTAACCGCTCTCCTGCCGTAAGGCAAACCAAAAAGAAAAGAAAACAGCAAAAAAGAAAGGTGCTGTCCGCTAAGCAAAGCCGGAACCGGAAAACCGGCTTTGACAACCGGGGTACCTCCAAAACACACAACTGGAGGTAATTTATTATGAGCAAGCAGTATCCGCTGAACGTACCCGCACCCCATCATTTTACTTACGCAGTCCGTGATCTTCCGGAAGTAACCGTTGAGCAGCGTGAGCGCGCTCTTCAGGCTACTCATTACAACGAGTTCGCATTCCCGTCCGGCATGCTGACCGTTGATATGCTGTCCGACTCCGGTACCACTGCAATGACCAATCATCAGTGGGCAAGCCTGTTCCTCGGCGACGAGGCTTACGGCCGCAACACCGGTTATTACGTTCTGCTCGACACCTTCCGCGACATTTTCGAGCGCGGCGGCGAGAAGAACTGGAAGAAGATCATCGACCTCGTTCGCACCGATTGCCGCGACGTTGAGAAGATGATGGACGAAGTTTATCTGTGCGAGTACGAAGGCGGCCTGTTCAATGGCGGCGCAGCTCAGATGGAGCGCCCGAACGCATTTATCATCCAGCAGGGCCGTGCAGCTGAGTCCGTTCTGATGGAAATCGTTCGCAACATCCTTGCTAAGCGTCACCCGGGCAAGAAGTTCACCATTCCGTCGAATGGTCACTTCGACACCACCGAAGGCAACATCAAGCAGATGGGTTCCATTCCGCGTAACCTGTACAACAAGACCCTGCTGTGGGAAGTACCGGAAGGCGGCCGTTACGAGAAGAACCCGTTCAAGGGCAACATGGATATCGAGAAGCTGGAGCAGCTGATTCAGGGCGTAGGTCCGGAGAACGTTCCGCTGATCTTCACCTGCATCACCAACAACCCGGTTTGCGGCCAGGCCGTTTCCATGGGCAACCTGAAGGAAATCAACCGCGTTGCGCATAAGTACAACATCCCGCTGGTATTTGATACCGCTCGCTGGGCTGAGAACGCTTACTTCATCAAGATGAATGAGGAAGGCTACGCTGACAAGTCCATCGCTGAGATCGCTACCGAGATGTTCTCTTACTGCGACGCATTCACCATGTCCGCTAAGAAGGACGGCCACGCTAACATGGGCGGCATGCTGGCATTCCGCGATAAGGGTCTGTTCTGGAAGAACTTCTCCGACTTCAACGAAGACGGCACCGTTAAGACCGACGTTGGCGTTCTGCTGAAGGTTAAGCAGATCTCCTGCTACGGCAACGATTCCTACGGCGGCATGTCCGGCCGTGACATCATGGCTCTGGCAGTTGGCCTGTACGAGTCCTGCGACTTTAACTACATGAACGAGCGTGTTGCTCAGTGTAACTACCTGGCAGAAGGCTTCTACGACGCTGGCGTTAAGGGCGTTGTACTGCCGGCAGGCGGCCACGCTGTATACATCAACATGGATGAGTTCTTCGACGGCAAGCGCGGCCACGACACCTTCGCTGGTGAGGGCTTCAGCCTTGAGCTGATCCGCCGCTACGGCATCCGTGTATCCGAGCTGGGCGACTACTCCATGGAGTATGACCTGAAGACCCCGGAGCAGCAGGCTGAAGTATGTAACGTAGTTCGCTTCGCAATCGACCGCAGCCGTCTGACCAAGGAGCATCTGGACTATGTAATCGCAGCTGTTAAGGCTCTGTACGAGGATCGTGAGAACATTCCGAACATGCGTATTGTTTGGGGTCACAATCTGCCGATGCGTCACTTCCACGCATTCCTGGAGCCGTACCCGAACGAAGAGAAATAATCCCCTGTTCCATCCTTTCGTCAAAGGCGATACCGCATAATTGCATAAATTGTGCGGTATTTCCGCCAATGCCGCAGCAATGGCGCCGCGGCATTGCATAACAGGAATTTCTCCTGACCTTTTTATAACTTGATAATCAGGGCGTAACCTGTGCCGCGTGGAAAGTGCACAGGAAAGCAAAGAACAAAGGCGTTCTTTTTGCCAGAAAACTAAACAGTTTCTGCGGCAAAGAGAACGCCTTTTTTCTATCCATTTACACATTAAAGGGGTGTAAGATAATGAGTAAAGAGCCTAAAAACTTAGAACAGAGAGATGGTTTCCAGAGTAAGTGGGGATTCATTCTGGCATGTATCGGTTCTGCGGTTGGTATGGGCAACATCTGGCGTTTCCCGATCATGGTGCAGAAGTACGGCGGCATGACCTTCCTGCTTCCCTATTTTATCTTTGTAATTTTGATCGGCAGTACCGGCGTTATTGAGGAGTTCGCTCTCGGCCGTCGTGCAGCCGCAGGTCCGGTTGGTGCGTTCGGTATGTGTACCAAGGAGCGCACCGGCAGTGATAAATCCGGTAAGGCGATCGGCGCAATCCCGATCATCGGTGCATTGATGCTGGCAATCGGCTACACGGTCGTTCTCGGCTGGATCTTCAAGTACACCTTCATGTCCCTCTCCGGCAGCCTGTTCAGTCTCGGCACGGACATGGGCGCTATCGGCGGTACGTTCGGTATGACCGCACCGGAGGCAGAAACGCTTCCCGAAGCCCTCAAGGCAATGGCGTCGGCCGGCTTCTTCGGCATCGGCAACGGCGTATGGCAGATCGTTGCACTGGTAGTTTCCCTTGCCATCATGGTAATGGGCGTTGCAGGCGGCATTGAGAAGGCCAACAAGGTCATGATGCCGGTTCTGTTCGGTCTGTTCCTCGTACTGGCAATCTACATCGGCACTCTGCCCGGCGCATCCGCAGGCTATAAGTACATTCTGACCCTGAATCCGGCTGGTCTGCTCAAGCCCGACCTGTGGGTATTTGCATTCGGTCAGGCGTTCTTCTCCCTGTCCGTTGCAGGCAACGGCTCGGTAATCTACGGTTCCTACCTGTCCAAGAGCGAGGATATCCCGTCCTCCGCACGCAACGTTGCAGTATTTGATACCATCGCAGCTCTGCTGGCAGCAGTCGTTATCATTCCGGCAATGGCAGTTGTTCTGGGCGAAGGCATCAGCGAAGTAAGAGGCGGCCCCGGCCTGATGTTCGTTTACCTTGTAAATGTATTCAACGCAATGCCTGCCGGCCGTATCATCGGCGCGATCTTCTACATCTGCGTACTGTTCGCAGGCGTATCCTCCATCGTAAACCTGTACGAGGCACCGATCGCCTTCCTGCAGGAGCAGTTCAAGTTCAAGCGCGCAGCAGCCGTTGGCACCATCGGTGTGATCGGTCTGGTCGTTTCCATCGCAATCCAGCCGTGGACCTCTCAGTGGATGGACGTTGTTTCCATTTACATCTGCCCGCTCGGCGCTGCTCTGGCCGGCATCATGTTCTTCTGGGTACTCGGCAAGGACAAGGTACTTGCTGCTGTTAACGAAGGCGCTAAGAAGCCCATCGGCAGCTGGTTCTTCCCGCTTGGCAAGTGGGTATACGTTATCTGTGCAGTTGCTGCACTGATCCTCGGCATTATGTACGGTGGCATTGGCTAATCCCTCAAGCTAACCACTGTGACTTTCGTTAGACGTTCATGGGTTTATGAATCGTCTGTATCCCCCCTTTTGTCTTTGTCCCCCGTCACTGCTGTGTGGCGGGGGACATGCTTTTCTAATTAGAAATTAGCAATCAGCAGGCAGTAATCGCTGCATGCAAAGCAAAACCCCGGCTTTGCCGCACTTGACAAAACCGGGGCTGCTCGGGTATAATATACCCAAGGGATGCTGTTCAGGCAGTCAGACCTTAATTGATTAGCGATTTTTAGTCACTGACCGTTCGAGGCCTAATCGAGCGGTCAGTGCGCTTTTATACAGAAAAGAGACGAGCCAGGCAGGCTCGTCTCTTTTTACGTTGTATGGAGAAGATTCAGTTAAAGTAAACGATATCTTCCTTCGCCTTTTCGGCGGGTTCTACCGTGATGGCATGCAGCACCGGACCGGGACCGCGGTACTGCGGCAGCTCCTCGACGGTGATGGACGCCGTTACCTTGACCCAGTCGCGGTTATGCAGCTGATCGCGGTCGGGATAGCGGCAGAGGAAGCCGAGGAAGGTGACGTCATCCGCGCAGCAGACCATGCCGAAGCGGCCGGGCACGAAGCTGCCGGCGGGCACATCCTTGCCGACGTAAGCCTGGGCAAGAAAGCGGACGGTCTTGCCGTCATACTTCATCGGGTCGCCGGTGGCGTCGATGTACCACAGGCCGTAGTCCTCCGGCCCGATGTCGATGATATCCGCATCCACATCAAACGGCAGCGGCATATTGCGGGCGTAGTCCTCGGAATTGCCGTTCACGTCATCCAGATAGATTGCCGCACGCGGGTTCATCGCCTTGATGTTCTTCTTGTACAGCATATCCTTCAGCTCGTCCGTGCAGCGGTTGAACACAACAAGGTCAGCGGTGGTGATATGCTCGAACATCATCGGGCCGATGTTGTTGGAATACAGCTCAAACGTGGTCGCATCGACCGTCGTGACGATCTGGTACAGCTCCCAACGGGCAGGAAACGCCTGCATCAGCTTTTCCAGCTTCCACATGCCGTTGTACTCAACAAGAATGCGGTCCGGCTGATATTTCTGCTCCACGCGCTTGAGGATATTCGGCGTCAGACGGTCCTCGGACTCGATGGGCACAAGCGCGGTGCCGTAGTGCAGCAGCCACTTCTCGTCGTACTCCTCGATGCCCTCCTCGCACAGCAGCAGCACCGTGCGCTCGTTCTCGGTAAAGTTCGGGTCCGCGAGAATATCCTGAATGAACTTGGTCTTGCCGCTCTCCAGAAAGCCGGTAAAGACGTATACCGGAATGGGTTCGTTAGCCATAATCTGGTTACCTCACTTTTCGTTTACGCCGAACAGCGCAGCGATGCGCTCCTCATCCAGTTCGGAGCCGATGACGCACAGACGGCCGGTGTAATCGGCAGTGCCGCGGCGAATTTCGGGTGCGCCCGGAACGTAGTCAAAGTGCAGCCACTCGCCGCCGTCTGCGCACGGAACGATGCCCTTTGCACGCAGTACGGTGCCGAGCGTAACATCACCGAGCGCGGTAAGTGCCGCGTTAAGCTCGTCCTCGGTGTACTTGCGGGTCGTTTCCTTGCCCCAGGAGGTGAATACCTCGTCAGCATCGTGGTCGTGGTCGTGACCGCAGCAGCAGTGACCGTCGTGGTCGTGATGATGGTGCTCATGGTCATGATCGTGGTCATGGTCGTGCTCGTGGTGATGGTCATGGTCGTGGCAGCCGCAGGTGCAGTGCTCATCGTGCTCGTGATGGTGCTCATGCTCGTGCTCGTGCTCGTGGTCATGGTCGTGCTCATGCTCATGCTCGTGGTCATGGTCATGGTGATGATGATGCTCGTGGTGCGGCTCGTGCGCGATTTCCTCGAGAACCTCCGCAACGAGGTCGCGGCTGCCTTCCATGGTGGAGAGCAGCTGCTCGCCGGTCAAATCCTTCCACGGGGTGGTAACGATGCGGGCGTGCTCGTTCAGGCCGCGCAGCATAGCAACGGTCTCGTCGAGGCGCTTCTCCGGGCACTCAGCCGTGCGGGACAGCAGGATGGCACCGGCATGCGCCACCTGATTCTCGAAAAACTCACCGAAGTTCTTGAGGTACATCTTGGCCTTGAGCGCGTCAACAACCGTGACGAAGCTGTTCAGCTGTACATCGAGGTGCGCGTTCTGTACCGCAGCGATAACGTCCGACAGCTTGCCGACGCCGGACGGCTCGATCAGGATGCGGTCCGGATGGTACTGGTCCACAACATCGTGCAGCGCCTTGCCGAAGTCGCCAACCAGCGAGCAGCAGATGCAGCCTGCGTTCATCTCGTTTACAACAATGCCGGCATCCTTGAGGAAGCCGCCGTCAATGCCGATCTCACCGAACTCGTTCTCGATCAGAACAACCTGCTCACCCTTGAGCGCATCGGCCAGCAGACGCTTGATGAGAGTCGTCTTGCCGGCACCCAGAAAACCGGAAATAATATCAATTTTAGTCATGCTTTGTCGCTCCATTTCTATGCACGGCACAGGGATTCCCAAACCGTACTTAAATTTTCCGAACGCTTATATTATACCACATTTATCGGAAAAAGAAAAGCTATTTAGTTAGCGGACGCTAATCTTTCCGGCTGCGCGGCGCGTTTGAGAGCCGCGACGCAACAAAACCCCGGCCCTGTCGCTTGACAAGACCGAGGTTCTGCGGGCATAATATACCCAAGGGATGTTGCTAAGCAACCAGACCTTTCCGTATCATAGTTAAACTAAGATGACCGTTCGGGCCCTACTCCGAGCGGTCATCTTGCTTTTATACAGAATCAATTTGATTTATTCTCCCATCACCTGAAAGACAATATCCCGCACGCGGTTGCGGGTATCGCACTCCACAAGGGTCAGATTCTGCCACGGGCCGATGGTGATCTCGCCATTCACGAACGGGATAACGATAAACGGGCTGAGCAGCGCCGCCTTGATGTGCGACGAGCCGTTATCATCGTGCCATGTGTCATGGTGGTGATAGTAAATGACGTTTCCCTGCTCATCGCGGTAGGGCGAAAAGACGTCCATCGCCGCCTTGAGGTCATGGTAGACCATGCCCGGCTCAAACTCGAGCGTGGTCAGACCGGCAACGCCGCCGGTGGTAAAGCCGGTAATCGTGCCGGACTTCATGCCGGTCTTGCGGCAGGCGTTCTGCACCGCTGCGCGGAAGTCATCGGTAACGTCAATCATGCCCATGTGGGCCTTGGTTTTGTAGGTTTTGGTTTCGGTATAAACAGGCATTTGCGATTCTCCTTTAGAGGCACTCTAAGTAGCGTCCGTACAGCGTTTTGCTGAGGTCGGCGGCGTGACGGAGCAGCGTCTGACGGCTGATATAGCCGCGCGCGTACGCAATCTCCTCCAGACATGCGATGTAGCGGCCGCTCTCATCCTGCACGCGGCGGACAACCTGTGCGGATTCGAGCAGATTCTCGGCGGTACCGGCATCCAGCCAGACGAAATCCCGCTCGAGCTTTTCAACGTGCAGCTGACCGCGCTTCATGTACTCGATATTGACATCCGTAATCTCCAGCTCGCCTCTTGCCGAGGGCTTGAGTCCGCGGGCAATCTCCATAACCGAGTTATCGTAAAAATACAGACCCGGAACGATATAGTTAGACTTCGGATAGCGCGGCTTCTCCTCGATGGAAATAGCACGGCCCTGACCATCAAACTCCACGACGCCGAACGCACGCGGGTCATCGACATAGTAGCCGAACACGCAGGCGCCGGATTTCTGCTGCACAGCACGGTCCAGATAGCCCTGGAAATTGGGGGAATAGAAGATATTATCGCCCAGAACAAGGCAAACCGAGTCATCCCCGATGAACTGCGAGCCGATGAGCAGCGCGTCCGCGATGCCGCGTGCAACCTCCTGCACCTCGTAGGTGATGTTGACGCCGAAGCGGCCGCCGGAACCGAGCAGACGGTAGAACGGGCCTTCCTCTCCGGGCGGGATGATGATGAGAATATCGCGGATACCGGCCTGCAGGAGCGCTGCCAGCGGATAGTAGATCATCGGTTTATCGTATACCGGCAGCAGCGGTTTGCATACCGGACGTGTCATCGGGTACAGGCGCGAGCCCTTACCGGCGGCAAGAATGATTCCTTTCATTGGCTATTCCTCTATCTATATGGTTTTGTGAGATTAGTATAGCACACTTTGGGCAAATAAGAAAGCCTTTTGTAAAGGCAGAAGTCAGGAGTGAGGAGTAATGGAGAATTGAAAATTGAGAATGGAGAATGGCGCTATCCTTGCGCAGGCTCCGGTCGCGCTGCGCCCGTAATGGCTTACCTCCTGTGTAATATTCGATTCCACGGATTTAATTGATAAATGTCCGCAGGGCGGGGCACCCTCACCCCGCCCTACGATAACTCATTCACTCTTTCTCAATCGTCAGCACCGAATGATACGGCATCGGCTGATTGAGATACACGTTTACGGTATCTGTATTGCTGTATTCATATTCGTACCGGAAATCCAGTCCGTCGAGATGCGCCTCCTTGACGTTTTTCGTATCCGGTACATCGTATTCCCAGCCGTCGTCAATGATGTCATCCCTCATGTGGTCGGCATACAGCCAGCTCCATTTGGCATACGCGACCGCAAAGGCGTAATACACCGTCATGCGCTCCTGATAGCCGCACGAGCCGTTCTGCGAATCCGAAACCACCGTCACCGACTGCACATAGCCGTCCGCATCGGTTTCGACCGTCACATCGGATACAGAATCGCCCAGCGAGAATCCGGTGTACGAGCCGCCCATTCCCACGTCGCTATTCCAGCTGCCGTCCGGCCGGACATACGGCGCCAAGCCCTGATTATATTTCAGGCAGTCGTTGCAGTTCTCCACATACTCCGCAAGAGTCAGCTCGCCGCGATTGGGCGGCAGCTTGGCGTACAGGTCAATGCCGTAACCTGCGGCTGTTCGCAGCCCGATCACCAGCAGGTACAGCGCCACGCGATACCAGCGCACCTCCCGCTCGCGGACAACGATGCTGCACCCGTTCTCCAAATCCCACGAGAGCTCCTCTTCTTTGCACGCGCGGTAGCACTTGTAATTGTAGTACCAGTCGAAGAACGGCAGCGCATAGCAGTTGCCGTAGCCGAACACGCCCCACAAACGGGCATATGCGGTGCGGATGGACAGCTTGTTCCCGTCCTCATCGCGGACGGACAGCCCGAAGATCCACTTGCCGGGCGTTGTGCCCCAGTAATGCAGCAGCACCGGCTCGAACACGAACGTCAGCAGCCAGCCGACATAAGCGCACGCGGCCGACCACGCCAGACTCGCCGTGATCTGGATAAAATTCTCCGGATTGATGCGGAACACCCACTGCGACAGCATCAACCACAGCAGCCCATACAGTCCGGCATCCACATTGCGGGCAAGGAAGCGCCGCCACGGGCAGCCTGCCGGCGGGATGCGGTCTTTCTCGCGCGGGTCGTCTGCGGGCAGCACGATGGACTGGTACCGGTCTACATCCAGCCCGTTCCACTCCGCTCTGTCCTCGCAGATGGCGCGGCACATCGCATACGCCTGTTCGCTCTCGCGGATGTCCCCCTGCAATACGTCGAGCTGGCCTGCCGCCGCCTCGGGCAGCGCTTTCTCGCCGCTCTCGATGGCGCGGATGTCGGGCACGCTCAGGCGCAGCCGCCGCAGCAGCATGATCTTCCGCAGTGTCTGTACATCGTCCTCGGTGTAGTCGCGGTAGCCGTTCTCGCCGCGTGTCGGCGTGAGCAGCCCCTCCTTTTCGTAAAACCGGATGTTCGCCCGGGTCAGTCCCGTCCTGCGCTCTGCTTCCGCTATGTTCATACGATCACCTTCCCTTCTATTGATTACATTATAAGGGATAAAGTAGGTTTACAGTCAAGTGTTTTCGGGGAAAATGTTAAGAAAAAAGAGTGGAGAAAACTCCACTCTTTTTATATTTAATTCAGCTTCATGCAGCTTAATTCAGCGCTGCAATGGACTCCTCCAGCTTTGCGAGGTGCTCGCGCAGCTTTTCAGCCTTTTCGCGCTCGGCTGCAACAACCTTCTCGGGTGCCTTATCGACAAACTTCGGATTGTTCAGCTTCTTCATAACAAAGTCGATATCAGCCTCGACCTTGCTCTTTTCCTTGCCGAGACGGGCCCGCTCGGCCTCGAAGTCGATGAGGTCGCCCATCGGCATATAAATCTGTGCGTCGCCGGTGACTACGGATGCCATCTTGGCAGCGTCCGCCGGAACGGCGTCGATGAGCTCGATCTCGGAAGCGTATGCCAGCTTGGGGAAGAAGCCTGCGCCTGCGGAGAACGTATCCTTCTTCTCGGTCAGGATGAGCACCTTGGCCTTCTTGGAGGGCGGTACGTTCATCTCGGCACGGCGGTTGCGGATGGCGCGGACAGCGTCCATCAGGCTCTCCATCTGTGCCTCCTCAGCGGCAAAGTGCAGCTCCTCCTTGTATTCCGGCCATGCGGATACCATAACGGACGGGCCCTCATGCGGCAGCGCCTGCCAGATGGTCTCGGTGATGAACGGCATGAACGGGTGCAGCAGCTGCATCGCGCCGCTCAGCACATAGCACAGCACCTTCTGTACGTTCTCGTCGCCGGTCTGCAGACGGGTCTTTGCAATTTCGATATACCAGTCGCAGAAGTTCTCCCAGATGAAGTCGTTCAGCTTGGCAGCCGCCAGACCCAGCTCGTACTGGTCGATGTTGCGGGTAACATCGGCAACCAGTGTGTTGAACTTGCTGATGATCCACTTGTCCTCGATGGCGAGGTCGGCCGGCAGCTCGACAGCCTTGTCCTTGTCGATGGTCAGGTTCATCTGGATAAAGCGGGATGCGTTCCAGATCTTGTTGCAGAAGTTGCGGGACGCCTGTACGCGCTCGTCCGAGAAACGCATATCGTTTCCGGGGCTGTTGCCCGTTGCAAGGGTGAAGCGCAGCGCGTCCGCGCCGTACTGGTCGATGACCTCGAGCGGGTCGATGCCGTTGCCGAGCGACTTGGACATCTTGCGGCCCTGTGCATCGCGCACCAGACCGTGGATATAAACCGTCTTGAACGGGGTCTCGCCCATGTGCTCCACACCGGAGAAGATCATGCGGGCAACCCAGAAGAAGATAATATCGTAGCCGGTAACGAGCGTAGAGGTCGGGTAGAAATAGTCAAGCTCCTTGGTCTTGTCCGGCCAGCCGAGCGTGGAGAACGGCCACAGAGCGGACGAGAACCAGGTGTCGAGAACGTCCTCTTCCTGACGGATGTTCTTGCTGCCGCACTTCGGGCAGGTGCATACATCGGTCTTGGAGACGGTCATTTCGCCGCAGTCGTCGCAGTAGAACGCTGGAATGCGGTGACCCCACCACAGCTGACGGGAGATACACCAGTCGTGTACGTTTTCCATCCAGCGCAGGTAGGTCTTGGAGAAACGGTCGGGCACGAACTTGGTCTTGCCCTCGTTTACAACGTCCATAGCGGGCTTTGCAAGCGGCGCCATCTTGACGAACCACTGCGCCGAGGTCATCGGCTCAACGGTGGTGCCGCAGCGGTAGCAGGTGCCTACGTTGTGCTCGTGATCCTCGATCTTGACCAGCCAGCCGCCCTCCTCGAGGTCCTTTACAACCGCCTTGCGGCACTCGTAGCGGTCCATGCCCTCGTACTTGCCGCCGTTTGCGTTGACGGTCGCATCCTCGTTGAACACGAGGATCTGCTCGAGGTTGTGGCGCTGACCCATCTCGAAGTCGTTCGGGTCGTGGCACGGCGTAACCTTGACGCAGCCGGTGCCGAACTCCATGTCAACGTACTCGTCGCCGAAGATCGGGATCTCGCGGTTCATGATCGGGAGGATGCAGGTCTTGCCGATGAGGTGCTTGTAGCGCTCGTCGTTCGGGTTGACAGCAACGCCGGTATCGCCCATGAAGGTCTCCGGACGGGTGGTCGCAACCACCAGCTCACCCGAGCCGTCCGCGAGCGGATAGCGGATGTGCCACAGCTTGCCCGGCTGGGTCTCGTACTCAACCTCAGCGTCGGACAGGGCGGTCGCGCAGTGCGGGCACCAGTTGATGATGCGGTGGCCCTTGTAGATCAGGCCCTTGTTGTACAGGTTTACGAATACCTCGCGGACAGCCTTCGAGCAGCCCTCGTCCATGGTGAAGCGCTCGCGGTCCCAGTCACAAGAGGTGCCGAGCTTTTTGAGCTGGCTGATGATGCGGTTGCCGAACTTGTCCTTCCACGCCCATACGCGCTTGAGGAACTCCTCACGGCCGAGGTCGTAACGGGTCAGGCCCTCCTCCTTGCGGAGGTTCTCCTCTACTTTGATCTGGGTTGCGATACCGGCGTGGTCGGTGCCCGGCATCCACAGTGCCTCGTAGCCCTGCATGCGCTTGGTGCGGATGAGGATATCCTGCAGGGTCTCGTCGAATGCGTGGCCCATGTGCAGCTGGCCGGTAACATTCGGAGGCGGAATAACGATAGTGTACGGTTTCTTGTCCGGATTGACCTCGGCGTGGAAGAAGCCGGAATCGACCCAGAACTTGTACAGCTTGTCCTCGACCGATTTCGGGTCGTAGGTCTTAGGCAGTTCGCTCATTGATCTATCTCCTTCAATTTGATTTACGATATACATGCGGGATACCTCTGTGCAAACAAAAAAGAGCATACTCATCCCGACAACAGGACGAAGTATGCTCCGTGGTACCACCTGAATTCGCGTAAAGACGCGCACTCGTTGCCCCGTAACGCGGGGGCAGACGGAACAGCTTAACAAACATTCGGCTGTTCTGCTCCAAAGCGACCTTCTTCTTCCCCGCCGAGGTGCTTGCACCGGCCGCACCCTCTCTAAACGCGCAAAGGAAAAATACTCCTCTTTTTCACTGCATTTGTGTATTAACTTTAATAGTATAGCTGTTAAATTCGGGTTTGTCAAGGGATATCCCTTGTTTTCCGGCACCAACCCTCTGGGGCACATGAACTGCCGCAGGCGGGTTCGCCCTTTCCGGGCGGAGAGTTTTTCGCTGAACCTCAGCGGGGGGATTCGCCGTCTGCGGACGG
>OGXL01000684.1_pt1 | contig 29733 bp, 28 predicted proteins | sample 1576311 | NCBI WGS metagenome assembly OGXL01 (sample SAMEA3541564, study PRJEB24748) | human gut metagenome | biome: human gut; feature: human-associated habitat; material: faeces | place: China | collected 2012 | reverse complement strand
ATTGTTTTTAAAAAACCTCCGTCCCCAAAACCCCAAACCCCCGTCCCCCAAGAAAGGAAATCAGATTAATGGGAAAGAATTACGACAATGATGAGATGGAAATTGACTTACTGGAGCTCTTTTATGTGCTCAAGTCGAAGATACTGGCGATCCTGGGAGTGGGACTACTGTTCGGCTGTATTGCGTGTGCATATGCCGGATTCTTAGTGAAGCCGCTGTACACGTCTTCTTCCATGATGCTTGTACTGACCAAGGAGACGACGCTTAGTTCTCTGGCGGATCTGCAGATGGGCTCACAGCTTACCAAGGACTATTCCATCTTGATCACAAGCCGTCCGGTGCTTACGGATGTTATCGACCAGTTAGATTTGGACATGGACTATAAGCAACTGAAGGATATGATCACAGTTGCGAACCAGGACGATACGCGTATTCTGCAGTTGTCTGTGGAGTATTCTGATGCCAAGCAGGCGAAGGAGATTGTAGACAAGCTGTCAGAGGTTGCTTCTGAGTATATCGGAGACAAGATGGAGGTTACACCGCCTAAGATCATTGAAAAAGGTGAGGTTCCGACTTCCAGATCGAATACAGGCGTGGCGAAGATGGCAGTGATGGGTGTACTGGCAGGTATGATTCTGTGCGCAGGTGTGATTGTTATCCGCACGATCATGGACGATACGATTAAGTCTGAAGAAGATATAGAAAAATATCTGGGATTATCTACACTGAGTGTAATTCCGGACAGAAAGGATTATATTAATGGATCAGGAAAGAAGAAGTCAAAGAGAAATGATGCAGGAAAACGAAAAGCAAGCTAGAACTACATATACAAATGCGCAGGCAAAAGCGACAATGTCCCGCCGTGACAATAAGGCATCTAAGCTTCGGGTGGAGCTGACGGATCCTCGTAAATCAAATTACTTTTACGAGGAGGCGTTAAAGACACTGAGAACAAATATCCAGTTTGCGGGAGCGGATATTAAGACGATCCTTGTGACAAGCTGCTTTCCAAATGAGGGAAAGAGTGATGTTGTCTTCCAGCTCGCAAAGGAAATGGGTATGGCCGGCAAGAAGACGGTGCTTTTGGATGCGGACATCCGAAAATCCGTTCTTGTACAGAGATATCTCGTGGATAGTGACGTGAAGGGACTGTCCCAGTACTTAAGCGGACAGGCACCGGTGCGCGATATTTTATATGGAACAAATTATGAAAATATGGACGTGATTTTTGCAGGACCGATGGCTCCGAATCCATCCGAGCTTCTGAATGGAAAAGTATTTGCAAAGTTAATGATCGAATTGAAGCAGAGATATGATTACGTCCTGATCGATACGCCTCCTATGGCAAATGTGGTGGATGCTGCTATTGTTGGCAAGGTGTGTGATGGAGCAATCCTTGTAATCGAGAGTGGATTTGTAGGATATCGTGCAGCGCAGAAAGCAATCAAGCAGTTGGAAAAGAGTGGAACGCATATGCTGGGAGCTGTGCTGAATAAGGTTGATACAAAGAAAGAAAAATATTATTCCTATTACAGTTATGGAAGTAAGTATGGCTATGGCCAGAATCATGAAAATGCGTAGGAAAGGAATGTAAAGAACAGTATGAAGAAAAGAAAGACGAACCCGAAGGTTCAGAATGCTCTGCTGTTGATTGCATGTATCGTATTATTCCTGATATTAGGTTCGCTTTTATTTTTTAATCATAAGCAGGAAGCTGCAAATAGCAGTGAGTTAAAGAAAGCGGCGCAGGAAGAGATTCAGAAGGAGAAATCAGATCAGACATGGACAGAGGACCAGAACAGCGAAGATCAGAACAACGCCAGTCAGACAGACGGGAATCAGAACAGCGAAGATCAGAACAACACCAGTCAGACAGACGAGAATCAGAACAGCGAAGATCAGACAGACGAGAACCAGACAGGCGAGAATCAGATAGACGGGAACTAGACAGGCGAGAATCATCAGGAAAACGCTACGGAAGATTCGCAGCAGTTATTATCGCAGGCGTAGCAGTACTTGCGGTGGCAGGTCTTGGATACGCAGGTATCCAAAAGAAGAAAGCAGCAGAAGCGGCAAGTGCGAAAGCAACCGCGGAAGCAGATGATTCCAACACTGTCACCTGGCAGGGAAAGACGTATAAATATAATCAAAATCTCAGTAACTACTTATTGCTTGGAGTAGACAAGCGTACACCGGCAGAGACAAGAGTCGGAAAAGCCGATGCAGGACAGGCAGATGCCTTATTCCTGCTGTCGCTGAACCGCAAGACAAAGGAAATGACACTGATCTCGATTCCGAGAGATACGATGACAGATGTGGAAAGCTTTGACCTGGAAGGGAAAAGCCTTGGAAAATCCAAAGACCACATCAGCCTCTCCTATGGATATGGAGACGGAGGCGCCGAGAGCTGCAAACTCACACAGGAAGCAGTGTCCAATCTCTTCTACGGACTTCCGATTCAGGGCTATCTTGCCATGAACTTAGACGGGATTCCAGAGCTTACAAAAAGCGTAGGCGGTCTGACAGTGACTGTGCCAAATAACAGTCTGGAGTATGAATATCCGGAATTTGCCGAAGGTGCAGAAGTAACACTGACCGAAGAAAATACAGAAGTTTTCTTAAGAAGCAGAGATGTAGATGAAAGCCAGAGCGCCATCTACCGGATGGAACGTCAGAAGGCATTCTTAGATGCCTTTTCAAAAAAGGCAAAAGAATGCTATGAGCAAAATGCAAAATTTGCAGCAGATCTGTTCGTGGCGATCAAACCATATACCGTCACAAATATTAGCGAAGACCGTCTGATGAAGTTGTTCCAGACAGCAGACGAAGGAGACGGCTATACAGAATGGACTGTTCCGGGAGAAGGAACACAAGGTCTTTCCTACGATGAATATCAAGTAGACGACGATGCTCTGTATACAAAGATTATGGAGACATTCTATCAAGAAATAAAATAGATGAAAAAACAGACAAATGAGCAATAAGACGTAAGGGGCTATAGAATCATGAAGAAACGATACGTCGTAGCAGGAATACTGGCAGCAGCCGGACTGATCTGCGGAGGAATTGCATATTACCAATATTATCAGGATGCCCATGCAGGGCAGGAATATGAAAAAATAAAAGAAAAAGTCGTGACAGAAGAACCCAAAAAACCAGAAGAGACACAAAAAAGTACCGTCGAGATACCAATCGACTTCCAGACATTACAGAACATGAATCCAGATATATATGCATGGATCAAAGTACCGGGAACCGTCATCGACTATCCAATCGTACAGAGCGGGACAGATAACAGCTATTATCTGAACCACAGTGTGGAACATGATGAGAACAAAGCCGGAGCAATCTTTACCGAGGATTACAATACGAAGACATTCGAAGATCCAAACACCGTGATCTACGGACACGGCATGGCAAATGGCTCCATGTTCGACGGTCTGCATCAATATATGGACCGGAATTTCTTTGATCAGAACAAAGAAGTCATCATCTACATGCCGGACAAGATCTTGCATTACCAGATCTTTGCAGCATACCTGTATGACAACCGGCATCTGCTGCAAAGCTTTAACTTTGATAACAAAGACATTTACCAGGCTTACCTGGATATGGTATTCGGTATCCGGGATATGAAGTCGAATATTGATACAGCAGCGAGTGTGACTGCAGATGACAAGATCATCACACTATCTACCTGTTATGCAGGTATGGACAACCGTAGATACCTGGTACAAGCCGTGCTAGTATCTATAGAATAATAATTAGGAAAAGGAGGTAAGGACCAATGAAGAAGAAACTGATCAGCCTGGCTATGCTGGTAACAGTATTCGCAATGCAGGTTGTAGGTGTATCCGCTGCAAGTAAGACAACAACAATGGCAGCAACTGGAGCAGCCCAGGGAAAATATAGCGTAGAAGCTATGTCACAGAGTGAGGTTGCAGATGTTGCTAAAGTAAATCAGACAGCAGCAGATCTGATTAAAGACGTCAATGCAGGAACTAAGACACTGGATGATATTGCAAAAGCTGAATCCAGCATCACATCAGATCTTGCAGGGGAGTCTTTAGTTACTGCATTCATGGATGTAACACCAATCGATGGTGGCGTTCAGCTTGCAGACGGAAGATATCAGGTAACATTATCTGTACCTGCACTTACAAAAGGAATGACAGATGTAAAAGTACTTCACTTCAGTACTGCACGTAATGTATGGGAAGTTATTACACCATCTAATGTAGATCTTAACAATAAAGAGCTTACATTTGAGGTTCAGGATCTGTCACCAATCGCAATTATTGCGAAAGTTGATGCTTCACAGGCAGTGACAAATACAACAGGAACATCACCAAAAACAGGTGTTGATTCCACAAACACAGTGCCATTCGCTGGCGCAGCAGTCGTTCTTTTAGGAGCGGCAGCAGTTGTAGCATTCAGAAAAAAGAATGCTTAATTGAAAATGCTAGGGCTTAGGGGAGCTGAAGTATGAACATTATACGTCAGCTTCTCTTGGGCTTGAGAAATGAATGACATAAACGAGACATGAATTAGAAAATAACTATCATAAGGTAAAAACGATAGATTAAGATAAAATGCAACAAATGATAGCGGTAAAAAAGGATTTAAAGGTAGTAATATAAGAATGAGTAAGATGAATGAGAAAAAAACAGATTTGAAAAAACAAGTGGATAAAAAACAATTTCATATGCCAAGAATATTAATTGTATATGATATGCTAGTTTATCTGATTGCAGCAGTTTTATTGCTTGTGCTTTATGAAGGAAACGACAAACTTACCACAAGCGGTATCTTTCAACAAGTAGTACTTTCAGCAGGATGCATTTTCGCTGTCAGAATGGCAGGAAAAATCTATGGACAGGTGTGGAGATATGGCGGGATCCAGTGCTATATCCGATTGCTTTCGACAGACGCAATTGCATTCATCATCTATCTGTTAATGGAATTATGCCTGCCGGTAGAAAAGATTACATTTGCAAGAATGCTTTCTGTGTCATGTCTGAACTTACTGGGAGCGTTAGCAATCCGTATGTTATATCGCTATGCATATAAATGTGGCAATCAGGAGAGCAAATGGGGAAAATTCCTGAATTCTGTTCTATACTTTTTTTCGGGAATCGAGCCTGGCAATGAGAAAGAAAACCGTAAGATCAAAGTTGCAATCATAGGTGCCGGACGCGTCGGAGTCGGACTGGCAGAAGACCTTATCAGCAACGAGCAGTCGTCTTATGTACCAAGATGCTTTATTGATGTCAGTAAGGAAAAGATCGGACGAGAGATCCACGGAATCCCGGTATGGACAGAAGATGATGTAACCGTAAAAAAACTTGCAGATTATGAAATTCAGGAGATTATCTTTGCAATTCCATCTATGAAAGCGGAAAAGAAGAAAAAACTGTATGAATTTTATAAAAATGCAGGATATAAAGTAAAAGTCTACGATTATCCGACCATGTATGCGGCAGGAGGCAAGAGACATCTAAGAGAGTTCGATGTAGAAGAGTTGCTGTTCCGTAAGCCAATCGTAATGTCACATGGAAAGACAAATGCATACTACAGAGATAAAGTCGTACTCATTACCGGAGGCGGTGGATCGATTGGTTCAGAGCTTTGCCGCCAGCTTGCAAAGATGCATCCAAAGCAGATCATTATTCTGGATATTTATGAAAATGGTGCTTATGATGTACAGCAGGAATTAAAGATCGCCTATGGAAATCAATTGAATCTGCAGATTGAGATCTGTTCCATTACTCACAGAAAAGCACTGGAAAAGGTCTTTGAGACATATCACCCGCAGATTGTGATCAATGCAGCCGCACACAAACATGTGCCGCTTATGGAACACAACTGCGTAGAAGCTATCTACAACAACGTATTTGGTACATATAACTTGGTAGAGCTGTGCGAGGAATATGAAGCAGAACGCTTCATGATGGTATCTACAGACAAAGCCGTGAATCCGACCAATGTTATGGGTGCTACAAAGAGAATGTGCGAGATGATCGTACAGAGTGCAAGCACTCATGGAAAAGTAAAATATAGTGCAACAAGATTTGGAAATGTACTAGGAAGCGCAGGATCCGTCATTCCATTGTTCAAGCGTCAGATTGCAAATGGTGGTCCGGTAACCGTGACAGATAAAAGAATTATCCGTTACTTTATGACAATCCCAGAGGCATCACAGCTTGTATTACAGAGTGGAGCGATGGCTAAGAACGGAGAACTCTTTGTTCTGGATATGGGACAGCCAGTGAAGATCCTAGACCTTGCAGAAAATATGATCCGCTTATCTGGAGTAGAAGGAATCGAGATCGTGGAGACAGGACTTCGCCCAGGTGAGAAGTTATATGAAGAATTACTTGTGAAGACAGAAGAACTGGACAAGACTGAAAACAGCATGATCTTCATCGAAAGAGATACTGCCTTAAGCCAAGAAGAGATTGAAGAGAAGATGCAGATTCTCAGAGAAGCCTGTGACAGTGGAGATAATCAGGTTGCAAAAGAAGCAATGAGAAAAGTCGTGCCAACATTCAAGAGCCCGGAAGAAGTCAACTGCCATGTTGCAAATGAAAAACAGGAAGAAAAGGCAGAAGACAAAGTTGAAGTACATAAGAAGCCTGGAATGAAGGCAGCAATATTCTAAAGGCAGCATAAGTTGAAGAATTTTACAGAATCACGTGGTTTACGCAGGATTCAGCTGTTCAGGTTTGTTTATATTTAATGCATTTCTATGCGCATAGCAATAAAATAAATGACAAGGGAGGCATAAATGCCTCCTCTTAATCATTTCCACTTTTCCAGGATATGCTCAAAAGCGTCATAGGACAAATAACAATCATAGCCTGGAAGAGAATTCTTACAGGTTATTTGTATTTTATAGAAATAAGATTCACAAATGTACTTTTATATACGAAAGAGAGAGATGCAGGTAATATAGCAGATGATTTGATTGTGAAAGAAGAAATATGCAGAGTTGTAATAATATTTAAGATGTTAGAAGAATTTAAATAAAAAATTGTATAAAAGAATCATATCACAAGAGGACATAGAAAGAGGTAATTAAATATGTTTAAAGAAAACAATAATTTTGAAAAATTTGAATCAAAGGTTTGGTTAAGCAGCCCGACTATGCACGGTCCGGAGATTGAATATGTGAAAGAAGCATATGAAACAAACTGGATGTCCACAGTTGGTAAGAATATCAACGAAGTTGAAAGAATGGCATGTGAATATATCGGCTGCAAATACGCAGTTGCATTATCAGCAGGAACAGCGTCCTTGCATCTGGCAATGAAACTGGCGGGTATTGAAGCATATGGTATGCCAAAAGTTGGGCATGGTGCATTAGAGGGAAAGAAAGTATTCTGCTCTGATATGACATTTGATGCAACCGTAAATCCGGTAGTTTATGAAGGTGGAGAGCCAGTATTTATTGATACAGAGTATGATACCTGGAATATGGATCCGGTTGCATTAGAAAAAGCATTTGAAATTTATCCGGATACAAAGGTTGTGGTTGTTGCGCACCTTTATGGAACTCCGGGTAAAGTAGATGAGTTAAATGCAATCATTAAAAAGCATGGTGCCATTTTAGTAGAAGATGCAGCAGAATCTATGGGTGCTACATATAAAGGGGTACAGACTGGTACATTTGGAAAGTATAATACTATTTCTTTCAATGGAAATAAGATTATTACTGGAAGTGCTGGTGGTTGCTTCCTGACAGACGATGAGGAGGCTGCAAATAAAGTTCGTAAATGGTCTACACAGGCAAGAGAAAATGCTGCATGGTATCAGCATGAAGAACTTGGATACAACTATCGTATGAGTAATGTAGTTGCTGGTGTAGTGCGTGGTCAGTTCCCTTATTTGAACGAACATATTGCACAGAAGAAAGCAATTTATGAGAGATATAAAGAGGGATTAAAAGGACTGCCAGTATCTATGAATCCGATGGATCTGGAAAATTCTGAACCAAACTATTGGCTGTCTTGTCTGATTATTAATAAGGAAGCCATGTGCAAACAGGTTCGTGGCGAGCAGGATGTGTGCTATGTAAAAGAAACAGGAAAGTCTTGCCCGACAGAGATTCTGGAAGCGATTGCATCTATTAATGCTGAGGGGCGTCCAATTTGGAAACCAATGCATATGCAGCCGATTTATCGTTTGAATCCATTTGTTGTCAGAGATGGAAACGGACGTGCCAGATCAAATGCGTATATTGCAGGCGGAGTAGCTGATGTAGGTATGGATATTTTTACAAGAGGATCATGTCTGCCAAGTGACAATAAAATGACAGCAGAGCAGCAGGATAGAATTATTGAAGTAATAAAGGCTTGCTTTGAATAAGGAAGTGTTTTAGGAGAGATTTATGAAGAAAGAAAAAAATCATAAATTGTACCGTAAAATGGGATTTTACGAAAGATACATAAAAAGAGCGATTGATATTTTTTGCTCTGGATTGGCAATTATTGTATTCTGTTGGCTGTATGCAATCATCGCTCTGCTGGTTCGAATCAAACTGGGAAGTCCAGTGTTGTTTACTCAATATAGACCTGGACTGATTGATCCGAAAACGGGAAAAGAACGAATTTTTAAAATGTATAAATTTCGGACTATGACAGATAAGAAAGATGCAGAGGGAAACTTGCTGCCCGATGAAGTGCGTCTGACAAAATTTGGTGCATGGCTTAGATCTACCTCTTTGGATGAACTGCCAGAAGCATTTTGCATTTTAAATGGCACGATGACACTGATAGGGCCACGTCCGCAGTTAGTTCGAGATATGGTGTTTATGTCAGAAGAACAAAGAATGCGTCATACTGCAAAACCTGGATTGTCTGGGCTTGCACAGATAAGTGGCAGAAATGCAATTTCATGGGATAGAAAATTGCAGTATGACTTGGAGTATATAGAACATGTTTCTTTTGGGCGTGATTTAAAAATTCTTTTTAAAACTGTTGAAAAAGCATTTATTAAGCAGGAGGGAATTACAGAAGAAGGTAGTGTAACTGCTGCAGATTATGGGGATTATCTTCTCCAAACAAAACAGATAAGTAAAGAAGAATACGATAAAAAACAGAACGAAGCAAAAGAACTACTAAAAGGATTGAAGTAATGAACGAGTTAGTTTCAATAATAATGCCCTCATATAATACTGCGAAATTTATTAGTAAGACAATAGAATCTGTATTAGAGCAAACATACAAAAATTGGGAACTGTTGATAGTTGATGATTGTTCAACTGATAATACAGATGAGATTGTATCGAAGTATGATGATGACCGAATTATTTATTTAAAAAACAAAAAAAATTCTGGTGCTGCTGTATCAAGAAATAAAGCATTAAAAAATGCAAAGGGTAAGTGGATTGCATTTTTGGACAGTGATGATTTATGGTATCCGACTAAGCTGGAAGAACAAATAAAGTATATGAAAAAAAATAAATACTCTTTTTCATATACTAGTTATGAAGAAATTGATGAAAATGATGTGACGAATGGAGTGAAAGTAACCGGACCTAAGAAGATTACGAAAATGGGAATGTATCGTTATTGTTGGCCGGGGTGTTTGACCGTAATGTATGATGCGGAGAAGATTGGCAAAATACAGATTGCAGATATTAAAAAGAATAACGATTATGCCATGTGGCTGAAAGTAATCAAAAAGGCAAACTGTTATCATTATGATAAAGTGCTGGCACAGTATAGAAAACGGTCAGGATCAATATCTAATCATGGCTATTTAAAATTAGTAAAGTGGCACTATAAGTTATTCAAGGAAGCAGATAATAAGAATAGTATTGCATCGTTATTTTTGACTTTACAAAATTTAATTTATGGATGCTGGAAAAAGGTGCGGTACGTTAAAAAGGTGAGTTAATTATGGGTATGAATGATATGCTGCGTAAAATGGCTGTTCTTTTGGAAAGAAGGCAAGACGCATTATTCTCATATGATGTCAGTAAACAAAAAAAATACATTGCTAAATTAGGAAATCCACGAGATGAGATTGAAAGATCGTATTTTCAGTATAAGTGTCAGATGCAGTTTAATGGAAAAGGAATCACTTTTTTGTTAAATCTGGTTTCATTTCCAGTGGCGATTCTCTACTGGTTCAAATATGGAAAAAAGGTTCAGGTGAATCGGCTAGAGCATAAAAACTTGGTATTTTTTAGAGATGGTAAACCGGAAAACATTTTGCCAAAGTCTTTGAAAAAAAGGTATAAAGCAATTGAAAGTAATCCGGTAGAAGGAACTTTATTAACTGCAAAAGATAAAAAGTTTATAAAAGGAATAATATGTAGATATCCATTTTCTTGGCAGTTTATTTTAAAATGTTTGATTAAAATTGGAAGATATAGTTTTGCCGTTGAAGAATATTCACCTGAAGCAATAGCGGTTTGTGCGGAATACTCTTTTACGTCTTCAGTACTGACAGCTTACTGTAAACAAAGAAATATCAAGCATATAGATGTCATGCATGGAGAAAAAATGTACTATATGAGAGATTCGTTCTTTAAATTTGATGAATGCTATATTTGGGATGAATACTATGGAAAAATATTAGCTTCTATGAAGGCAGATAAAAATCAGTTTGTTGTTGAAGTTCCGGCTTCTTTGAAATTCGATGGAGAGCTGATCAGAACACAGAAATATGATTATACATATTATTTAGGTGCAGAATCGGAAGAGGTATTAAAGGAAATATCAAAAATATTGGAACAGTTATATAAGAGTGGAAATAAAATTTCAATACGTCCACATCCGAGATATTCTAATATGGATATTGTTAAAAAGATATTTACTTTTGCAGATGTAGAGGATACAACCCAAATTTCGATAGAGCAATCTTTATTACAATCTGGTGCTGCAATTTCGCTTTATTCAACGGTATTGAATCAGGCATTATGCAATTCAATTCCAATAATAATAGATAATATGAGTAATCCTGAAAATTTTAACAAATTGAAAGAATTGGGATATGTTTGTCTTTATAAGGAACATAGACTTTTATCAGAAGTATTGGAGAAAAGCGTATGATAGGAAAAATTATAAAAAAAATACGAACAGGTTTTTATACAAATCTATGTAAAAAAACAGCCAAGCAATATGGAAAGGGATTACATATAAACCATTGGAGTAAATTTACATCTAAGACTTATATCGGAGATAATTGTCATTTTAATGGGATGAAAGTTACAGGAAATGGAAATGTTACTATTGGAAATAATTTTCATTCAGGAGGAGGAATATTGATATTAACCTCTAATCATAACTATGAGGGAAAATCTATTCCTTATGACGAAACGACTATAGACGGTGATGTCGTGATAGAAGATAATGTTTGGCTTGGGCAAAATGTTACAATTTTACAAGGGGTTAAAATTGGTGAAGGGGCTATTATTCAAGCTGGAAGCGTTGTTGTATCGGATATTTCATCATGTTCAATTGCAGGAGGACATCCGGCGAAAGTATTTAAAATGAGAAACGAACAACATTATTATGAATTGAAATCAGAAAACAAATTTTTTTAGGTGACGATATAAATGAAAGTAATGATTATTGCTCCGTATATATATGATGACAATATAATTGAATTTACTAAAAATAAGACTGGATTTGGAATAATGGTTCAAAATATAGTAAGTTCAGTGGCTGAATTAGAAAATGTTGTTTTATTAACACGAGTTATTACAAAGGAAAAAAATGAAAAGAATTTTAAAATCCTTTCTCATACATGGGGACAGTTCTTTTCTAATGCAAAATTAAAGGATTGGTTAATAGGAATAAAAGCATTTTTTGCGAATGGTGTTACAGTAAAAGATAAAGCTAGACATGTTTTTTATGAAGTGGATGGCGGATATGTTAGAAAACAAATTCAAAAGGAAAAACCGGACATAGTTCATATACATGGTATAGGAACTATTACAGAAAGCTATATTAGAATTTGTGAGGAAATGAAAGTAAGGTATACAGTTACTTTACATGGTTTAATTGGTTTGAATGATTCAGTTTCTGCACCGGCATACGAAAAGCAGATAGAACGTGATTTTTTAATAAAAGCAGAAAAAAATAATATACCAATTAGTGTGATTAGTAGTGGTATGAAAGCCAGAATAGAAGAAAAGTATTTAGGAAAAAAAGCAAATAATATCACTGTTATCACGAATGGAACGAAAAAAAGCGACGAAAATGATACAAAGTTTATTCGAGAAGAAGGCACTTTAACGCAAGAAAAGTTTCAAGAATATTATAGCGATTGTTTGAAGCAGAATGATTTATATCCAAAGTTGAGTGATGCATATGCTTATTTGCAGTATAGCAAAAAAAATGGTAAGAAAATTCTCTTTTTCGTGGGAAATATAACCAAAAACAAAAATCAAATGCAAGCAGTAGAAATATTAAAAAATACAAAAGTATTTGAAAATATCCTGTTGGTGCTTTGGGGAAGAGAAGTGGATAATGGAGAAGTCCGAAAAAAAATTGCGGAATATCAATTACATAAAAATGTTATTTTAGGCGGATTTAATGATCGAATGGATATTTTTTGGAAATTCTGTGATGTAAATTTATTTTTGAGTTTAAATGATGGATTTGGCTTGCCTATTGTTGAGGGATATATGCATGGAGTACCATGCGTTACCTTTGAGGATTTAGATGCAACACAGGATTTATATTATCCGGAGGCAATGTTAAAAGTAAAGGATAGAAGTAATGAATCAGTTACAGATACATTAAAGATAGCATTGGATAAAAATTGGAAATATGAAGAGATTATTGAAATCGGTAATATGTTTTCGATTGATATTATGTCTGAAAAATATGTGAATTGGTACAAAGAGGTCATGGCGTAGTCAAAGCCTTAGAAAGATTATTGATGTGAGGGAAAATAATGAATGAAGGAATAAATAATAGACGAAAAAAGAAGATAAGTTTGATGGAAATTTTTATCCCATTGTTTTGCCTGATCAATCAGTATGAAATTGCAGGTCTTCATTTAGGTTTAATTTGTGTAATTGCTGTTGTAGCTATTTATTTTATAAAGTATAGAGAATTTTATTTATATAAACCTTTATTTATCTTCTTCTTATTTATGATAGTGCATGATTTTTTCAGGATGTTTATAACTGGATTTAATACAGGACTCTGGGTAGAGAGAGTTTTATACTTATTAATATTATCGTGTATATATAAAAAAGTTGATGAGGAAAATTTATTTAGGGTCTGGGAAATTATAGGAATCATTGTTATGGCTGGAATTTTTTACCAATCTTTCCAGGTATATATATTGGGACAATCAGTGTCTACAATTAATATATTTCCATTTTTGCAGTCAAATAGCGAAAATTATTTATTGGGTTATGATAGACCACATTCTTTCTTTTTAGAACCGGCAGCATACTGTACATGGATATTACCGCTTTTATGTATGTGTATGAAAAGAAAAAAGCATATTTGGATGGTATTTATTTCGATAAGCATTTTATTATCGACATCTTCAACGGGAATATTAATGACCGGAGTAATATGGCTGTTTTATTCGTTTGTAAGTGCCAGAAGCGAAGGGAAATATTTTAATTCGTTAATGATAGTAGGTGTTTTGATAATAGGTATAGGAGCATTTTCAAACTTGAGTATTTTTTCAACGGCATTAAATAAGTTGATGAATATTTCGGTTACAAATACATCTAATTCAGTTAGGCTTGTGTTGGGATTTCAATTGTTTTGGGCTGCGCCTTTGATCTATAAAGTATTAGGAATACCATATATGAATGTAGAGAATTATATGCGTTCTGGAGAAGTGGCATTAAGTAAATATAAATTAAGTCTTAATCTTTCATATTTGGGATTTGTTAATGCTATTGGAAATTGTATGTTAATTTACGGTGTATTTGGATTGCTTTTATATTTGAAACTTTTTTGGAATATATGGAAAGAATCAGATTTATATAGTAAATGTTATGTTTTAACATGTATCATTTCAATATTCGGTCAATCGGTATTTTGGAATAGTCTTTTCGTAACGCAATTTGCGGTGATGTTATGCTCAGTAGAAAGGACATCATTTATTAGAGTGACGTTGGGTCAAGGAGTAACGAGCAATTCATATGAATAAGAAATATAAATATTTATCGAAAAATTTTATTTTATTTGGGATAAGTAGTTTTGGTCCTAAGATAATAGCATTCCTTATGGTTCCTTTATATACTAATTGTTTATCCACAGCAGACTATGGAATCGGGGACATAGTAAGTACTTCTGCCAATTTGGTATTACCAATCATTATCCTTTGCATCGAAAGTGCAATATTAAGATTTTGCTTTGATAAAGAGTATGAATCCGATGAAGTAATATCAAGCGGGTTATTTGTTTGCCTGAAAGGAATGGTATTATGTGCTATTTGTACAATTATAATAGGAATACTTCCTTTCTTTAAAATTAATACATCATATTTAGTTGCATTTTATTTAATGGTATTGTCTACAGGGCTGTATAATGTACTGACTAATTATGCCAGAGGTATTGATAAAGTACAATATATGGTTGAAATGAGTTTGATTACCACAATAGCATCATGTGTATTAAATGTTGTTTTGTTGGTTGTGCTGAAGTGTGGATTAAATGGATATTTAATAGCTAATTACCTGGGAACCTTTATGGCTGTAGCTTGGGGATCTGTACGACTGAAAATACATAAACACATTAAGTTTAATAAAGTAAATAAAACTACAGTTAAGGAATTGCAAAAATTTGGGTTTCCGTTAATTTTTAATAAAATTGGTTGGTGGATTAATAGTTCATCGGATAGATATATTGTTACATGGATTTTAGGTGCAACTGCGAATGGAATTTATACGGTATCATATAAAATACCGACTATGCTGACTGCATGTAGTGATATATTCACGCAGGCATGGCAGTTATCAGCCATAAAAGATTTTGATCCAGAAGATAGTGATCATTTTGTTGCTGATATGTATGAGGCATATAATGGTTTTTTAGTTTTGTGTTGTTCAATGTTAATTATATTAACTATTCCATTTGCACATATTTTATATGCAAAGAGCTTTTTTGTAGCATGGAAATATGTTCCTCCATTGATGATTTCTTTCGTCTTTGGTGGTTTGGCTGGCTTTTTAGGGAGCATTTTTACAGCAGTAAAAGATACTAAAATATTCTCATATTCAACTATGATAGGTGCAGTCGTAAATATCATATTAAATTTTGTATTAGTGTCTTATATTGGTGTAATGGGTGCTGCAGTTGCAACACTTGTGTCTAACATTGTTATTTGGCTAGTTAGATTACAAAGAAGTAAAAGGTATATACATATACGAGTGAATTTTCTAAAACATACAATAATGTATATCTTGTTAGTTGTACAATTCATAGTCTGTTTAGGTGGATTTACTATAGTGCCTGTAATAATACAATTAATCATTCTTGTTGCTTTGATTGCTGCTAATAGAAAATTGATAATTAATATAATGAGAAAAGGAAAAATAATGTTAGCAAAATATTTACATCGTTAGGAGAAATAAATTATGAAAACAATAGGAATAATTACATATCATCATTATTATAATTACGGTACAATGCTGCAGGCTCTTGCCTTGCAGGAAAAGGTAGAACAACTAGGCTATCAGGCAGAGTTAATAGATTTTAAACAAGATAATTCTCTATCAAGATATGAAATGCTTAAATTAAGAATAAAAAGAATGCCAGTGTATATTAAAGAAAGAAAAAAATATCGAGCGTTGGCTGATTCGAGAGAAAAAATAAAGGAAAAGAATGAATTATTTGAACAGTTTTATAAAACATATTTGCATGTAGGAAAAAAGAAATATACAACTACACAGCAGTTAATGGAAAATCCACCAGTATATGATGGATATGTAGTAGGTAGTGACCAGACTTGGAATCCTTTTGTTGCGAACTCGCCGGAAGCATTTTTTTTGCCATTTGTTGAAAACAAATCGAAAAAAGGCAGTTATGGTCCGAGCTTAGCGGTAAAATCATTATCTGACGAGAAAGAAAAGGAATATAGAAAAAAATTATCTAAATTTTCCTTTTTATCATGCAGAGAGCAGGATGGAGCGCAATTGTTAAGCCGTATTACACAAAAAGAAGTTAAATGTGTATTAGATCCAACATTGTTATTATCTGCTAAAGAGTGGGGAAAATATTGCGAGTTTGAGATGCCTAAAGAGCCATATATTTTGGTTTATTTTTTGGGAGAAAAATCAGAACATAGAAGGGCTGTAGAAAAGATACAAAAATTAACAAATTGGAAAATAATAAGTCTTCCGGCAGCATATTTAGAAATGGAAAATAATGATTATAAAAAAGTATGGGGAGGTCCTAAAGAATTTTTATCATTGATAAGAGGGGCTGCTTTAATTTGTACAGATTCATTTCATGGAACTATGTTTTCGATAAATTTCCAAAGAAATTTTTTCTCTTTTTGTAAAAGCAGTGATTCAGAGGAATCATCTGAAAATTCCAGATTATATAGTGCTTTAAATATCTTTGGATTATCAAATAGAATAATTCATAATATGGATAATTTGACTGCAGAAGATATTTCTATAGATTACAAAAATGTGATTCCGATTTTGGAGGAACAAAGAAGGAATTCGATTGAGTATTTAGAAAACATGTTATTCGAGATGACGAAAGGATAAAAAATGAAAGTTGCTATTCGGGATGATGATACATCATATTTTACAAAACCTAAAGATTTACAAAGAGCATATGATTTTTTAAATGAGGATGATTGTGTATCTCTTTCAGTTGTGCCGTATACGGTTCCAGTTCATAGAGATGATGTGTTTCCATATGGAAAAGAAATTGGAATGGGATATTATGATATAGCTGAAAATACAGAATTATTAGAATATTTAAAGGAAAAATATAAACAGGGAAAAGTTGATATATTGTTACATGGCTATTCACATGAATATCAGCTAAGTGAAAACAAATGGCTTGCTGAAATGAAATGGAAAAGTAGTAGTCAATTAAAAGAGGAAATACCGAAAGGAAAAAAACATTTAGAGAAATTGTTAGGTATGAATATATCAGTATTTGTTGCACCTAATAATAGTATTGATAAAAAAGCTATTTCAGTATTAGAAGATCTTCAAATGAATTACTCTGGCATTATTGGGGTGAGAGATAGAAAAGTAAATTTAAGATATATATATAATTTTATAATTCGTTGGGGATTTAGGATAGTAAAAAAAGTACAGTATCCAGGTATTATGAACTATGGAAAGCATAAAGAACTGAATGCATATACAATAGATAATTATGAACGGCTGATTTATGAGTACCATATTTGCAAAGCAAGAAAAGTGCCATTTGTTATATATACTCATTATTGGCAATTAAATACAGATGAAAAAGCGAAAAAGTTAATTAAACAAATATATAATTATGTAATTAAAGATGGTGCAGAAATAGTTCCTTTAAGTGAGTGTTTTAAATAATATGATAAATTTTGATTTTAAAGAAAAATGTTACTCTTGTTCAGCATGTGCAGAAGCTTGTCCAACCAAAGCAATATCATTTGATGAAAACATACATCCAGAAATTGATTTGCAAAAGTGTATTAATTGCAATAGATGTGAAAGAGTATGTATTGAATTGAATAAACCTGAAGATATAGAAGAACTGAATTGTATTGAGGGATATATAGTTAAAAACAAAAACAATGAAATCAGAAAAGTAAGTTCGTCAGGCGGTGTTTTTTTTCAAATAGCACAAAAAGTATTAGAAATGGACGGATATGTTTGTGGTTGTATATATGATGACGAGTTTATGCCCAAACATATTGTTTCTAATGAGATAGAAATTTGCAAAAAAATGATGGGATCAAAATATGTGAAAAGTGATTTAAATGATTGCATAGTGAAAATCAAGCAGATTGTAGAAAAGGGAAAAATAGTACTTTTTTCAGGAGTCCCATGTCAAGTTGCAGCAGTAAAAAAGTGTGTTAAAAGTGATAAATTAATTACGCTGGCAGTTGTATGTCATGGATCTATAGAACGTAAAATATGGAAAAAATATTTAGCTGAAGAAGAAAGAATGAGTGACAGTTCAATTATTAAAGTGTCTATGAGAGATAAAACAAAAGGATGCTTAAATTATGGATTGAAGTTTCAATTTAAGAATGGAACTGAACATATAACGTTTAGAAAAAATGATGGTTACTTTTTGAAATGCTTTACAGATGGTTTGTTTGAAAGAAATAGATGTTTGAGTTGCGAATATAAGGGACAGAATATTATGAGTGATCTATTGATAGGAGATGCGTGGGGAATGGAAAAAGTATGTCCCGAATTTACAGATAGTCTTGGGTGTTCGGCAGTATTAGTGTTGACTGAAAAAGGGAAAAAAATTTTTAATGAAGTAGAAAAATACTTTTTAATTAGAAATGTAGATAGCCAAGAAATAATTCGTAATAATCCAAGAATTATATTACCAGCGCCACGAAATACTTTTCAGAAGAGTTTTGAAAAGAAGTTAGAAAAGTCAGATGCGAATATTCATTTCTGGACAGAAAAGTATGCAAAACCAACTATTTTGAATCGTATAAAATGGAAAGTATTGGGAGGAGAAAATTAAAATGTTTAGTATAAAAAAGATGTTGGTAGATTTATATGATAGTAGAACGGCTCAGTCATGTAGTGCTTCTATTGGAGATATAATGAATTTAAGAAGAAATGTAGAACATAATCAGTTTCTAGCTACTACGAGGTATTTGGATATAAAGGATTATGTAGAATATAATAAACAAACATTTGTATGGCAAAATACGGTTAGTAGGGCAGCATATGGTAATAAACATCGGGAGGAAGATGGGAACATGGCTTTCTCAAAATTAATTACATCATATCAAAGCAAAGGATATGATCCGAATTCTTTATTTATAGTAGATAAGGATATGAGGCTTCTCGATGGTAATCATAGAATGGGGATGAATTTATATACAGATCAACATAAAATAAATGTTCGAGTTTTGAAGAGAAAAAGCAAAAATCCAGGTAATTTGGATTGGTATTTACAAAAGAAAATATCGGCAGATTTTTTGAAAAAAGTCTATAATGCATATTTACAAATACAAGAATGGTTAATTGAAACGGGAGATACTTTTTGTTGTATTGTGCCTGAAAATGAAAAATTATCCGAATTGGATTTAATGGTTAATATAAAAAGTGTACACAGATATAGATTACAGAGTCCATTATTCGTGGGGGGGGCATAAAGCTTAATCAAGCAGGAAAACTTATACAGTTTACGTTAGATGAACCAGAATACATGATTGAGGATAGTAAAGCTGTATCAAAAAGGATAAGAGATATAAAAAATATTTTGGAAATGAGATATGGTATGGAATTTGTTTCACAAATTTATTTTTCACAATCTTGTCTTGAGGGTAAGGAAATTTTTGATAAAGTAAAGAACGATTTTATAGAATAAAAGTGAGTGGATTAAATGGAAAAGTTTATATTGATAGCCACATGTACATATGTAAAAAATGAATAAAAGAATAGTGTCATCATTTGTTAAAATAGGTATAAAAAATTGGAATAAACTGAGAGAGTATCTTAGAAAATAGATTTGAGGTGATTTTAGATGAAAAAACTGATTTTAATAGGAGCTGGTGGACATGCAAAGTCAGTTGCAGATTCAATTAATAAATCAGAATATGAATTATGTGGATTCATAGATAGCAACAAAAAAGGTATGCATATGGGATTACCAATCTTGGGTACGGGACTTGAAGATATTCCAAATTGTGAAAAATATAGTTATTTTGTTTCTATTGGAGATGTTGGATACCGTAAGTTATGGTTTGACAGAATTAGAGAACGAAGATTGAACATAATCAATATTATTGATTCTTCAGCAATTATATCGGCCAGTGCAAAAATGGGAATAGGGAATTTTGTAGGTAAAATGGCAGTAATAAATGCTGATGCAGAGATAGGAAATAATAATGTTATAAATACAAAGGCTTTGATTGAACACGAATGTAAAGTGGGTGATCACAATCATTTATCAACAAATTCTGTCATAAATGGAAATGTAATTGTAGGAAATAGTGTTTTTTTGGGCAGTTCATCTGTGTGTAACGGTCAATTGAAAATCGGTTCCAATGCAATTATTGGTTCAGGTAGTGTGATTATTAAAGATATACCGGAGAAAGTAACTGTAGTAGGTGTACCTGCTAGAGTTATAAAGAGGAGAGATTAGAAATGAGTGATATTCAAATTGTTGCAGAGATTGGCTGCAATCATAATGGAAGTGTTGAATTGGCAAAAAAAATGATGAAAAAAGCGAAAGAAGCTGGAGCAGATGCAGTTAAATTCCAAAGTTTTGTGCCAGAAAATCTTGTTTCAAGATATGCCCCTAAAGCCGAATATCAGAAAAAAAATGATGGAAATGGTTCACAGCTAGATATGTTAAAAAAATTGGCATTAACGGAAACTGAATATTTGGAATTGGTACAGTATGCTTCTACTTTAGATATTCAGATTTTTTCTACGCCATTTGATTTTGAATCTTTCTCATTTTTGCAAAAAATCGGTCAGAATATATGGAAAATACCATCAGGAGAGATTACAAATCTTCCTTATTTACAGAGGGTAGCAGCAATTGAATGTCAAAATAAACAAGTAATTCTATCAACAGGAATGTCTACGATTGATGAAGTTAAATATGCAATAAATGTTTTGCAACAAAGTAAAGACACAAGTTTTACGGTATTACATTGTAATACACAATATCCAACAGAGCCGGAAGATATGAATTTGCTTGCCATGAATAAGCTTCAAAAATTAGCACCAGATTGGAAAATCGGACTTTCAGATCATTCAGAAGGAATTGTTGCTTCTCTTGTGGCTGTTGGATTGGGAGCTAAATTTATCGAAAAACATTTTACTTTAGATAAAGCTATGCCAGGACCTGATCATAAAGCGTCTATTACACCAGAAGAACTAAAAGAATTGTGTGTAGGTGTGCATAAAGCTGAAATTATGCTTGGAAATGAAACGAAAGAAGTGACTGAATCTGAACGAAGCAATATATTCGTTGCAAGAAAATCTATTGTAGCAAAAAGAAAAATCATGAGAGGCGAAATGTTTTCCGAAGAGAATATCACTTGTAAAAGACCAGGAAATGGAATTTCTCCGATTCATTGGTATGAGGTGTTGGGGAAAGAAGCTGAAAAAGATTTTGAAATAGATGAATTGATTTCTTGTAAAGGAGTGAATAGAGAAGATGAATAATTTAGCAATAATACCTGCAAGAAGCGGTTCGAAAGGCTTGAAAGATAAAAATATAAAATTATTAAATGGAAAACCGTTAATTGCATATAGCATAGAAGCAGCGAAGAAATCAGAGATTTATTCACACATATTGGTTTCTACGGATTCTGAAAGATATGGCGAGATTGCAATACAATATGGAGCAGAAGTACCTTTTTATCGATCAGAAGAAAATGCATCAGATGTAGCGTCATCATGGGATGTTGTAAAAGAAGTATTGAAAAAATATCAGGAGATGGGAATTGTATTTGATACATTTACGCTTTTACAGCCAACATCTCCATTGCGAAAGTACGAAGACATAAAAAAAGCTTATGAATTATTTAAAGAGAAAGATGCAATAGCGGTTGTATCAGTTTGTGAAATGGAGCATTCGCCATTGTGGAGTAATACTTTACCAGAAAATAATTCGTTATCCGGATTTTTGCGGGCAGACAGTAATAAACAAAGACAGAAATTAGAAACGTTTTATAGGATAAATGGGGCAATTTATATGGCAGATGTGAAGGCTTTTTTGGAAAATACAAATCTGTATAGAGAAGATTGTTACGCATATAAAATGCCGGCAGAGCGCAGTATAGATATAGATACAGAACTTGATTTTAAAATTGCCGAAACTATTATAAATCAGTAAAAGAAGGTTAGTATGGGAAAGTATAGAGTAGCGTATGCGACTGGTTCAAGAGCAGATTATGGAATAGTAAAAAATTTTTTAAGATTATTAGATAATGACAAAGATATTGAGTTTTCAGTATTGGTTACAGGCTCACATTTAGAAGATAAGTTTGGTCACTCTGTAGATATAATACGACAGGATGGATTTAGAATCGATTTGGAGATTCCGCTAAATATAGAGAATGACAGTAATGCGAATGTGATGCATTGTATGGCAACAGCTTTAGATTGTTTTGGAAATTATTTTGAAAATAATAAATTTGATTTATTAATTATACTTGGAGATAGATATGAAATGATGGCGGTTGCGATTGCAGCAGCTATGCAAAGAATCCCAATTTTGCATTTACATGGTGGGGAAGTTACATATGGCAATTATGATGAATTTATACGTCATTCTATTACCAAAATGAGTCAGTATCATTTTACCAGTACAGAAGAATATAGAAAACGTGTAATACAGTTGGGAGAAGATCCTAAAAGAGTATTTTATCTTGGGGCATTAGGGGCAGAAAATTGTTGCAAGATAGATGAAGAGAAAGTAATTGAAAAAGTAAAAGAACTTATTCCACAAAAATATTGGGTTGTAGCTTTTCATCCCGAAACACTAACTGATGTGAAAATGGAAGATCAGGTGAAAGAAGTATTGACTGCATTGCAGGAAAATATGAATGGAATGAGTGTTATTTTTATGGGGACGAATGCAGATACAAAATCTGATATCATACGTTCTTCATGGCTCAATTATGTGGATGAACATGAAAATGCGTATTATTATGAAAACTTGAATGTAGATTCGTTTTTATATTTAGTAAAAAATTCTGTGGCATTAATAGGAAATTCGTCATCTGGAATTATTGAAACACCGTCGTTAGGAAGGTATACAATTAATATTGGAGATAGACAAAGAGGACGAGTACATGGTAACAGTGTTATTGATGTCACTTGCGACAGTAGTATGATCGGTCAGGCAATGAAAGAGATTACCGGGAAAAATGAAAAAATAATTAATCCGTATTATGTAGAAAATACTGCAGAAAATTATTATAAAAAGACAAAAGAAATTTTAGAAAATGGAACGTCCATTTTAAAGGAATTTTATGATATAGTCTAAAATTCAGTAGAAACAGAAGTGTAAAGCAGGAGGTATGCGAATATGAAAATTGCAGTTGCAGGAACTGGATATGTGGGATTATCCATAGCTACTTTGTTATCGCAACACCATGAAGTGATGGCGGTAGATATTATTCCAGAAAAAGTAGAATTAATAAACCAAAAAAAATCTCCAATTCAGGATGAATATATTGAAAAATATCTGTCAGAGAAGAAATTGAATCTGACAGCTACATTAGATGCAAAATCCGCATATAAAGATGCAGACTTTGTAGTTATTGCTGCTCCCACAAACTATGATAGTAAAAAGAATTTCTTTGATACATCAGCAGTAGAAGCTGTGATCAAGTTGGTTATTGAATATAATCCAGATGCGATTATGGTTATAAAATCGACAATTCCGGTAGGATATACAGCAAGTATTAGAGAAAAATTTCATTGTGACAATATTATCTTCAGTCCGGAATTTTTACGAGAGTCAAAAGCATTATATGATAATCTGTACCCATCCAGAATTATTGTGGGAACAGATGTTGAAAATGCTAGACTTGTAAAAGCTGCGAACACGTTTGCTGGATTGTTACAGGAGGGTGCAATTAAAGAAAATATTGATACTTTAATAATGGGATTTACAGAAGCAGAAGCGGTAAAACTATTTGCTAATACATACCTGGCTCTCAGAGTTTCATATTTTAACGAGCTTGATACTTATGCAGAAATGAAGGGACTGAACACACAGCAGATTATTAATGGGGTGTGCCTTGATCCTAGAATCGGTTCTCATTATAATAATCCGTCATTCGGTTATGGTGGATATTGCTTACCAAAAGACACAAAACAGCTTCTGGCAAATTATGCAGATGTTCCTCAGAATATGATGTCTGCAATCGTTGAGTCTAATAGAACAAGGAAAGATTTCATAGCAGATCGTGTATTGCAGAAAGCTGGATATTATGCTTATGGAGATGAGAATACATATGATGCTTCTATGGAAAAAGAGGTTGTAATTGGTGTATATCGTCTTACTATGAAGTCAAATTCAGATAATTTCCGCCAGTCCTCTATACAGGGAGTTATGAAGAGAATCAAGGCTAAAGGAGCATCTGTTATTATTTATGAGCCAACATTGGAAGATGGAAGCACTTTCTTTGGAAGCAAGGTTGTGAATGATCTGGACAAATTTAAAGAACAGAGCCAGGCAATTATCGCAAATAGATATGATAGTTGTTTGGATGATGTACAGGACAAAGTATATACAAGAGATATTTTTAAAAGGGATTAAAAATATAAAATGAATGCTCTGGCACTGAAAGGTGCCAGAGTATCAGTATGATGTGATTGGATTGACACGAAAAAAGAGAAAGTATGGCTTAAAGCAGGGGTGATTATATTTTATGTTTTGGGGTATTGTTTTTTGAAAAAACGTATGAGGAGGGATATAATCAAATTATTTAAAGCATACATGCTATTGATGATTTTTTTGCTTTCGCTCTTGCCGGAACCATTTATGCTGAAGCATTGGGGGGGGGGAACACTTCGGGCAGATACCCTGGTGCTATGGATGGCAGGGATAGAGGCAGTAGATACATGGGATGAATATAAAAGAGAGAAGAATAGAAATAAAAGCAATCATGGCAGTGGTATAAAGAAAAATGGGAAGAGCAAAAAAGAAACCAGAGTATGATCAGAACAGAATAATGGAGCAGTTCCAGAATTGTATCGTAGAGGCATATACTTCGGAAATGGCTGATGGAACAGGTATTTCGTTAAGGCAAGTGTCAGAAGAGTTTGGCATTACATTGATGAAAACACGAAAAATATTGATTACTGCAGGTGTATATCATACTGAAAACAGTGAGCAGATTAACTCAATGCGAGAGCAGGGAATGAATATTCCGGAAATAATGAAAGCAACTGGTTTGAGTAGGTCATCTGTACATTCCTATCTGCCATATACCAAAATGATCTATAATGTAGATGAACTTAGTCTTTACGCAGAGCGTTGTAGAATGTACAGAAAAAGAAAGCAAGCTATTGAGCAATTACAGATATGCAAGTGGGCTTCCTTGGAATATGTGGAGAAATATTTGTGGAGTACGATTGAAATTTTTTCAGGATATTCCTTTACAACGGTAAAAGGATTACGATTTCGGTATGGCGTAAATGGAAATGAAATACAGATTAATCGAAAGAAAAAATCTATAACGAGAAGTGGTGTGAAAGTTGCTCTAAAAGTGATGTTAGAGAAGAAAGGAAATATAAGCGGACCGAAAAAATTAGGAGTAATTGGTGCCAGTTATTTGTATCCAATGTTCTTGAGATTTGGATTGATTGATGCAGAGAGGAAACGGAATGGATATTTACCAGATATGAACAACATATAATAAGCAATGGTCAAAATATGAAATATTAGCTTTTGTAGGAGTATTGATACTGGCATGTACAGCGATGGCAGTGTGTGTACATAGAAAGAAGTTGAATATAATTCAGGCAGCAGCAGTATTAGTGTTGGTGGTGTTCCTAGTAATTGTATTTGAATCAACTGTATTTACCAGGACAGGAACTGATCATCAGTATGAATTAGTTCTATTCTGGTCATGGAAAAATATTATTCGCTACCATGATTGGATGATATTAAAAGAGAATTTGCTGAACTGCATATTGTTATTACCGGTAGGAGTTTTGCTTCCAGTAATCATAAAGCACCAGTAATCATAAAGCATAAGATAAAGTGGTATCAGGCTCTGCTAAAGTAACTGTGATCAGCATCTTTAAGCATGGCACACCGCCTTGACAAGTTTACCGAGGAACTCTTTGGAAACCGCTGTATCTATTTCGATAGGAACACCATTTATTAACATTTTTACATTAGAGTTATTTGAGCGAATCGAGCGATTCGCACGAATGGAAGGAAATGCAGGTGCGGTTGTTCCTGACGAAGAGTCAGAGCATGAGAGAACAGGAAGTGAGAGTGGAACAATATCTGGCAGGGACTGGTCAACAACTTCTTTCTTGAGAAGATGTTTCCAGTAGTTATAGGTGTGAAATGAAAGACTATTCTGTTCACACCATTGCCGGACAGTAAGACCGTTGGCTTTCTGGTCTGCAAATCTGATGGCTCATTCCTGAAGATGGACCTGATGAAGCTTTTGTTTTGCATTCATGAGATAATCCTCCTGGATAAAGTAACACGAATCGCGAAAATCGAGCGAATTGCACGAAGTCGAGTTGAAAATATTGTTAGAGCGAGTATCTCAGAAATGTGGTAAGATGAACAGGTACTGATTATTGAGGATTTACCAAAACTTGAGTTTATGCCCAAACAGCATGAATTGGATGAAGACGGAGAGTTGGTGGCACGGATGATTCGAAAATGCTATTACAAAAATTATAAAATATATTTCTTCATAGATGAAAAAAATAGCACGGTATATGTTTTGAGAGTCTTACATATGTTGGTAAATGCAAAGCCATTATTATTGAATATGAAATTTTGATTTTGTATTACTGGAATAAAAATAAAGATGAGAGTGTGGATGAATAAGATAATTGAGAAAGAGGTTGGAAAATATGAACGATAATACAAGACTGATGGAATTGATTGAACAAATTCCTGATATTCGGACAAGATTTAAATATAAATCGGGTGATGGGATATCTGCAAATGTTATACATAAAGACCCTGAATTTATAGCATGGAAAAATAAAGTACTTGTAGAACTTGAAAAGCGACCAATGACTAAATCTATAGAGGATATACAGCAAATATTTTCCAAGATGAACGGATGGAAGGATGAATCTGATTTTGAGGAAATCGCCTCACGAATAGCTACAATGATAGACGGCGAAGAAGTGGTGGACACAGTTGAAAAAGTTAAATTAAAAAAAGGAGTTGAAGTAATTACAGCTTTTAATAGATATAGTTTGATCAAACAAGTAGGAAGTGGTGGAAACGGGAATGTTTGGAGTGCAACAGATAAAGATGGAGAAAATGTTGCCATTAAATTTATAGAAAGAGATAATTCTGAAAAAGTATTGAAACGTTTTAAGAACGAAACTTTTTTCTGTATAACACATAAACATCCTAATATTTTGCCTATTCTAGATTATGGGACGGCTGGGATGAATTATATTTTTTATGTAATGCCTTTGTACGCAAAAACTTTGAGAGATTATATTAAAGAAGGCATAAAATATGATGATGTAAGTGTAATATTTACTGGCATTCTTAAAGGATTAAATTATGCACATAAACTAGGAACAATACATCGAGATATTAAGCCGGAAAATATTCTTTTTGATAAAGATAGCCTTGAACCAGTTATTGCTGATTTTGGAATTGCGCATTTTTCTGAAGAAAATTTAGCAACAATTATTGAAACAAGACGTACAGACAGAATGGCAAATTTTCAATATGCAGCTCCAGAACAGAGAAAAAGGGGAGGCGTTACGCTTCCACAGACCGATATATATGCAGCCGCTCTTATTCTAAATGAAATGTTTACCGGAGAAATAGCTCAAGCATCTGATTATAAGAAAATTGGAGAAATAGCACGAAAATATAGTTACCTGGATGAACTGTTTGTAAGAATGTTTAGACAGGAACCGAGTGAAAGATTATATCCTGAAGAAGTAATTTTTACAGAGATGCAGGTCTTGGCGGATAAGCAAAAGAATGAGGCAGAAATAAAGAGATTGAGAAGTTTGGCTATCAGTATTCAGAAGCCGGAAGATTACAATCCTCATGTGGTTGCAATTAAGTATGAAAGAGGTAAGTTATTATTTGAACTTGATCAGCCTGTTAATGAGGAATGGTTTCAAATTATAGCTTATGCTTCGTATTCACACACAGCAGTAATGGGATATGAAACTAGCAGATTACAAAAGATTGGACAAAATATGCTTGCTATGCCAATGCGTTTAAATGAAACTAAAAGTACAATTGAAGATGTAGTAAAGTATGTAAAAGAATGGGTGGTTATGGCAAATAATCTATATAAAAATAGAGTACTTCAGCGGATGGAACAGGAACAAAGGGATAAGGAACAGCAAAGACTTGAGGAGATAAGGAAACTGGAACAGGAAAATGAGATTAAAGATTTCTTGTCATCGCTTCAATAGATTTAATTTGTGGAGAAAAAGACCCCATTTAGAAAAGCTTAAGCCTATGGTGTGTTTACTGTTCAGCGATATTTTTTTGCACAATGTGGTAAAATCTATATAGGATTAATGTGAGTATTTGGAGGATGATATATGGGTTCTTTATTATTTGAAATCAAAGACAACAAGGATGAGCTACATAGAGTAGTGGTGTCAGATATAGGTTCAATTTTAACCATAAACGATGATTTTATGACAAAACAGGTGATGGCAAGGAAGGGTATAGAAAAAATTAAATATTGTTCGATTAAACCTAATGTTGAAAATTTGACATTAGTAATTAGGAATTATACTTTAACAGACACAATATATATAGAAAGTTTCTGTGATGTAAGATCAGATATCAATATATTTCAATCTATAGGAACTAATATTCATATGACGGAACAAAAAATTCAACATATGCAGGTAGATTGTGCAAGCGTTTTTACAGCTGATTGCAGTGTGGAAAAAATGGAGATTGGTATATTATCGGTTGTAAATCAGCATAAAAATTTGAGTGGTGCACAAGAAAATAGTGCTTATAAAATGGATAAACTGGAATTACGTGACGTGAATGTAGGTATATTGGATTTATATGCGGAATGTAAATATATTAATGTCCAGAGAAGCAGAATAAATGAATTTAACAATAATGGTAGTATGCTGAAAAACGTTACATCTACAGTAGGTTGGATAAACATATGGCAAAATACACATATTGGAAAATTATCTATCGGAAATAGAATAGAAAAAATGACGGTGGATGATACTTCTATTGATAAAATGGTTGCACGCGCTAAACTTTATATTGATACTTTAGAAATAAAGGATTCCATTATTGAAAATACATATGGATTTGAGAAAAAACAATTTAACAATTTAACATATGATATTTGGAAATGGATTGGAAAATCAGCAGATAATAGTAGAAATGTGAGAGAACGAGCAGAAGCAAACTATCAAATGGCTAAGCTACTCTATAAAACAGAAAAAGGAACAGACAAGTTTATGAGTTCGTTATTCGATTTCTGTGCTGGATATGGATATAAACCTTTTAGAGTTATAAGAACATCAGGTATCATGGTGCTGTTAAATACATTTGCCTTTTCAATTATAAAACTGGTGGAAATACTTTCAAAAATGTGGTCTATTCCACTTAATGAAGAATCTTTTTGTAAGGGAGTATCTATTGTTTGGAAGAATTTTTTGATTTCTATTGCTGCTTTAGCAGGACAAAATAGTTTTAAATTGGAAAATGGACTGCCATATTGGCTGTCAGTTATCGAGTATCTATTAGGGGTTATTTTATTTGCAATGTTTGTTAATGCTTTATATGCGAGATATAAAGAATAAATGATGAAAGATGAGAGTGCAGGGACATAAAATTCTCTGTATTTTTATTATTTTCTATTACTAAGAATGGGGAGAACAGACCTTGGTAAAACTGTATA
>OGXL01000652.1_pt1 | contig 30453 bp, 24 predicted proteins | sample 1576311 | NCBI WGS metagenome assembly OGXL01 (sample SAMEA3541564, study PRJEB24748) | human gut metagenome | biome: human gut; feature: human-associated habitat; material: faeces | place: China | collected 2012 | reverse complement strand
GCAGCCGGGGTGGTAGCGGTACCTTGAACCTGCAATCCGCTATAGCAGGGGTGATGTTGTGCCGAGGGCATTGGTCTGGTGAAGCCGCCCCTGGTATGTGGCGTTGATATCTGGGTCTTACGCGACGAAAATCCATGAACCGTGTCAGGTCGGGAACGAAGCAGCACTAAGTGGAATCTTTCGGGTGCCGTAAGGGTGCCTGGGTTGAGTTTACTGCCAGGGTAACGTTCGTTGGATCGTGTTCGACGCACAACGCACGAAAAAAATATTATTCGTGCACAAATAAAAGCAATAATCCAAAGTTACGGATTATTGCTTATTTTTTTTACGTTTTTCTCTCAGTTCTTTAAAAAATGTTTTCATCATCTGACTGCATTCTTCTTCCAGAACCCCTGTTGTAAGCTCTACCTGATGATTGAACTGCGGCATCTGCAACAGATTTAATATAGATCCTGCGCATCCTGCCTTTGGGTTCATGCAGCCAACTACAACTCTTGTCATTCGAGATTGAACGATTGCGCCGGAGCACATCTGGCACGGCTCCAGAGTCACATACATCGTACATTCTTCCAGCCGCCAGTCTTCCATTTTCTTACTTGCTTTACGGATTGCCTGAAGCTCCGCATGAGCCAGTGTATTTTTATCGATTGTTCTTCGATTATATCCGCGAGCAATAATTTTGTCCTGATACACGATTACACAGCCAATCGGAACTTCTCCGATAGCATATGCCTTTTTCGCCTGTTTGATTGCCTCCCGCATATATTTTTCATCTGCAGTCATTTTTACTCCTTACTATCTCGGCGGTCTCCGCACCTGCCGGCACCAGTAGCCGAATTGCTGATTTTCATTTCTTTCCTGTGGTTCAAGCGTCACATTCACATCTGCTTCTGCAATAAATTCCGGAAATCCAAATGTTGCCGCCGCTCTTGCTTCCCGTTCATGATAAATGCCAGGAACTCCCAGCTTTAATTGATTACCTTCGTCGATCAGAACAAGATGCCGGTAATTATAATATCCATGAAGCAGAAAATTATTATTGGCAAGTTTCCACTCGCATCGTGGCAGGATACTGATTTCTCCACGCTGGATTTTCATAATCTGCCGCCGGAAATTTTGCAAATCTATGTCTCTATCGTCTTTTTTCAGATCTTTTTTCTCCGAGGATTCTTCTACTGTTTCCTGTTCTTTTTTCTCTGGCTGTTCTTCTTCCAGATTTTCTGTCTCTTCATCGTCCCCGAACTGCGTTTCTACCTCTGCCTCTTTTTCGTCTATACTCTTAATACTCTTAGATTCCCCGGCGGTTTTATCACTATCGAATTCTTGAAAGACCTTCGCCCTCGCAATATCAAGGTCTCCATACATTTCCTCATTCCAAAGCGCTACATAAAATGCTTCCTTGGGATCACCAAGACCAAGCCCACAAATGTCGTCTTTTTTCTCACACGTCTGACCGACGCTCTGCTCTGTCTTTCCATAGCCAGCTCTTATCAGTTCTTCTGTATAGCAAAAACATCCCCCGCAGGAAATCATTCCAATCTGTATCTCTCCTGCCGGAACGAAAAGTATATTTCCCGTCTCAGAATCCAATTTTATAAGATAACAGGAAATGTTTTCATTGCTTTTCCCACACAGCCCTTTCCCATGTACAGAAATCGTTGTTTCTTTCCCATCTTGTTCGACTTTTACAAACCCGACATTTCTTTTTTTCTGATTCCCTTCATATTCATACAGATATCGAATAAACCTCTTCAATCCTATCCGTCCTGACTTGTATCATTTACCACAGTCTATTCTGTTCCACTCAAAAACATTCCTCGCATTTCCTGATAAAGACGCATTGCATAGCTGTCCGTCATTCCACATATATAATCTGTCACAAGCAGAATCCTCAAATACAGTTTTTCCGCCTCCGTCTTGCCCTCTGCCTGACAATGATATGCCCGCTTATAGTTATCAGAAATAAATGATACAATCCTAAGATCCATGGAATTTAATTTCTGCAACGGGTCATCATATTTGATGATTGCTGTCATAAACTTATCCAAAAGATCACTCAACATGACAGATTCTGTCACTTCCATTCGATAAATGGGTTCCGATGTAAAAACTTCTCTGTATGCCAGGTCACCGAGAAGCTGCATCAGCCGCTCACAGTAAGTACCGTGAAACAGATCATACTTATATTCACCCTTCATAATTGCATCATAATTCGATGTAAACCCATAAGTTGCGCAGTTGATCACAAATCCCTGCACACGGATGATCCAGTTCTTTACTGCATACTCCTCTGGATTTGCCACATGCATCTCTTTCCCACGAAAATATAACTCTTCCAGCTTATCCGCCGGGCGAAATGTATTCGTTTCCTGATGATACATCATTTGCAGTTCCTTAAGTTCCTCCAGCAATGTATGATAACTTAAGTACCCTTTTACAAATGCATCCTCGATATCCGCAGTCTTATATGCAATGTCATCTGCCGCCTCTAATATAAACGTCAGCGGATGCCGACAGCCCTTCGTTCCAGTCTCCTTCTCGATCTCACGGAACATTTTCTCATCTGCCAGATAATATCCCATCTTGCGCGTCTTAATATCCCCGGAATCCAAATCGATTCCTGTGGACGGCACCGGATATTTTACAATGGTGCTCAGAAGCGCATACGTCAGGTTCATACCTCGCTCATCCACCAGAAAATGCAGTTTCGTCACAAGCCGGAACGCCTGTGCATTTCCTTCAAAATGATACAGATCCTCTACCATCTGCCGGCTCATCACTTGTTCCATCGGCTTTCCATGATATGTCATAAGTGGCAGCTTCCGTTCGAACCACTCCCGGATCACATCTTCTCCAAAATGCCCAAAGGGCGGATTCCCGATATCGTGAATCAGCCCTGCGCATTGCAAAATATTACATATATCTTCTTTCATCTGTGGTGTAAACTCAGAATCTTTTTTGTAAACTAAAATGTTTTCTCCGATGTTCTGTCCAAGAGATTTTGCAAAAGAAGAAACCTCCAGAGAATGCGTTAGTCTTGTCCGGATAAAATCACTTTTATCCAGTGGAAATACCTGTGTCTTATCTTGAAGTCTTCGAAATGAAGCACTGCCAATAATTCGATGGTAATCTTTTTCAAATTCACTCCGCAAATCTGAACTTTTAGCATTTCTCCCTCTCGTCTGTCCGCCCCGACATCTCTTTGCCGACAGAAGTTCTTCCCATCTCATCTTCTTATTTCTCCTCACAAATGATCTACTATTACTTAATCCAGATAAATCGGAGGCTCGTAATCCTTGCCGAGAAGCGCTTTCTTGCGCTCCTGATATCCAAGGAATGCCCACTCTGTCATATCGGTCCACTGATGATCACTTCTGTCATAGACCTGGACATAACCGATTCTCTTTGGATGCATTCTCACACTGTTGGATTCATATTCCATGCCCGTATATGGGTTGATATCACCCACATTTTCTTCTTCCGGAGCTTCCCAATCCTGTGCGGTATCAGCAAACTCTTCTTCCATATCCTGTTGATTTTCTTCAACATATTCTTCGTATGCCTGCTCCTCTTCCTGATACGGTTCTGACTCCTGATACTCTTCAGCTTCCTGATATTCTTCCGGCTCCTGATGCTCTTCAGCTTCTTGATATTCTTTCGGCTCCTGATATTCTTCTGACTCCTGATACGGTTCTTCTGATACAGCCTCTTCTGTCTTGTCTTCCGGCTGCGCCTGATTCATCGCAGATTCTGCCTCCAACTGTTCTGTGGCAGCTTCCTGCTTGTCCTCATAAATCGCCTCTGCTTGCTTTTTCTTACGGCGCGGGAAATAAGCCCTCCAGCCACGTGGCTTCTCCTGCTCTTTTTCCTGTTCCTTTTCTCGCTCTCTTTCTCTTTCTTCTCTGTCTTCTCTTGCCTTCTTCTCTTCAGCCTCTATCGCAGCCATTTCTTCCAGAATATCCTTCATATCCTCCTGCTTGTCATACTCAACATCTTCCGAAGACTGCGGCTCTTCTTCATATTCTGCCGGTTCTTCATATTCTGCCGGCTCCTCATATTCTGCCGGTTCTTCATATTCTGTCTGGTCTGCATATTCTGATGTTTCTTCCATCTGATCTAAATCTTTATGGATATCTACCAGTTCTCCAATTGTAATATCTCGTTCTGCTCCAGATATGCCAAATTCCCCTGCTTTTACCGGCTGCTCTTCCTGTACCTGCTCTGGTTCATCATATTCCAGATTCAGTGTCAACTGTTGTGGTTCCTCATCTATAATATTTTTTTCATCCCGCTTGTCGATTTTGATATTCTCACGGGTTGTATGTTCACTATCCGCATTCTCTTCCAGTATACTCAGATGAAATGGGCACTCTAATATAGATGCAATTAAACGCATGTCCTGTTCCTGAAAATTATCTCTGGCCAGTCTCTGCGTCAGATTCTGTCTGGACATTTTCTTTCCTGTTCGTTCTTCAATCATCTCCGCAAGCTGCTTGATCGTCATATCTTTACGGTTCAGAACGATTTTGACCTGTTCCCCAAATGTTAACTCTAACATCGCATTTCCTCCTTATTAAATTTCCCTTACTCTCCCTTGAGAATTATCTGTCTTTGTAAACTTTTTTGTTGCTAGATAAACCTTTATTTTTCCTCTTTCATTTTAGCAAATGCCCTGTATCAAGTCAACTTAATTAAACTGGAACATAATGAGAGATATTTTCATAAAACCCATTGACAAATGCTATTCTAACGGGGTACTATATGTATTAGTTTCATACTTTAAACAACTAAAATTTTACAGTGCGAATATTATAGACGTTACATATATAAAGGTATAGAAGGAGTCACTATTATGATTATTGTATTAAAACCACTTTCCCCAAAGGAAGATATTGAACGTGTTGAAAACATGGTCAAAGCAAGAGGTCTGGACACTCACGTAATTGAAGGGGCAGAGATGACGATCATCGGCTGTATCGGTGACACATCACGTATCGACCCGAAACTCTTCGAAGTTGATCCTGCTGTCACAAAGGTTATGCATGTGCAGGAGCCTTACAAATTAGCAAGCCGAGCTTTCCACCCGGACGACTCCATCATCGATGTGTCCGGAATCAAGGTTGGAGGAGATAATCTGGCGCTGATTGCCGGACCTTGTTCTGTAGAGTCTGTAGACCAGGTTCTTGAGATTGCAAAAGCTGCGAAAGCTTCCGGAGCTAACATGCTCCGCGGCGGTGCTTTCAAACCTCGTACAAGTCCATATTCATTCCAGGGACTCGGTCTTGAAGGTCTGGATATCCTCTGTGAAGCAAAAGCTGCAACAGGACTGCCAATCGTTACAGAGTTGATGTCTGCCGAATATCTGGATGTATTCAATGAAAAAGTTGACCTGATCCAGATTGGTGCAAGAAACATGCAGAACTTCGATCTGTTGAAACAGTTAGGACAGGTAGACCGCCCGATTCTTCTGAAACGTGGTTTGAACGCCACCTACGAAGAGTGGCTGATGTCTGCAGAATACATTATGGCATCCGGTAATGAAAATGTCATTTTATGTGAGCGCGGTGTCCGTACATTTGAATCCTATACAAGAAATACACTGGATCTCCAGAGTATCCCGGTTATCCAGAAGCTTTCACATCTTCCTATCATCATTGATCCAAGCCATGCCGGTGGAAAATGGTGGCTGGTCGAACCAATGGCTAAGGCTGCTGTTGCTGCAGGAGCAAACGGTCTCATGATCGAGGTTCACAACAATCCTGAGATGGCACTGTGCGACGGTTCCCAGTCTCTGAAACCTGCGAAATATGATGCACTGCTGAAACAGGTTGCCGAAATCGCAAAAGTAGTCGGAAAAACATTTTAACTATTCAAGACCCGTTCGCGGGTCTTGACGTTTTCACAGGTAAAAAAAGAAAGAAGAGGATTATCAGCATGGAATTATATGTAGACCTCGGAGCACACAGCTACTCCATTTACATTGAAAATAATGTTTTAAAAGATACCGGAAGCTATGTCGAAAAAGTTTACTCCGGGGAAAAAATCATGATCATCTCAGACGACAACGTATTTCCTCTGTACGGAGATACTATTGTAAAAACACTGGAAGATAAATATGAGATTCATTCTCTTATTCTCCCACACGGTGAGCCAACCAAGAGTTTTCAAAGTCTTCCGAAAATCTATTCCGCACTTTTGGAAGCCCGTTTTTCACGAAGTGATCTGATCATTGCCCTCGGAGGCGGTGTCATCGGGGACCTGGCCGGTTTTGCAGCTGCGAGCTTCCTTCGCGGGATTAAGTTTATCCAGATTCCAACCTCACTTCTGGCACAGGTCGATTCTTCCGTCGGTGGAAAAGTCGCCGTAGATCTGCCGGAAGGCAAGAACCTGGTTGGTGCTTTTTATCAGCCGGCTCTTGTACTCATCGACCCACTTGTGTTAAATACACTGCCAGAGCGTTACATCAACGACGGTATGGGCGAGGTCATCAAATACGGCTGCATCTGGGATACTGATTTATTCAAAAATCTAGAGGCACACACCTCATTTGAAGATTTGAAGAAAGATCTGACCGAAGTTATCTATCGCTGTGTAGATATCAAGCGAATCGTTGTTGAGCACGATCAGTTCGACACCGGTGAGCGCATGCTCCTGAACTTTGGTCACACTCTGGCACACACAATCGAACAGCATTACCACTACACACGTGAAAGCCACGGTGAGGCAGTTGCCATCGGAATGTATCAGATTACAAAGATTGCGGAGGAAATGGAACTGACGAAACCCGGCGAAGCGGAACATATACGCAAAGTCCTGGATATCTACGGACTTCCACACAAGTGTGACCTTATGCTCCACGACCTGATCGGAGCCATTGCCCTCGACAAGAAAAACCTGGGTGGAAAATTAAATGTCGTGCTGCTCAAGGAAATTGTTAAGAGTTATACCTACCCGACTACAACGAAATTTTTCACAGAGCATGATAGAATGGTGTAATATGTAAAATTTCTTATTATGTACATAAAAGCCCAACCGGGCATCTTGAAATCTACCCGGTTGGGCTTTTATATCATGAAATTAATTTCAAACAATAAAATAGGACTGCATGTTTGGGAGGTTGCAGCCCTGAGGAAAAAGTTATGAAAAAGAAAATTGTTTTGTTCTTTCGAACAATTAATAGTATAGACACAAAGTGTGATGAAACTATGTTTAAAATGAAAACTAATTGTGAACAAAATATGACTGAAACCATTCATATAATTCTTCCATAGTCCCTTTGTACTCTGTCTCAACTTCTTCTAATGGAATGTTCTTTTTATTTTCCAGTGTATCTGTTAATAAATATGTCTTTACGCCAAGGGAGCGGATCGTCAGGTCTTCCTGCACATCATTTCCTACCATGAGGCATTCTTTTGGATCAAGTCCAAACTCCTCCATAACTTCCTGAAAATATTTCGGATTCGGCTTGCAGTAATGATATGTTTCATAGGTCGTAATAACTTCAAAGTCTTCTGCATCGATTCCTGCCCAGCGGATACGGTTCATAGTTCCCACACGCGGGAAGATTGGATTGGTCGCAAGGTACACTTTCACACCATGTTCTTTCAACAGTTTAACAACCTGGTCTGCGCGCGGATTCGGTTTTGTAGATGCAATTGCCTCGTTAAATTCATTTGCATAAAAATCCAACGTGTCCTGCTCTACCTCCGCTCTGGAAAGCCCGGATATTTCCTCAAAACATTTCCAGAAGGCGTCCTCGTTGGTCATGCTTCCATCATTAAGTACCATTGCCTCCACACCTTTCCAGATCGTCCCGATCAGCGCTTTCGGCTCCATTCCATATTTTACAAATCGCTTTGCCAGAAGTGGCATATAATACTTTACAAATTCATTCTGATCCATAGGGAGTAATGTCCCATCCAAGTCAAATAATACATGCTTTATCATATTTCGTTTTCTATCATCCTTTCTATTTTCGCTTATTACAGTTACAGGGGCAAAATCGCCCGCCAGACGCTTCTGCCCCATTCATAACTTTAATTACTATTCATTTTCAGTCTTTATTTTAGCATTTCAAGAAATCCTGTACCATCACCATGATACTCGATTTCAAATATCTGTGCAAGGGTGGCCGCTATATCAGCATAAGTATCTCTTGTTCCGATATTCACGCCCTGTTTCCAGCATTTACTGTAACCAAGAAGCGGTACAGACTCGCGCGTATGGTCAGTTCCTTTATATCCCGGATCACATCCATGGTCAGCTGTGATAAATAACACATCATCGCCACGCATATTAGCAAGAAATATTTCAAGATCCTTGTCAAATTCATTTAATGCAGTTGTATATCCTAAAATATCTCTTCGATGGCCATATATCATATCAAAATCAACCAGATTAATGTAGCACAGTCCATTAAAATCTTTCTTTTGCAACTCAAATACTTTCTCCATGTTCTTTTTATTTCCATGGTTCGCAGTTGTCTCTGTGATTCCTTTTCCGGCAAATATATCATATATCTTGCCAACACCGATAACATCTTTTCCGGCATCTTTCAGATCATCCAGCACCGTCTGTTTTGGCGGCACAAGCGAAAAGTCATGTCTACGGTCTGTTCTTTCGAAGTTCGGATATTGTCCTACAAATGGTCTTGCAATGACTCTTGCTACTGCATGAGCGCCCATCAAAATTTTTCTTGCTATTTTGCAATATTCATACAGGGTTTCTACCGGCACAACATCTTCATGAGCTGCAATCTGGAACACACTGTCAGCGGATGTATATACGATCAACGCACCTGTTTCCATGTGCTCACGCCCATAATCCTTGATAACTTCTGTTCCGGAATATGGTTTATTACACAGCACTTCCCGTCCTGTCTGCTTTCGGAATTCATCCAGCACATCCTTCGGGAATCCGTCCGGATATACCGGAAATGGTTTCGGAGATATCATACCTGCCATCTCCCAGTGCCCGATGGTCGTATCTTTTCCCATAGATTTTTCATGAAGTCTTCCGTAACATCCAATTGGACTTAAAGACTTATCCCCATAATTCATCTCGTCGATGTTATAAATCCCCAATTTTTCCATATTCGGAATATGCAGTTTTCCGGAATCATAACAAGTCTTCCATGTATTGCTTCCCTCATCACCAAATGCTTCTGCATCCGGTGCATTTCCTATTCCTGCACTGTCCAGTACGATCCAAAATGCTCTCATAATAATCCCCGCCTTTCGTGTTATACGTTCGCTTTCCTACTATTCTCAGTCCATCAGGAATGACTTTTTATTGCACATATTTTTTAGTTTCTCGGTGTCAGCTCTACATATAAATCTTTGTATTGTTTTGCACTCTTTTCCCAGGAAACATCTTTGTTCATATCCCGAATCACCATATCATCCCAATACTTTCTACTCTCAAAATAAAGCGTCTTTGCCCTGTTAATGGCATCGTAAAGAAGTCCGCTTTCATACCGGTCAAATGTAAAACCATTCCCTGTATTGTCGTACATATTATAAGGGGAAACGGTATCTTTAAGTCCTCCTGTTTCTCTGACAATCGGAATCGCACCATATCTCATAGCTATCAGCTGTGTAAGCCCGCATGGTTCAAATCTTGACGGAACCAGGATCGCATCACAGCCCGAATAAATACCGTGGGCGACATTTTCATTGTAATCAATGTATGCGCAGAAACTGCCTTTATATTTATATTCATAATAACGGAATGTATTTTCATACCAGGCATCACCGGTACCAAGAACCACCACCTGTGTATTCCCATCCATAATCCCCGGAATTACAGCATTTACAAGATCCAGGCCTTTTTGGTTGGTAAGACGTGAAATAAGTCCGATCACCATCTTATGGTCATCCACTTCTAATCCCAAAGATTCCTGGAGTGCTTTCTTGTTTATCTTTTTATTTTCTACTGCTGACTCGGCATCATAATTAGCTGTTAACAGTTTATCTGTTGCAGGATTCCAGTTATCTGTATCAATTCCATTCACAATGCCTCTGATTTTATTATTATGATATCTCAAATGTTCCGCAAGACCTTCACCGTACTCTTCCGTCTGAATCTCGCCCGCATAAGTATTGCTAACTGTCGTAATTTTATTACAGTAAGCGATACCGCCCTTTAACATGTTGGCATCCAGCCAGTTCTGAATCATGCAGTCTTTATTGAATACATAATCCGGAAGACCTGACCAGTATTGAATCATTTTTCTGTCATATATTCCCTGGAATCTCAGGTTATGTATCGTAAGTACTGCACTTGCCCGTCCAACATTCGTATTCTGAAAACAGGTTCTTAAATAAAGCGGTACTAAAGCAGCCTGCCAGTCATGACAATGTACGATATCAGGTGTCCAGTCCAGATAATTGAGTGCGGCAAGCGATGCCTTCGCAAAATAACAGAACTTCGGAATATCATCTATGAGGTTCGTATACGGATTGCCCCAGGAAAAGAACTCGTCATTGTCGATAAAATCATAGACAACTCCATCTTTCTGATATTCCATGATTCCTACATAATACTGTTTCCCGTCAGAACAAAGATCCATATAAAAAGAACCTCTGTACTCCATTTTTTCCTGAAACTTCTGAGGAATACATTTATATCTTGGAAGAATTACCTTAACATCCAGATTTAACTTCGCCAGAGTCTTTGGAAGCGCAGACATAACATCTCCCAGTCCGCCAGTCTTAACAAATGGATAACATTCCGAACCGATGAACGCAACACTTCTTCGCGGTCCTAAATCCATCTGTACCATCTGTTCCTCCTGTTTCACAGGGGTTTTGTTTACAACTGCTATCTGCTTAACAAAATTCTTTTTTCTATTCTTTTTTCTACTCATATCTGGTCTCCAATCTGCAAAACATTTGCCCCATCACGGATAATATCATCCTATTATTTTATCTCAGTCGAGAAGACTCCCAGCTGATATAATAATTGTAGCGAATAATACAACGATTATCAATGACAAATCTTCGAATCCATCATTCTGGCAATTCTTAACAGATCAAGAATCTGCGCACCTCTGCAATCCTGCCGGAGGCTTTTTGTATAATAGGAAATGCAATTATTTCCTATTACACAAAAAAATCACCGCCCCCAGAGCTCTAAGCCTCTAAAAACAGTGATTTGTTAGTGCGCGATCAGGGGTTCGAACCCTGGACACCCTGATTAAGAGTCAGGTGCTCTACCAACTGAGCTAATCGCGCATCTTAAATTTTCATTGCCGTATCTCTCAACGACAAGTGTTATTATATAATAGCCTTTCTGAAAATGCAAGCACTTTTTTTCATTTTTTTATATTTTTCCATTATTTTTTCATTAGGAAACATCCGTAAGAAATTTTCTCATTTTGGCCATTTTTTACCTTTCAGAACTGATACCTGACAAAGAGAAAACCCAGGAGTTACCTCTCCGGGGTTTTTATTGTAATTGAGTCGCATGGACTAATCACTTCTCTTTGCCTATTGGCATTGTGGCATATGCATTTCAGTAATACAATATGCAAATTTAAAATTAAAGTGGGCACAAAGTTGGTCTAGCCTTGATTTTCTTCTTTTTTCATGCTATACTACAAACCGCTGAAACCCTTATAAAATAAGGTCTAGCAAGGTTTCAGTAATGTGTGTTCGTGACCTTCCACACGTAAAACAAAACTAAAGGAGATTAAAAAATGAAGAACAGAAACATCAATTTCATGACACAGGCTGCCATGATTGCAGCCATCTACGTGGTGCTTACCTATGTATTCGCACCATTTTCATTCGGAGAGGTTCAGGTTCGTATTTCCGAAGCCCTGACGATTCTTCCGGTTTTCACACCAGCAGCTATTCCAGGATTATTTATCGGCTGCCTTGTAGGCAACATTCTCGGAGGCGCAATCCTTCCGGATATCATCTTTGGAAGTATTGCCACACTGATCGGTGCATTCTTTACTTGGAAACTTCGCAAGAAGAGCCCTTACTTTGCACCAATCCCACCAATTGTATCTAACATTATTATCGTACCGTTTGTTCTGCGCTACGGATATGGAGTTGCACTTCCAATTCCATTTATGATGTGCACTGTTGGCATTGGCGAGATCATTTCCTGTGCAGTACTCGGAATGGTACTTTACTTTGCATTAAAGAAATACGCAAAGACATTATTTGCTCAATAAACTAATTATTAAAAACCCTGACAATCTGCCAGGGTTTTCTTATTTCCGGATTTATCTGTTATGATCCATCCACATCGTTTGTTTATAATTTTTATTTTCCTGCCAGATATACACTGACATTTGCAAAGTCACTTTGTGCATGATTGCTGCGTACACCGCTTCCGATATCTTCACAGCTGACTATTCCGTCACTATAACCAACAATCATCAGCGTTGTTTGCGCATCTAAGACGGCAATTAACGGTCGTCCCTGATTAACATTGTAAAGCAGTTCGTCTATCGTACAGCCACTTAAATCCATCACGCTTCCATAAACTTCTGTAATTGCATCGACCACAGATTTTCCACCTGCGAGTGCCTGTCTGAGCTGTTCTGTATCTGCATCTTCCGTGTCAATCGAATATTTCAGATCGCGGTTTCCACGCTCCCAGATGTAATTCTGATCAGCATCAACCACGACTCCGCCACAGTCATTGGCTTTCTGAATCGCTTTTCCTGCAGTATTATAAGTTCCCTGAAGCCTTCCATGACCATACACATAAAATGCGTCTGTTTCTTTTTTACGGTCCAGACTGACCTGTGGAATATTTTCGAGTACCACCTGTTTCGGTTTTAATAGCTTCGGCTCCTTGTCAGAAATGCCATCATCATACGTCAGGCGAACCTGTGTCTCTTTCAGATCTGTTTTATATGTCTGCACATAAATATTGCTTTCTTTCGCCTCTTCGCTGCTTGTAATATAATCCTGTGCTGTTCCGGTGTAAGTATCGCCGTCTTTTACCGCACGGTCAAGGGTGATCATATTATCCTCAAATGTAGCACTTAGCACATAGATTCCTGACTGTTCATAAGTTTTGATCACCTTATCTTTACTACTTGTAATCTCCACTTTATACATCGGAATGACCTGGGCTCCTGACAGTGTTGTTCCGACTTCTTCCGTTTTTGCAACACCGTAGACAAAATCACCATCCATGAAGCCAAGTGGTTTGATACACTCGCCATCTTTGCAAGTCACTTCATATTCTTGATCAGTCTCCAGATTCATAACTGTCACAGACTTGGACTTCGAAGGATCTTCTTTCTCATAAGCTACCAGATGTCCATCTTCGCTTGCAACATACTGATCTTCATTCAGTCCTGTCGCAAGCTCCTTTTTCGTACCTTTATTCATATCCATTTTGTAGAGTACGTCATCTGCAATCGTATACAGACAGCCATTTTCTACATTATAGTAGACCAGTCCGTCCACTTCTTCCAGGGCACGGTCATAAGCCTTGTCACTGGATACGAATAATTTTTCCTCAACAGAATTCTGTTCAATATTATAATAGTAGACTGCGGATCCAGTCTCACCCTCATGGCTGCCCCGGTTCATATATCCGCATACGGCAAATGTTGTATTTCCCTTTTCGTCTACATTTAAAATCTTAATATCATGCTGCATCAGCATGTTCCGGATATCCGTATTCTCAGCATCTGCAAAGCTGAACACAAGAGAAACTTCATCTCGGTCACGATTATAATTCCATAGTTCTCCCGCCTGCACAAATGATACAACAGTTCCGTTTTTATTTACCATATAGACCGGATTCTTGTCTGCAATGCCAAGAAGCACACCTTTTTCATTCAACACCTTCTTCGTCGCATCAAATATCTGGTCCATCGTCCGGTCATAATCTAACAGATATGTCTTCTGACTTCCGGAAATGTAACGCACACGGAAATATTCCCGCACCTGGTATTCGTCTTGCTCATTTTCCTCACCAGTACAGTTCACGCGATATTCCAGCTCCACTGCCATATATGTGCTGTTCAACTCTTTAATCGTCCAACGCTCACTTCCATCAACCTTCGGGGCCAGATCTCCCCATGTTACATGCGTGTAATCTGAGTGGATCGTCACATGCTGTAATGTCGTGTTGTCTCCTTCATCACTGGGCTCAATCGCCGTTCCAATTCCAACACCTTCCGCTTTCGCCAGTGCATTTTCATGGAAACTTTGTACATAATCCAGGCTTGGCGCCGCATTTAACTTGGCTCCGTCCACGATTCTCGTATAATAATACATGTCGTGATTGTCCATATGCAGCGTGATCTGAAGCATACGCTCCTCAGACAAAATATTTTCACCGTCGACATTTCCTACTTCCAGCGTTGCATTCTCTCCTGGCTTCTTCACCTTCTGTTCCAACAGCTTTTCTTTGCCATCGATCGAGTAAACCGTATAGTCCAAACTTTCAATCACATTTTCATAAGCTTTGATGGTGACCTGAAGCTGACCATTGCTGACCGGTGTGATGGAATCACGTACGCCTGTCAAATCCATCTCATTCTTATATCCGGGCAGGTCATTGAGCGAATAACCATTATAGGAAAACGCAATCTGGGGACGTGTTGCTGCCCCCATATCTGTTGTCATGTTACTGTTCTTTTTATTTGTCACATAGCCAAATACGACCACCGCAGCAAGAAATACCAGAACCAGTACCCCTGCGTGGATCACGCGATTTTTCCATTTCATTTAAAGCTCCCCTTTTTCGTCTAGCAGTCTCCCCAGTGTCGGTGTCACGCGAAGAAATGACTCGCATGCGCGGATACTCTCTTCATTGTCTGCCCGGCGGCCTGTTTTCACCGCACGAAGCAGAATATTTTTCGGTGTATGTTCCATGTCAATAAATTCCAGAACCTGCACGTCGTATCCCTCCCTCTTTAGATACTCCGCACGTAGTCCGTCTGTCACAAGTGCCGCCATACGTTCTTTCAAAAGTCCATAATTCATGATCGGTGAAAGCACGTCATTCTTCATCTGCCGGTTCAGTTCATGCTGGCAGCAAGGCACCGATAAAATAACCTTCGCATTCCAGCCAATTGCTTTTGCCAGCGCAAAATCCGTTGCTGTATCACAGGCATGAAGTGTCACAACCATATCTACTTCCTCCGCGCCCGTATAGTCTGCAATATTTCCCTCCAGAAACGTCAGCTTATCATACTGATACTTCTTCGCCAGCCCGTTACATTTCCGGATTACATCCGTCTTCAGATCCAGACCGATGATCCGGATGTCATAAGATTTCAGCTCATGAAGATAATAATACATAGCAAATGTAAGATAAGACTTTCCACAGCCAAAATCCAGAATTGTAAGCTCTCTTCCAGAATCAAGCTGTGGTAAAATATCCTCGATAAATTCCAGGAACCGGTTGATCTGCCGGAACTTGTCGAACCTTGCATGCACAATCTTTCCTTCCTCCGTCATAACACCAAGATCCTGTAAAAACGGAACCGGTACACCTTCCTGCAGGATATATTGTTTCTTCCGGTTATGATTCAGATCCAGCGGGCGCATCTTTGCTTTCTTCTGCTTCTTCTTAATTGTAACCTTTCCCTTCTTGCTGATAAGCACAGAAAATTCCGCATCCGCCGTTACAAGCTGCATCTGCTTCATATTCTCCATAGCCTCCAGCATCTTCTCGCACGCCTCATCGGCACTTAAATTCTCATGAAATGCCTGATTCCCACGAAATGTCTCCATCTGATAGACCCTTATATCCTTCATGAGCACCGGGCGCACCTTAACCTTTGCCGCGAGCTTCTCATCTCTTGGATTACTCAAAACCGCCGATATAAAATTGTCATTTAAATTTTGTTCTAATATATTTTTTAATTCATTCATAGTAGTAATATTGTACTAGCGGTACGGGAAAAAGTCAATTTGAGACAGGGCAAAAGTTGATTGGGAACAAGACAAAGTTAGGAACGTGACACTTTGGCGAAATGCTACGTCCCTAACTAAAAATTTATCAACTAACTTTACTAAATATAATTACGACTTTGAATAGATCACCGTCCAGATACAGATCAAATGTTCCACCCATCATTGTGGTCAATGTCTTCGCAATAGACAATCCAAGTCCGCTTCCTTCGGTACTTCGTGACAGGTCGCCGCGGATGAATCGTTCAGTCAGTTCTTCTGCCGAGGAAATGTTAAGTGGCTGCTCAGATATGTTTTTCAGACTGAAGATTACTTTTCCGTCCAGTGTCTGCAGATCTGCATAGATGCGTGTTCCTTCCATAGCATATTTTGCAGCATTATTATAAATATTTGCAAGCACACGCCACATTCTTCTTCCGTCTACCCGAACAATCGCATCTTCTTCCGGGAAATTCATGATCTGTGTCAGATTTCTGGTCTGGAATTTTTCTTCAAATTCTCCGCTCGTCTGCTGGATGAGTTCTATCATATTAATATTCATAAACTCGAGAGAAATATTACCTGAGCTGACTTTCGATGCCTCTACAACATCTTCTGTCAAAGTCTTCAGTCTCTGAGATTTTTCTTCCAGAACTTCAATATATCTTTGAATCTTCGGATCATCAAATTTTTCTTGTTTCAAGAGATTTACATAATTAATAATGGAGGTCAGCGGCGTCTTGATATCGTGAGATACATTTGTAATCAGATCTGTCTTTAACCGCTCACTTTTCATATTCTTCTCGACTGCCGCATCAAGTCCGCTTCCGATAGAATTGACTTGTTCTGCAATCTTGCGTTGTTCTCCATGTATGTCTTCGAGATCAATCTTGTAATCCAGCTCACCTTCACTGATTTTCTCAATACCTTCTTTAATTTTCTGTCGTCCGACTGCCCAGTTGACAAGGATTACAAATCCTGCTGTCTGCACAATGAAAATCACGAATGACCAAAATGCACTTGGCCAGCCTGATGCCAGATATGCCACCCAATGTACTGCTGCATACGCAAGATATAAAACAATTATTTTTGCTATGTGTCTGGCATTTCGAATCAATAATTTCACAAACTCTACGACACTGTACAGAAAACTGTTCTTCCATGCAATTCCTGCTTTTATTCTTCTGGCCAGACTCAAAATACCAACGAGAAACATATTACATGTATAGACTGCAAGTCCTCCGAATCCAATCATTCCAAAAAATGTTTCGTAAGAAAGAATACCATTTCCTACTGCAAATGTTTTCTGGGAGATAATTCCTGCAGCTCCCATGAAAAGCACAGTCAATAGTGACGGTACGAACCATGCAAATATAACTGCTGCTGCTCCGATTTCTGTCTTACATCTGTCAAATTTATATAGATGCAGTTCTCCATCTCTTTCTGTTCGACCTGCGATCACAACCAGCCATACTACACTGGCAAGAAATATTAAAAATGCCAAAATCATTCCTGCACTAACTCCTCGGACAACTGGACTGTACTTTTCATAAAAATGTGCATTTTTATAATAACTATCTTTTACAGGATACTTCGTATCCACACCTGTCATAAACACAAACTCTCCTTTATCTACATTACTCAGATAAACCGTCTGTGACTGCCATAGTTCTGCATCTGCTTCCTGAATATTCGTTTCAAACTCTGACAGTTTTGATTTTATTATGACATATTTCCCCATCTTACGAACACTTTTAGCAACGTCATCAATATTATTTTCCTGCCCAAGCTCCTCCCGATTTGTGGCAACTTTTCCACTCTTTAAATCTAAATAATAATAGAAATAATTACTATCTCCTTCTTTATACTGCTCTGTCAGGCTCTCATAATTTCCATAGCGCTCTCCAATCTGATAAATACAGCTTTCCAGCATATTATAAGCTTCATTGAGCCTGCCATTCCAGTTGGAATTCTCGTTAACTATCTGCAAGAGATTTTCTGCTTCCAGTGGAGCTGCCTCCTCACGGAACAACACTCCATCATATTTCCAGCAATCTACATAGAGCATAGTTCCCTCTGCATCTTCGATTCCCCGAAAATTCTTTTCCTCTTCCGTCATTTCATTTCTATCTGATATATCCACATTTTCCAGCTCATCTAAGATCTGCTCCGATGTCTCCGCACCTATTCCATCTGTCATTACAAATTTTAATTCACCATTTAACACCTTTTCATTAAAATCATCCTGACTATAGTAATGATAACTTCCATCTGATAATTTACAAACGATCGGAGCCTTCAGATCTTCTGCGTCGTTGCCTTCTAATTCTGCTGAATCCGTGTTTGTATCTCCGACATAACTGGTACTCTCACTGTAGATCAATTTCTGATACCAATTCAACAAATCTCCCAATCGATATGAAAGACCGCTTTCATTCTGACCACTGATCGTCTCACTATTGTTATATACCTGAATATCGACCAGCTTATCCTCGTCAATCTTTCCATCTGTCTCAAACATCTGCTCACTGTCAATGCCGGACATCACTTGATACGCACTGTTCATAAGCTCTGTATCAAAGTCATAGGAATCTTCATAGCTCTGCGTAAGTTTTCCTGTTATAAGGTCATCGAAAAGTTCTGCGTAAGACATGATGCTCATAACGCCGAGCATCATCGAAATAACCATAACATTTGCAATTATGATCAACAAAATTCTGGTCTTTTTTTTCTTATGCCATATCTTTTCCATAACGTCTCCCTTCTGTTAGCTTTTTCTTGCTGGTCTTACCCCGACCTGCTTTTACTGCTTCTCGATCTTATACCCTACGCCCCACACGACTTTCAGATATCTTGGTTCTTTCGGGTTGATCTCAATCTTCTCACGGATATGACGAATATGCACTGCCACTGTATTATCAACACCCACCGCATTTTCATTCCAGATATTTTCATATATCTGGTCAATAGAAAATACTTTGCCCTGATGCTTTACAAGCAGCAGCAAAATGTTGTACTCGATCGGGGTAAGCTTCACCGGCTCGCCATCTACTGTCACTTCTTTCAGATCATCGTTGATCGCCAGTCCGCCGACTGTATAGATTGCCTCGCTCTCCTTTATCGTCGTGCTTCCAAGCTGCATATATCTGCGCAAATGTGATTTCACACGGGCAACCAGCTCCAGCGGATTAAATGGTTTCGTTATATAATCATCAGCTCCGATATTAAGTCCTAGTATCTTGTCCGCATCCTCGGATTTCGCAGACAGAATAATAATCGGAATATTGTTCTCCTCTCGGATCTTTAATGTTGCCCGGATTCCGTCCATTCTCGGCATCATGATATCCATGATCAGAAGATCTACACTTTCTTTTTTCAAGATCTCCACTGCCTCGATTCCATCGTAAGCTTCCAGAACCTGATGTCCATCCTGGGTCAGATATATCTCAATCGCCTCTACAATCTCTTTATCATCATCACATACTAATATTTTTGCCATCTCTTTTCACCTCTCATATCTACTATACAAGATTAGCAAATAAAATTTAAGACATAGGAATGGATTTCTTAAGAAATGATGAATATTTTCAAAAATAACGTCGAAAAATGTCTAACATAATGTAAACGAAATCTAAGCCCATTTATTTTCAACAAATTTTGATAAAATACCAAAAGATGAAACTTACTTAGACTTCATAATTTCTAGTTTATAAAGGGGGAGTTTTCTATGTACACTCACGACATTGACTATGTAATCCGTACCCTTGGAGTAGGTGCTACATATAGGGGGTATCGCTATCTAAGTTACGGGATTGAATTATGTCTGGCAGACGAGGAATATCTGCTTGCCATCAGTAAACAGCTTTATCCGGAGATTGCCAGAAAGTATAAAGCGACAGTCGGAAGTGTTGAACGTGATATCCGCACGGTTATAAGAGTCTGTTGGGAAAATGGTTATGATCAGCTTCAGTCCTACTCGCTGCGGCCATTATATGTCCGTCCAACGGCCGGTGAATTTTTCGACATCCTTGTCGCCTATCTAAGCCGTAGCAAACCAGTTCTTCAGGCTGTATGATCCTAAGTAAAAGAAACGGAATTTTATTGTCAAAAGCAAAACCCCGCAAGCTTCGGGCCGCTGCGGGGTTTTATTTTTTTACCGGAGACTAACGATCTTCCATCTTCACATACTCACGGTATGGAGACAATGGCTTATAAGCCGGGCGGATAATCTTATCTACATTCTTGAGCTCTTCCAGTCTGTGGGCGCTCCAGCCTACAATACGGGCCGCCGCAAAAATCGGAGTGTAAAGAGATGCCGGAAGATCCAGCATACTATACACAAGACCACTGTAAAAGTCCACATTTGCATTTACACCTTTGTAAATTTTACGCTTTTCGCCGATGACCTGTGGAGCCATGCGCTCTACCATGGCATACAGTGCGTACTCTTCTTCCCGTCCTTTTTCTTTCGCAAGCTGCTCTACGAATTGCTTGAAAATCTCCGCACGCGGATCGGATACAGAATAAATCGCATGACCCATGCCATAGATCAGCCCTTTCCTGTCAAATGCTTTCTTATCCAAAAGGTCTTCCAGATACTGATGTACTTCGTCTTCGTCCGTCCAGTCAGAAATTTTTTCCTTCATATCTGCGAACATCTGCGTTACTTTGATATTGGCACCGCCATGCTTTGGTCCCTTAAGAGATGCCATCGCTGCAGATATTGTAGAGTACGTATCTGTTCCTGAGGACGTAACTACATGAGTGGTAAATGTTGAATTGTTACCACCGCCGTGATCCATGTGGAGCACCAGTGCCATGTCCAGAATCCTTGCCTCAAGCTTCGTATATTTCTTATCCTCTCGGAGCATCATCAGAATATTCTCAGCTGTGGACAGATTCGGCTGTGGTGCATAAATGTACAAATCTTCTCCCATGCGGAAATTATATGCATGATAACTGTAGACCATCAGCATCGGGAACTGGCTGATCAGGTTCAGGCACTGTCTCAGCACGTTCGAGATAGTCGTATCGTCTGCTTTATCATCATAGGAATAGAGATTCAGGATTTCTCTGGACAGACTGTTCATCATGTCGCCGCTCGGAGCCTTCATGATAACGTCACGCACAAAGTTCGGCGGAAGCGTTCTTCTCTCCACCAGAGTCTCATGAAACATCTCAAGTTCGGAACTACTCGGAAGTTCACCAAATAAAAGCAGATAAGCAATCTCTTCGAATCCAAAATGATCTTCTTTCAGGAAACCGCCAACCAGATCTTTGATATTGTAACCCCTGTAATAAAGATTGCCGGCACATGGAACTTCTTCGCCATTCACAATCTTCTTAGCACATACATCGGAAATATTGGTCAGTCCTGCAAGCACACCTTTTCCGTTCAGGTCACGGAGCCCTCTTTTTACTTCATACTTAGTATACAGCTCTTTATCAATGGCATTATTCTTCTCACACAATCCTGCAAAATGCTGAATTTCCGGAGTAATCTCAAATAATGCACGGTCTACGCTTTTATTCACTGTCTTTCCTACCATAAATCATCTCCCTTTCTTTTCCCACAAGTCGTTGCTAAGCGCAGCAAATTCTTCCAGCGATAATGATTCACCGCGAACACTTTCTCCTTTGCCAAGCTTTGCAATTGCTTCTGTAATCACATCTTTCGGCAAATCAATCTTGTCAGAATTAGACAATCCATTTGCCAGTGTCTTTCTTCTCTGGTTGAAGGATGCTCGGATAATATCAAACATCCACTTCTCATTGTCCACTTTCACTGGAGGAGCCGCATGTCTTGTAAGACGAATGACTGCGGAACCAACCTTCGGTCTTGGCATAAAGCAGTTCGGAGGTACATTTGCCACTATATACGGATCTGCATAGTACTGGACAGCCAGTGACAATGCTCCGTAATCCTTGTTTCCCGGTCCGGTCTGCATACGGTCTGCAACTTCCTTCTGCACCATGACCGTAATACTTTCAACCGGAACATTTCCTTCGAACAGCCCCATAATGATCGGAGTCGTAATGTAATATGGAAGATTCGCAACCACCTTCACCGGACGTCCGCCGTTCTCCTTCTCCACAAGACCACGGATATCTACTTTCAGAACATCATCATTGATCACCATGACATTGTCATACTCGCTGAGGGTATCTTCCAAAATCGGGATCAGATTCTTATCAATCTCCACGGCAGCTACCTTTCCTGCCGCCTCAGCCAGATATTGGGTCATGGTACCGATTCCCGGTCCGATCTCCAGAACCATGTCATCTTTTGTAATTCCGGCCGCACTGATGATCTTCTCAAGCACATGCGTGTCAATCAGGAAATTCTGTCCGAATTTCTTCTGAAAATTAAAATGATACTTTTGCAATATTTCAATTGTATTTTGTGGATTTCCAAGTGTTGGTTTACTCATACTTCCTTCTATTACTCCTTCATTCCATCAAACCATAAGCCAGATGAACAAACAGCAATTTATGTTCATTTGGCTCAAGTGCCGGTACTGGAAGGATTGTCCTCCTCGTACCGGCACTGTTGCCATTAAAGATATTATACACTATGTCGATAAAAAATGTTATTAAGATTGTATGAAATTTCCGACATATCACTTCACATATTTTTAATTTATGATACTGCCCGCAGCTGATATACCTGCTTCGCATTTATCTCAGTCTGTGTAAGAACCTCCTCCACAGAAATTCCTTTCAGCCGGGCGATCTCCTCTGCCACATACTGGATATATGCAGATTCATTTCGCTTGCCGCGGTTCGGCTCCGGTGCCAGGTACGGGCAATCCGTTTCCAGTACAATCGATGTCAGTGGTATTGCTTCCACGACACTTTTTAGTTTCTTTCCATTTTTAAAAGTGACGACACCACCGACTCCGATATAATATCCCAGTTTCACATACTCAGCCGCCAGCTCTTTTGAACCGGAAAAACAGTGGATAATTCCGGTCAGATCCGATGCGTGCTCCTTTATAATACGAAATGTATCTTCCGACGCATCACGACTGTGGATATTTACCGGAAGCCCGACCTTTCTCGCCAGATCAAGCTGTCTGATGAACCACTTCTGTTGAACCTCTCTCGGCTCCACATCCCAGTGGTAATCAAGACCAATCTCACCGACAGCAACCACCTTCGGATCGTGACACATTTCCTCCAGACGCGCCAGCGCATCATCGTTCAACTCGCCGACCTCGTCCGGATGAACACCGACAGCCGCATAAACTGCCGGATACTGATGTGCCAGCGCAAGTGCATTTTCACTTGTCTGCATAGAAGCACCCACCGTCACAATTGCTTTCAGCCCACGCTCCTTTAGGTTCGTCAGCAACATTTCCCGGTCCACATCGAACTGTTCGTCATCGTAATGTCCATGTGTATCGATAATCATATTACAGAATCTCTTTTCTGAGCTGCTCTGGTGTCTTCATAGATAACAATGCAGGCGCAATATCAAATACACTTCTTGCTCCGTTCTCGCCCTTCTGATTCAGGCGGTAAGCTGCTCTTGCATAAGCAATCAGAACGCTCGCTGTGAACTCTGGATTAGAATCCAGTTTCAGAGAATACTCAATCACATGCTTGTTGCCCTCTTCTCCAGTTTCACCTGTGCGGATCACGAATCCACCATGAGGCATCTTGCTGTGGTCTCTCTTCAGCTCTTCCTCAGAAATAAAATGAACGGTCGTGTTGTATTCATCAAAATAATTTGGCATAGTCTTGATCGCATTTTCAATCTCAGCTTTGTTGGCACCCTCTTGCGCTACGACATAGCACTCACGCGTATGTTTGTCTCTTGTAGTCAGCTTTGGCTCACTTCCACTTCTCACCTGATCAACAGCCTCGTCAACAGGAACTGTATACTGGATTGCATTCTTCACACCCGGGATACGGCGGATAGCATCAGAATGTCCCTGGCTTACACCCTTGCCCCAGAATGTATATGTGCTTCCCTGGACAAGAATAGACTCCGCATAGAGACGGTTCAAAGAGAACATTCCCGGATCCCAGCCAACAGAAATAATACTGATATTATTTCCCTCTTTTGCAGCTTTGTCCACATTTGCAAAATACTCTGGGATCTTGGCATGTGTATCAAAACTGTCAATTGTGTTAAAATTCGCTGCAATCTCTGGACCCATGACCGGAAGATCCGTTGCAGAACCACCGCACAGAACCATTACATCCACGTCGCCCTTCATAGATAACATATCATCCATGTGCACTACTTTCGCACCCTCAGTCGCAACTTTGACAGACGCAGGATCTCTTCTTGTAAAAACTGCCGCCAACTCCATGTCCTCATTTCTCTTAATTGCCTGCTCAACGCCACGGCCAATATTACCATAACCTACAATACCAATTCTAATCTTACTCATATTTCCTCCTTTGGGGACGGGGTTTTTTCAAAAAAACCCCGTCCCCAATTAAATTGTGTAATTATTTAAACTGCCTTTTTCCGCTTCTTACAGCGATTGTTAACCTGTCCCTTTTTGAATTGTGCTTCATCGTACACAAATTTTTAAGCTCTGTATATTAACAAATCTCTGCTCCTGCCGGCATTGCTTTTTCCGGTGTCATCAGGGACAGATTTCCTTCTGCATCTTCTGCGCACAGAAGCATTCCTTCTGAAAGTACTCCTGCAAGTTTTGCCGGCTTCAGGTTCACAAGTACCATAACTTTCTTGCCGACCATTTCTTCTGGTGTATAGTGTTTGCGGATTCCGGATACAATCTGTTTTACCTGACTTCCGATTTTTACCTGTGAGCACAGTAATTTCTTAGATTTCGGGACTGCCTCGCATGAGATGATCTCACCTACCTGAAACTGCATTTTTCCGAAGTCGTCAAATGTAATTTCTGGTTTTGCATCAATATCGATTACTGTCTCTTCTTCACCATCTGCCTGATTCTCTTTCTCTTCTGCTGTCATCTGTGGGTGAAGTTCTTCTACTTTCTTCATTACTTCTTCTACGTCTAATCTTGCGAAAAGAATTTCCGGCTTTTCTGTCACTTTTCCGTCACCGAGTTGTGCAAGAATCTTCTCAGATGTTTCTGGCATGAAGGACTCCAGAAGTCTTGCGCCTGTTTTGATGCTCTCGATCAGATTATAGAGCACTGTCTCCAGACGGTCTTTCTTAGCCTCTTCTTTTGCAAGTGCCCACGGCATCGTCTCGTCGATGTATTTGTTGCAGCGTTTGAAGAGTACGAAAATCTCTGTGATCGCATCTGCCACACGCAGCTCGTCCATCTTAGCTTCCACTCTTTTTGGCGTATCCTCTGTGATTGCTTTCAGATCCACATCAACTGCTTTGTCTTCTTCTGTCTCAGCAACACCTTTATTCGTCACCGTTCCGCCAAAGTATTTATTTGTCATAGAAATGGTTCTGTTGACCAGATTTCCAAGTGTATTTGCCAGATCGGAATTCATACGCTCTACCATAAGCTCCCAGGAAATAACTCCGTCATTCTCAAATGGCATCTCATGAAGTACGAAGTAACGTACTGCGTCAACTCCGAAGAAATCTACCAATTCATCAGCATACAATACATTTCCCTTGGATTTACTCATCTTACCATCGCCCTGCAGAAGCCATGGATGTCCAAATACTTGTTTTGGAAGTGGAAGATCCAGTGCCATCAGGAAGATTGGCCAGTAAATGGTGTGGAAACGGATAATATCCTTTCCGATCAAATGTAAATCTGCAGGCCAGTTTTTCTTGAACTGCTCTGTGCTGTTTCCATCACAATCATATCCGATTCCTGTGATGTAGTTTGTCAAGGCATCCAGCCATACATACACAACATGCTTTGGATCAAAGTCAACCGGAATTCCCCATGTGAAGGATGTTCGGGACACGCACAGATCCTGAAGACCTGGAAGAAGGAAATTGTTCATCATCTCATTTTTACGAGATACAGGCTGAATAAATTCCGGATGCGTGTTGATATAATCGATCAGACGGTCAGCGTATTTGCTCATTCTGAAGAAATATGCTTCTTCCTTCGCTGGTTTACATTCGCGTCCACAATCCGGACATTTTCCGTCTACTAACTGAGACTCTGTCCAAAAGGACTCACAAGGAGTACAGTACATTCCCTCGTATGAACTCTTATAAATGTCTCCCTGATCGTACAGTCTTTTGAAAATTTTCTTGACCTGTGCTTCATGATCCTCATCAGTCGTACGGATAAATTTATCATAGGAAGTATTCATTAAATCCCAGATCTTCTTAATCTCTCCCGCTGCATTGTCAACGAACTGTTTTGGTGTAATACCTGCCTCGTCCGCTTTCAGTTCAATTTTCTGACCATGTTCGTCAGTTCCTGTCTGGAAAAATACATCGTATCCCTGACTTCTTTTGTATCTTGCAATTGCATCTGCAAGAACGACCTCATAAGTATTACCAATATGCGGTTTGCCTGATGCATAAGCAATCGCTGTAGTAATATAATACTTTCCTTTGTTGCATTTCTCACACATATTCTTCTCTCCTTCTATAATCTTAATTTTTCATTATTTAATGATAATTTTTGTCACATCCTGCCGGTGGCTTTTTGTATAGGTAGGAAATGCAATTTCCTACCTATACAAAAAAACCGCCTTCTCATACTGAGAAGGCGGGATATTCCGCGTTACCACTTCTTTTCGCTCTATCCTCACGGATCAGAACCTCATCGAGTGCCATCTACACTCTTTCGCTGTAATGGGCGAATCCCATTAAGTGCTAAATCTCTGACCTGTCTGCCACTCTTCACACTCACTGCTCCAAAGCCATCTTCCGCTTGTTCCAATCCGCCCTTCTCAGCTTAACCGGGGCTTCTCTGTAGAATCTTTCCAACCGTACTCTCTTTTTCCACGCATTTTCTGTTTCATTTTCAATATTCAGCAATTTCCATAAATCATTCTGGCTATCTTATGAATATTTACATCTCTTTTATATAGATATAAAAGAATTTCAACGTAAAAATCGTAGCACAGTAAGGACTGGCATGTCAAGCCTTTTATATAGCTTTCCTATGGCCAGCTATTAATACCCTGCCATTAATACCTTGCCATTAACACCCCGGCTATTAAATACTTTGTTTTGTCTAATTTATTCGCCTGGGAACATAGTAGCTTCCAGTGTCTCCATCTCTGATTCTTCGATTCCGTATGCCCCATCCTTGTCCGCTGTTACGTGAACTTCCAATGTCGTCTCTTCACCGTAAGAGTTTGCTTCAATCGCACGGTTCAGGCTCTCAACTAAAATATCCATAAGCACATCTGTCTGTGTCGGATCTTTTCCCTGATCTGCATACTCTGTTGCAATATCATTTACATAGTTGGAAGAATTACTGAATATATCTGATGGCTTGATCACGACAGTTACTACATAGCTGTCATCGTCCTGTTTCTTGGCATCTTTTACTGTGAAATCTGCCAGATCATAGGCCTTATCAGCTACCTCTATGTATTTATCCATCATCTCGTCACTTACGTCCATTCCTGAAAATGCGCTCTCAATCTGAGTTCTCATACCTTCTGTCACTTCTTTTTTCGCATCACTCTCAGAAATTCCACGGTATTCGGCATATTTATCATACTGCGCATGATAATTTGCATCTAATACCGATTTTGTGTATCCTGCCGCATCAAAATCTTTACCACATGCAGTCAGCCCCATACACATCAGTACCGCCATCCCCAAAGCCAATACTCTTTTCATTCTCTTCATACCTTTTTCCTCCTCGTTTTGGATTTTTTTCTAAATCTACTTATGCTTAGTCTAACATACCCCGATAAAACCCGCAACTACTGAAACCTCTCTTTTATCCTCTCAGAAACATCATGCCCTCTTCCGTAAGCTCCAGATAATCCGGCATTCCTTTTTCTCCGATTTTTTCCAACTTTTCTCTCTGAAGAAACCAGCAGATTGTCTGTTTATCCTGATTTTCTTCCCCTTCCGGGTAAAGATAATAATTTCTTTCGAAAGGAAGTGCTGCCTCACTTTCAACATTTATCTTTAGACAGTTCTCCTTTCGCTTTCCCCACACCGGCACAAAATCATGAGCCCGATAGCCAAGCCAGACTGCCTGTTCATCGATTTCCTGATTCGTATGTAATGTAATTCCCCAGTCAAGAATCTCTGCCGTATGTGCATCTACGCGTTTTATTCTGGAAAAATTCTTACAACCGGTCAGTTTTGCTGCCTCTTTATATACAGGCTTTGCAAATATTTTTTTCGTTTCTCCATAAATGACCGGTTTCCCCTGATCCATGATCAACAGTTCCTCGCTGAAACGATAAATTTCATCTCTGCTGTGCGATACCATAATAACAGTTCCTTCATAATCCTTCAGCATCTCAATCAGTTCCTGCTGAAGCCGGTCTTTTAAAAATACGTCCAATGCGGAAAATGGCTCATCCAACAGAATGACATCCGGCTCATACGCCATAATCCTCGCTAGTGCAACTCTTTGCTGCTGCCCACCGGAAAGTTGTCCCGGCAACCGGTCAGCAAGTCCTGCCAGCGCAAATTTTTCAATCATTTCCTGTACTTTTTTCTGCTTTTCTTCCTTGCTTCCTTTTAGACCAGCCGCAATATTTTTTGCAACTGTCATAGTTGGAAACAACGCATAATTCTGAAAGAGGTAGCCGACATTTCTTTTCTGTGGTTTTAAATTCACTTTATCGGCCGAATCAAACAGCACCTTATCATCCATCTGTATCATTCCAAAATCCGGTGTCTCAATCCCCGCGATACTCTTAAGCGTCATGCTTTTTCCACACCCGGATGCTCCCAGAATCCCGATTCGTTTCGATTCTGTCTGAAAATGTATATCAAGACTGAATTCTCCCAGTTTTCTCTTAATATCTACTTTAATTCCCATTTTTTATCCTTCCCGCATCTTTCCACAATTTCCCGTACAATCCCAATCCCATGCATTCTCCATCCACAATTTCTTTTTGTCGTATGCCTGGCAACTCAAACAACATACAGAAGATGCAGTATGTTGTTTAACCGGAGCTACCAGTGTTTGATATTCTTCATCTTTGTGCCGGATATAAGATTCATGGAAAAGATTACAAGAAATGCGATGAGCATAACGATCGCTACCCATACTCCCGCTGTTGCATAATCTCCATCCTGAATGACCATAGCAATTTTCTGAGAAATCGTTCCCGTCTTTCCGGGAATATTTCCAGCCAGCATAGATGTTGCTCCGTACTCTCCAAGGGCTCTTGCAAATGTAAGAATAGTTCCGGATGCAATTCCAGGTCCTGCACTTGGAATCACAACTTTCCAGAAAATCCGGATGTCAGACATACCAAGTGTGCGCCCTGCATAAATCAGATTGACATCTAACTGTTCAAAAGCAGCTCTTGCATTACGATACATTAGCGGAAATGCGATAACGGTTGCTGCAATAATACAACCAAGCCATGACTGCACGACCTTAATATCAAATGTCTCATACAAAAAAATTCCAAATGGTCTTCTTTTACTAAAGATCAAAAGCAGGAAGAAACCTGCGACAGTCGGTGGCAGTACCATCGGCAGTGTCAGTATTCCATCAATGACCGCCTTCTTGCCCGGTGTTGTCTTTACCACTTTTCTCGCCGCATAAATTCCTAAAAAGAATGATATAAAAGTCGCCACGATTCCTGTTTTTAATGATATAAAAAGCGGGCTCCAGTCCAGATTTTTAATAATCGATTCCATTGCATCCATCTATATTCCTCCTCCGACTTCAAGAATGTCCCTGACCTGTTTTGAGGCAGGAAAGGGACTTTTCATTATTGCTTTTTTAATTCCCAGTCAACTTTTGCTGGCTTAGAAAAGATATTTCTTACTCTACATCTGTATCGAAGTAGTATTTCTGAAAAATTGTTTTTGCTTTATCAGATGTTACAAAATCGATGAAATCTTTTGCTTCTGAGACTTCTGCATCACTTGCTTCGTCATTTTTAACCTGAGCGATCGGGTAGATTACATTTCCTGTAAGATCATAGCTTACTGTCTGAAGGATATTAAGCTCATCCTCATATCCATATGTATCAGAATAGTATGTTGTACCAACTTCACAAGATCCCTCTACAACTGCTGCCAATACTTTACTTACGTTATCCTGCTCGCTGATCTCAACTCCGCCAAGTTTCTCGGAGATTGTCTCTGTAGGAATTGTGGATACATCATCAACTTTGTCAAGAATTCCAAGGTTTACAAGTGCCTGTCTTGTATATTTACCAACCGGCACGCTTCCACCTGCAAGAGCGATGCTGGAAGCATCTTTTAAAGTCTCAAGTCCGGTAACCTTTGTTCCACTGTCTTTACGTGTTACAACTACGACCTGGTTGTTTACAACATTCTTACGTGTTCCGTCAACTACAAGTCCGTCTGTCTTCTCCAGCTGATCCATCTGTTTCTGAGCTGCTGAAAAGAATACATCACACGCATATCCTTCCTCGATCTGTGTAAGCAGTGTTCCTGAACTATCTGCATTAAATGTAATCTTCACATTTGGATGATCTTTCTGATACTCTGTTGCGACTTCATCCATAACTTTGC
>OGXL01000636.1_pt1 | contig 30778 bp, 15 predicted proteins | sample 1576311 | NCBI WGS metagenome assembly OGXL01 (sample SAMEA3541564, study PRJEB24748) | human gut metagenome | biome: human gut; feature: human-associated habitat; material: faeces | place: China | collected 2012 | reverse complement strand
CCGGACTGGCTACACTTCGTCGCGACGGGTTTGCTTCTATGAAAGGAACGGGCGAACTGCAAACGCCCTTATTGAAATTTGACGGTTCGTACTTCTTTGTCAATGCCAATGTCACGGGAGAAATGAAAGTGGAACTTTTAGATTCCAATAATAAAGTAATCGAAGGATTCTCAAAAGATGAGTGCAAAGCCTTTAAAGGGGATAATGTAAAAGCGAAGATAGAATGGACAGGCAACGCTTCATTAGCCTCTTTGAAGAACAAACAACTGAAAGTGAAATTCTATATTGATAACGGTGAAATATTTGCTTTTTGGATTTCTCCTTCTGCGAATGGAGAGAGTATGGGATATACCGCTGGCGGAGGTCCCGGGTTGAATATTTCCGGAATAGATAAAACCAATTAAAAAATGAATACTATGAACAGATTAGCTTATTTATTATCATTGATTTGTATTCTTGCATTTTCTTCTTGCGAAGAGGATAAAGTATATTATCACACTGCGGCAAAGGCAGACTTCACCATTGGTGAGAATATGTATGAACTAGGGCAGACTGCTGTTTTTAAAGATGCTTCCATACCCGATGAAGGAAGCCGGATAGTAGCATGGTTATGGGAGTTTGGAGATACAAAAAAAAACATATCAACGGAACAGAATCCAACTTTCGTTTATCCGACGGACGGTACATTTACCATTAAACTGACGGTGACTGATGATAACGGCTTGAGCGCCACAGCTAAGAAGGACCTTACCATCTTAGACCCGGCTAAAGCAATCAATGTAATGTGGCAGAAAGAAATGGGCGGACCTATTGAAAGTACAGTCTCACCCGCATTGTCGGCTGACGGTAAAACGGTTTATATGATTACCGACCAGACTTCCACAGGAGCATTTGACGTGAAACTTTATGCTTATGATACAGAAAACGGAACACAGAAATGGGCATTTGACGTAACTGCCAATATGAATGAACTGAATCCGGGCGGAGGGGCAAGTATGGTATATGCAAGTCCGGCAGTAGGACCGAATGGAGATGTGTATATTGTGGTTCGTGATTTGAAGCCAGCTACTGCTGAACACCCCCGTGCTTTGTTTTTATTTGCTGTAGGAAGTAATGGTAGCAGAAAATGGGCATACAAAGCTACCGATTCTAATTTATATGCTGTCACTCCGGCTATTGATGCATCCGGTAATATCTACTTCGGACATAGAGGAAAGAAACTAATCGTTTTAAGTCCGACCGGTGATGTAGTCAAAGAAATAGCTTTAAATGTAGAAGTGTTGTCCGGTATGTCTCTGTCCAAAGACGGAACTGTCTATTTCGGCTCTTCCAAGAATACGGGATATTTCGGTTATGATTTTGCTACCGGTACTCAAAAGTTTGTCTATCAGAAAGATTTGGGTGGTACAGCATTGAAAGGAAATTCTTATACAGTAGGAGCGGATGGAACCATTTATACCATAGCCGAACTGACATCAGGTGGCGCTATCATAGCTCTGAATCCTGACGGAACGGAAAAATGGGTGTACAAGACTCCGGGAGCCATTGTCAACGGTGGTGTTGTGATTGGTACGGATGGAACGCTTTATGCCAACGGTGGAAATACTGTTACCGGTGAAGCTTCGGCAGGTGTTTTCGCTTTAAATCCGGACGGTTCTTTAAAATGGCATTATGCTACAACAGATAACATAAACAACTGCGTGCCAATCGTCGATAACAGAGGATATATCCACATCATCTCAGACAAAGCTGTCTATTATATAGTGAAACAAGATGGTAGTTTGCTTGCATCCGCAGAATTAGGTGTTAAATGTACTTCCAGTCCGGTAATGGATTCAAGAGGATATTTATATGTCGGCATTGAAGCTGTTGCAGGTGCATCTGATATGGTATGTATCTCATCCGGAGCTACTTCCTATGCGAACTCTGCATGGCCGATGAAAGGCCAGAATCCGCAACGGACAGGTTTGCAAAAGTAAGTAGTTTAAAATGTCGACGATTATGAAGAAATATTCTTTATTGGCAGTTTTCTTATTATTAATGTGCAATGTTTCGGTATGCGGGCAAACAGGACGTATCCTTTTTGTGGATACAACATTCATTGAGAAAACAAATCTGCAACGAATACATCATTCGCCCATCTATTATTTTGGCAATCCTGTTTTGAAAGCTGATAAAAAATGGGAATTGAATATAAATGGCGACCCTTATGCCGCTCCATTCAGCGGTGGCGTATGGTATGATGAAGAAGAACATAAATTCAAGATGTGGTATTCTGCCGGTGGCGGGAAGTTATTAGGACTCGTCACTTGCTATGCAGAGTCGTCCGACGGGAAAGTCTGGATAAAACCGGAGCTGGACGTTGTTCCGGGAACCAATATCGTAGATACATTAGAGCATGATTGCGTTTCCGTGTTGCTTGATAAATTTGAGAAAGACCGGACGAAGCGTTATAAAATGTTTGTTATAGAATTTAATAATCGCTTCACAGTCAGCATGAAACTCAAATATTCTTCTGACGGAATCCATTGGAGTGAGCCGAAAGCTCTTTCGGGAGAATTGTACGACCGTTGTGCGGCTTATTACGACCCGTTTCGCAAGAAATATGTCCTGTCATTGAAAACCATAAATGGAGTGTATAGGCGTTCACGCAATTATTTGGAACATGAAGATCCGGAAATGCTGGTTAGCCTGGCACATAGGATATATGACAACAAGAGTGATAAGTTTATCCGTTATTGGTTTAATGCCGATGAAAACGATCCGCGTCATCCTCAATTTCCCGAACTGCGTCCACAGATATACAATCATGAAGCAATGCCGTATGAGGGCTGTATATTAGGCTACTTCACCGTTTGGCAGGGACCGGAGAACAATGTTTGTGACAGTCTGAATATTCAAAAAAGGAATGAAGTCCTGATAGGTTGGAGCAAAGACGGTTTCCATTGGAACCGGGAAAACAAGAAACCATTTCTTCCTGTCAGTGAGGACTTTCATGCATGGAATGCAGGCAATGTACAGTCTACTGCGGGTAACCCTCTGATAGTCGGAGACTCTCTTTATTTTTATGTCAGTGGACGCTATAACAGCAAGCCGAAACATGATTCTAATTTTGCCACAGGACTTGCGATGCTTCGTCGTGATGGTTTTGTCTCGATGCGGGCAGGAAGAAAAGAAGGATATGTAGAAGTTAAAACCCAGATTTCGGCAAATGGCAACTATTTGTTTGTAAATGCTGATGTGAAAGGGACTTTGGCAGTAGAAGTGCTGAATGATAATGGGCAGTCCATAGAAGGATTCACTAAAAGAGACTGCATATTAATGAAGAAGTCGGATAAGACGAAACAGATGATTTCATGGAAAAAACATCCGGACCTAACATCACTAATTGGAAAAACAGTCCGGTTGAGGTTTTATCTGAAACAAGCGGATATCTATGCATTTTGGATTTCGGCATGGCAAACGGGCGAAAGTGGTGGATATACCGGCGGTGGAGGACCGGGACTATCAGACAAGGGGATAGATACCCCCATAGATAAATTGAAAAATAACTAAATATATTAAACTTAAAAAAATAAACTGTATTATGGAAAAGATTATAGGATTAATCAATGCTCCTTTTACTCCGTTTTATGAAAATGGAGAAGTAAATTATGAACCAATCGAAGCCTATGCGAAGCTACTTGTAAAAAATGGCTTGAAAGGTGTTTTCATCAACGGTTCTTCTGGAGAAGGGTATATGTTGACTGATGAAGAACGAATGAAGTTGGCAGAACGTTGGATGGAAGTTGCACCGGATGGCTTTAAGGTAATTGTACACGTGGGGAGTTGCTGCGTAAAGTCAAGCCGGATGCTGGCGGAACATGCTCAGAAAATCGGAGCTTGGGGAATTGGTGCAATGGCACCTCCTTTCCCGAAAATAGGACGAATAGAAGAATTGGTAAAGTACTGCGAAGAGATTGCTGCCGGAGCACCGAAGCTGCCCTTCTATTATTATCACATTCCTGCATTCAATGGAGCATTCTTATCGATGCTTGCTTTCCTGAAAGCTGTTGAAAACCGTATTCCCAATTTTGCGGGAATCAAATATACCTTCGAAAGCCTGTATGAATACAATCAATGTCGTTTGTATAAAGACGGCAAGTTCGATATGCTTCATGGGCAGGATGAAACCATTCTTCCATGCCTCGCAATGGGAGGGGCGCAAGGCGGAATCGGCGGAACGACCAATTATAACGGTATAAATTTGGTCGGTATCATTGATGCCTGGAAAGCCGGTAACTTGGAGAAAGCCCGTGAATTGCAAAACTTCTCCCAGGAAGTGATTAACGTAATCTGTCATTTCCGTGGAAATATTGTTGGCGGCAAACGTATCATGAAGCTTATCGGGCTGGATTTGGGTGGCAACCGTACTCCTTTCCAAAACATGACCGATGACGAAGAAAAACAGATGAAAGCGGAACTGGAAGAAATCCGGTTCTTCGAACGTTGCAATAAATTCTAACAGGAGGACGTATGAAGAATATTACTGACTATATACAACAATGGGCTAATACCTATAAGGATGATATGCAGAATAATATCATGCCCTTTTGGATAAAGTATGGACTGGATAGAGTGAATGGTGGTATATATACTTGTGTAGATCGCGACGGTGCATTAATGGATAGTACAAAATCCGTTTGGTTTCAGGGGCGTTTTGCATTTACTTGTTCCTATGCCTATAATCATATAGAAAAGAACCCGGCATGGCTGCAAGCCGCAAAAAGCACACTAGACTTTATAGAGAAGTATTGCTTTGATTCGGATGGGCGTATGTACTTTGAAGTGACAGCGGACGGTCGCCCTTTACGTAAGCGCCGTTACATTTTCTCCGAGTCATTTGCAGCCATAGCGATGTCCGAATATTCGATAGCGTCGGGGGATAAGACGTATGCGGTGAAGGCACTCGAACTGTTCAAACGTATGCAATATTTCCTGCAAACTCCTGGGCTGCTTGCTCCCAAATATAGAGATACGCTCCCCATGAAAGGACATTCCATCACCATGATATTGATAAATGTAGCTTCCCGAATCAGGGAAGCTATTCAAGACGAATGTCTGACACGGCAGATTGACGAGTCCATTAGCTGTCTGGAAAAAGATTTCCTACATCCGGAGTTCAAGGCATTATTGGAAACCGTAGGACCGAACGGAGAATTTATAGACTCCAATATGGGACGTACCATCAATCCGGGGCATTGTATCGAAACAGCTTGGTTTTTACTGGAAGAATCCAAGCTCCGGGGAAGGGATCAAAACATAAAAGAACTGGGGCTGAAAATTTTAGACTGGTCATGGGAGTGGGGCTGGGACAAAGAATCCGGCGGTATTATCAATTTCAAAGATTGCAGGAATCTTCCTTCGCAGGACTATGCGCAGGATATGAAATTCTGGTGGCCGCAAACAGAAGCAATTATCGCTACCCTGTATGCCTATCTGATGACGAAAGAAGAGAAATACCTGAAGATGCATCAACAAATCAGCGAGTGGACATATACACATTTCCCGGACAAAGAATACGGAGAGTGGTATGGCTATCTGCATCGGGATGGAACGGTCGCCCAGCCGGCAAAAGGAAATTTGTTTAAAGGACCTTTTCATATCCCTCGCATGATGACAAAAGGATATATGCTTTGTGAGGAAATAATATCTGAAATAAAAAAAGAAATAAGATGATTGTATCCAATTTACAAAATAGCCAACGGGTGGAGAAACTTCACCCGTTGTTCAAACAGCTTTTCGATTATGTGAAGTCGCACGATCTGTTGCACGAGGAACTGGGAACTATCAGACTGGATGGTGATAATCTGATTGTCAATAATATCTATCCTGAATGTATTCCTGAAGGAAAGCGTTTATTAGAACTGCATCACGATTATATTGATGTGCACATATTGCTTGAAGGCAAAGAAACCATTGGTTGGAAAGCCTTGGAAGAATTAAAAGTGGAAAGGCAAGCTTATGATAAAAAGAGTGATTGTGCCCTATATGGTGACGTTCCTACTACTTTCATCAATCTCTTGCCCGGACAATTCGTCATTGTATATCCGGAGGACCCCCATGCTCCGGCTATCGGTAAAGGCTGGATACGCAAACTGATAGCTAAAGTAAAAGTCTAAGTAAACAGTCTCAAAAATCTTTTAAATACAACTACCATGAAAAATAAAAATATTTATCCATGGGTAGTGGTTGCGTTGCTTTGGGTAGTAGCGTTGCTCAACTACATGGATAGACAAATGCTTTCTACAATGCAGGAAGCAATGAAAATAGATATTGTAGAGCTGACGAAGGCAGAAGCTTTCGGTGCATTAATGGCAGTCTTTCTTTGGATTTACGGCTTTATGAGCCCGGTTGCCGGAATTATTGCAGACAGGCTTAGTCGTAAATGGTTAATCGTCGGAAGCTTGTTTGTTTGGTCGGCTGTAACATTCCTGATGGGATATGCCACGACGTTTGAGCAATTATATGGTTTGCGTGCAGTGATGGGGATTAGTGAAGCATTGTATATTCCTTCCGCTCTGTCCTTGATAGCGGATTGGCATCAGGACAAATCACGCTCATTGGCAATTGGAGTTCACATGACCGGACTGTATGTCGGTCAGGCAATCGGTGGGTTTGGAGCTACGGCAGCCGCTGCATTTTCCTGGCAGAGCACTTTTCACTGGTTTGGCATTGTAGGTATTGCTTATTCTGTGGTTCTTATCTTTTTCCTGCATGAGAATCCTGTCCGAATGAAAATAGAAAAGGTTGTTGCTAATGGCATTAGCAAGGGGAATTCAATAGGAAAAGGGCTATTACTGTTATTTTCAAATATTTCTTTTTGGGTGATATTATTTTATTTTGCGGCTCCAAGTTTACCGGGGTGGGCTACAAAAAACTGGTTACCAACGCTATTTGCGGAGAATCTGGATATTCCAATGTCACAGGCAGGGCCAATATCTACGATTACCATTGCCCTATCTTCATTTGTCGGAGTAATATTGGGAGGATTCTTGTCGGATAGATGGGTGCTGAAGAATATCCGCGGACGTGTCTATACAGGGGCAATCGGACTGGGGATGACCATCCCCGCACTGTTATTGCTAGGTTTCGGACACGGTTTCATTAGCGTAATAGGTGCAGGATTGTTATTCGGCATCGGCTTTGGTATTTTCGATGCCAATAATATGCCTATTTTATGCCAGTTCGTTTCTGCTAAATATAGAGGGACGGCATATGGTATTATGAACATGACAGGAGTTTTTGCAGGAGCTGCAGTAACTCAATTATTGGGAAAATGGACGGACGGTGGAAGTCTGGGCGAAGGATTTGCTATGCTTAGTATTGTCGTTGCACTTGCATTAGGACTACAAATCTACTTTTTAAGACCTAAAACGGATAATATGGAGTAATACAATGATGGTTATAGTTTGGGTTGTTATGAGTAATAAGAAGAAAAGAATATTAGTGTAAAGCTCATTTATTATCTCAAATGTATAGATATATTTGTAAATATTGTGTTCGTACTATTCTTACTCTTAAACTGTTTTCTTTTTATTATACAGGATGCTAATAAACTCAATTTGCATTTTTAATAAATAATGAAACAGTTTATTATAAACGGGTCTTACATTTATAATAAACGATATTCGGGATAATTCACTAAGTAGGCACGAATATATTAAACAAAATGGGGTGAAATCTATGTAGATTCCACCCCATTTCTATTCTTTCAGACACATATTTATGTTTCTGTAAATTCTCTTTATGTCTTTATTTTTGTATATATCATATCTGTTGTCTGCTAATTGGTTATTGCAAATATACGAAATAAAAAGAGGAAAGTCAATAGCTCTTTAAAATTTGATGTGATACAACACATGTCTGCACAACGGATGTTCACCAGGGACAAGCGGATGATCGAATTCCCTCACTCGTTCCATTCCTATTTTCTGCATTACACGTTCTGACCGTTGGTTGAGAAAGGAAGTAAAAGAAAAGAGTTCTTTTATATCCGTTTTATTGCGCGTATACTCCAAGCATGCATTTGCAGCTTCAGGAGCATAACCCTGTCCCCAATATTCGTGTGCTAACCGCCAGCCTATTTCTATGCCCGGAGCAAAGTCAACATCAAATGTAATCTGATGTAGTCCGGTATAGCCCATAAAAGCATGATCTTCTTTTCGTTCTACGGCATACAAACCGAAGCCACAGGTTTGGAACTCATTTTGAATACGCTGATAAAAGGCAAATGATTCTTCCGATGACAATGAATTAAGAAAAAACTCCATCACATTCGGATCGGCATTCATACGGGCAAAAAACGGGATGTCTTCTTCTTTCCAGTCGCGGAGAATCAGACGGGGTGTTTCTATATACTTTTGCATAACTATGATAATAATAAAATGCAAAGGTACAATTCTTTTTCCTTATTGGAAGTTATTCGTTATTATAAGTATTAACCATCATTCATTGAATACCCCCTTTCACATATAGTCAGTCTAGTCAGCAGCGTGATACGGATGTGTAAACCAGAAGCAGGAGCCTACTCCTTCGGTCGAATCCACGCCAATTTCTCCTCCCATTTGGGAAACAATGCTCTTACAGATAGAAAGTCCCAGTCCTGTACCCTGAACAAAAGTATTCAGCTTCACAAAACGTTCAAATACGCTCTTTTGCTTTTCTTCCGGTATTCCCATTCCGGTGTCGCGCACATAGAATTTTATTTTCTGATGGGGTACTTGTTCATATCCCAGGGTGATACTGCCTTGTTGGGTGAACTTTAACGCGTTATTTATAAAGTTACTGATTACTTGGGTGAATCTGTTTTTATCCGTATAGATATAACATTCCGGGAATGGTTCCTCTAAAATCAGTTCAACACCTTTACCCACTTTCATACCCATTGATTTGATAATTTCAGAACAAGTCTCGTTTACATCCACATTGGTATATACAAAATTGAATGTTCCCGCTTCGATTTTCGAAAGATCGAGAATGTCCGATATCAGTTGCAAGAGAAGTTCATTATTCTCTTGCACAATCTTGATATATTCCTGCCGTTCGCTTCTGCTATCCGTTTCTGCCAGAAGACTGGAAAAGCCGACAATAGCATTGAGAGGAGTACGGATCTCATGACTCATGTTAGCCAGGAAAGCCGATTTCAGACGATCCAGTTCTTCCGCTTTATCACGGGCAATAATCAATTTCTGTTCAGTTTCTTTCAAAGGCGTGATGTCATAATTGATACACAACATCTCAATAATGCCGTCTTGCGGACGATAATCTCTGACCATTACGTTAATGCTGGTCCATGTATATTTGCCATTCTCCCTGCATACACGAACTTCTTTACGCAAACTGGTTGCCTTTCCCGTTTTCACTTCACCTACAAAGTTTTTCAGAACAGCCTGATCTTCAGGAACCACATGTGCATATACTCCGATAACCTGTGGCATGGGAATACCTTCTTTCTCTCCCAAATTCCTGTACCATGTATCTTGGGCATATCCGTCTCTTGTCAATACATTGAAATGAGCAAATCCTACCTTGGCGTAATCACCGATGAGAAGAAACAGATTCTCAAACTCCTGTATCTTAGTGTATGCATTGGTCGTTTCCGTTGTATCTATATTGATAAACAGATAGTTGATAAATCGATTTTGAGAATCATAGAGAGCAGTAACCTTAGTAGTAAGATTAATAATCCCATTTCTCCGGCTATCTACATATTGATTTATTTTTGAGAAGTCATAATTGATGGAGAAGTTTACATCTTCTTTCGCTCTCAATCTCTCTTTAACCTCTAAAGGAATATTGGGATTGTCGAACAGATTAACTCCCAATGCTTCATTCTTGTCAGACAAGCCGAATATTTCAAGCTCTTTATCATTAATATCTACCAGATAACCGTCTTTGTCATAAAGTTCGACGCCTGCCGGAAGGTTCTTATAGATGTTTCTCAATATCTTCTCGCTGTTGTCCAAAGCAAGACGATCTTCTTTGGCTTGTAATTCCGACTTTCGCAATTCGATGCAAATACTGATAATATTAGCAAGAGAGGAGAAGCATTGATAATCCACATTGCTCCAGCTACGCTGCGTTCTTACCATATCAATTCCCATATAGCCCCATACCTCTTCTTTAGAGATTAGCGGAACTACCATCAGCGATTTGATATCCTGCATTTCCAATGTCTGACGATATTCCGCAGCTTCTTCGGGCATGTCGTCCAACGTGTTCAGAATGATAGCTCTTCTTTCGGCTATCTGATGGTTCCACCAGGTAGAAGGGTCCCAGGGAATATTGCTCAAGAATTCCTGTTCCTTGGATATTCCTTCGGCGGTAACCTCATAAGTGCAATCCTGGCGTTGTTCTTTTCTGTTTATTTCGAAGATATAGATACGATCGCCCAAAAACTGGTTGAGGAGATCTCCTAATGTCTTGTTAACCACTTGAGTGACATCATCACATTGCAGAAAAGCAAGCAATGAATATGAAATATTAGTTTGTTGGTAAAGCAGATTGCTCACTTGAAAGAAATCAATGTTTTCATTCGTAGTATCGATCGGTCTGTCAATATATTGCAGAAAGCCCGTCATATTCCTATATCCCTCTTTATCGGGCTTTTGGAAATTAATCTTAGAGTACACCCATATTTCCCCGTCTTTTGCCCGGATTGGGAACATTTGTTCGTATGTCTCCAGATAAGAAAGAGACATATATTCATTTTTAAGACGCAGCCGGTGATCTTCACGTATTCTTTGGTGAAATTCGGTGAAACTGATGCGGTTACTTTCAAGGCCGAGTAAGTCAACAATAAAGTCAGAGCAGATATATTCTTTATTTTTCAAATCTGACTCCCACCATCCCATTTTGGCCATTTGTGCTATCTGAACGTATTTTTCATAGTCATAATTTGTTTGTTCTTTCATATTGTTTGCTCTTGTTTTCTGTTTTATATTATAAGCTAGCCGGCAAAGATAAGCATAACTTTTAAATAATGAGGAATTTGCATATCACAGCAGGATGAAAGTGGAAATTTGGTGCTGAAAAGTGGAAAAAGAGACAAATGAGTACAAACAGGGGATTATTTCGTCTTTCTCTTAGTGAAGAAGTGAATTATATAATCTATAATATATATCAGAAGAATGAAAAATACCAGATTATTCATGTTTGCGGCATGCACACTTTTTTTGGCAGCGTGTGGCAGGCAAACCGTGAAGATTATGACTCCGCCGGATGCGTCAAATCGTGTTTTGTTTGGTGCGGAGCAGTTACAGACTACCTTGGATAAAGCCGGTTATCAGGTAATGATGCAACAGGGAGACACGACATTCTCCGATCCCGAAATCAAAACGATTCTCTTGACGGAAGTAAATGACACGACGCTCAAGAAAGAAGGCTTTCATATTTCGACGACGGGCAATCTGACCAGAGTGTCCGGCAGGGATGGGAGTGGTGTCATTTACGGATGCCGTGAACTGATTGACCGTGTGAATGATTCGGATGGTAAGTTGAACTTCCCGGAGGAACTGAAAGATGGTCCTGAAATGGTATTGCGTGGTGCATGTGTAGGATTACAGAAGATGACCTACCTGCCGGGACATGGTGTATACGAATATCCGTATACGCCGGAAAGTTTCCCCTGGTTTTATGATAAAGAACAGTGGATTAAATACTTGGATATGCTGGTTGCCAACCGCATGAATTCACTGTACCTTTGGAACGGTCATCCGTTTGCGTCATTGGTGAAACTGGAAGATTATCCGTTTGCATTAGAAGTAGATGAAGAAACGTTCAAAATGAACGAAGAAATGTTCTCTTTCCTCACAGAAGAAGCGGACAAACGCGGTATCTTTGTCATACAGATGTTTTATAATATCATTCTTTCCAAACCTTTTGCTGAACATTACGGACTGAAAACACAGGACCGTAACCGTCCCATTACTCCTCTGATTGCCGATTATACACGCAAGAGTATTGCCGCTTTCATTGAAAAGTATCCCAATGTAGGATTACTGGTTTGTCTGGGTGAAGCGATGTGTACAGTGGAGGACGATGTGGAATGGTTTACCAAAACAATAATTCCGGGAGTGAAAGACGGATTACAGGCATTGGGACGTACGGATGAACCGCCTCTTTTGTTGCGTGCGCACGACACGGACTGCAAACTGGTGATGGACGCTGCCTTGCCGCTCTATAAGAATCTTTATACGATGCATAAGTACAATGGTGAATCGTTGACTACCTACGAACCTCGTGGGCCTTGGTCGAAAATTCATACGGATTTGAGTTCGTTGGGTTCCATTCATATCAGTAACGTACATATCCTGGCAAATTTGGAACCGTTCCGCTGGGGTTCTCCGGATTTCGTACAAAAGGCGGTCACTGCCATGCACAATGTACACGGTGCCAATGCGTTGCACCTTTATCCGCAGGCCTCATATTGGGACTGGCCTTATACGGCGGACAAATTACCAAACAATGAACGTGAATTCCAGTTGGATCGCGATTGGATCTGGTATCAGACCTGGGGACGCTATGCGTGGAACTGCCATCGCGACCGTACAGATGAAATGGGTTACTGGGACCATCAGTTGGGCAAGTTCTACGGAACCTCTGACGAAAATGCAAGTAATATCCGTGTAGCATACGAAGAAAGCGGAGAGATTGCTCCGAAGTTGTTACGTCGTTTCGGTATTACAGAGGGAAATCGCCAAACGTTATTACTGGGTATGTTTATGAGTCAGCTTGTCAATCCGTACAAATATACGATCTATCCGGGATTCTATGAAAGTTGCGGACCGGAAGGGGAGAAGCTGATAGAGTATGTAGAAAAAGAATGGAAAAAGCAACCTCATGTAGGTGAAATGCCTTTGGATATTGTTGCTCAAGTAATAGAACATGGAGATAAAGCAGTAGCGGCTATTGATAAAGCAGCAGGTTCCGTCTCTTCAAATAAGGATGAATTTGCACGTTTGCAGAATGATATGCATTGTTATCGTGAATTTGCGTATGCGTTCAACCTGAAAGTGAAAGCTGCCAAACTGGTATTGGATTATCAATGGGGAAAAGAGATTAAGAATCTTGAAGAAGCTATTCCTTTGATGGAACAAAGCTTGGAACACTATCGCAAATTGGTGGAACTGACGGACGAACATTACTTGTATGCCAACAGTATGCAGACTGCCCAACGTCGTATTCCTATCGGTGGAGATGATGGAAAGAATAAGACTTGGAAAGAATTGCTGGTACACTATGAGAAGGAATTGGAAAATTTCAAAGCCAACCTCGCTTTGTTGAAAGAAAAACAGAATGGAAATGCGGTGACTGAAACTGTCGAGATTGCTGCCTGGACTCCTGCAAACGTGAAACTGATTTCTAATTATCCGACAGTGAAAGTGGATGAGGGTATTTCTTTATTTGTGGATGTTCCAGGTAAGATAGAAGCAGTAGCTCCGGAATTGAAAGGAATGAAGGCGCTCCGCTTTAATGGAAATGAGCAGAGAGAGAAAGGCACAAGCATCACTTTCGAAACGGATGCTCCGGTGAAATTGTTAGTCGCTTATTTCAAAGACGACCAGAAAAAGTATGCAAAAGCTCCGAAACTGGAAATCGATGCGTCAGCCAATGATTACGGTCAGGCGGAACCTGTATTGACGAATGCTGTCCGTATCAATGGAATGCCTTTGGCAAATGTGCATGCATATAGTTTTCCGGCTGGAAAGCATACGTTGATGTTACCCAAAGGCTATCTGCAAGTGTTGGGATTCACGGCTGCGGAAACGAAAGTGCGTAATGCTGGGCTTGCCGGGGATGAAGAAACGATGGATTGGTTGTTTTATTAATGAGAATTTATATTTCACCACAGAGGACACGGAGGACACAGAGTTCTTCTCTCTCTTTTCCGCAAGTAAAACAGAGCGATACATACGATTATAAATACGTAAGACTCTTTGTTACTCTATAGTGGATAAAAATAATAAACCTCTGCGTCCTCCGTGTCCTCTGTGGTGAAATATTAAGTATTAAACGATTAGAAAAAGTATCATGAAGAAGTTATTGCTGGCAGTTTTTAGTATAGCCACCACTTTCTCTCTATATGCGCAACGGGAAGTTCCGCAAGAACGAATGGAGCAGATTTACGAGGAAGTAAAGACACCATACAAGTACGGGCTCGCAGTTGCCCCGGCAGACAATTATCATAAGATTGATTGTCCTACCGTTTTTCGCCAGGGAGACAAGTGGCTGATGACTTATGTGGTTTACAACGGTAAAGGTGGAACCGATGGTCGTGGTTACGAAACGTGGATAGCAGAAAGTGATAATTTGCTCGAATGGCGCACTTTGGGACGGGTTCTTTCTTATCGGGATGGAAAATGGGACTGCAATCAGCGTGGCGGATTTCCTGCATTGCCGGATATGGAATGGGGTGGAAGCTATGAGCTTCAGACTTATAAAGGTCGCCATTGGATGACTTATATCGGTGGTGAAGGAACGGGCTACGAAGCTGTAAAAGCCCCGCTTTATGTCGGACTGGCATGGACGAAAGGAGATATTTCTACGGCACATGAATGGGAATCTCTGGACAAACCGATTTTGAGCATCCATGATAAAGATGCCCAATGGTGGGAAAAACTGACTCAATATAAGAGTACTGTTTATTGGGATAAAGATAAAACATTGGGAGCTCCGTTTGTGATGTATTACAACGCGGGCGGACGTCATCCGGAAACGGATTTAAAGGGCGAACGTGTCGGCATTGCGCTTTCCAAAGATATGAAAACATGGAAACGCTACTCCGGAAATCCGGTCTTCGCGCACGAAGCAGATGGAACCATTACAGGAGATGCGCATATCCAAAAGATGGGAGATGTGTATGTGATGTTTTACTTCTCTGCTTTTGAACCTTCGCGTAAATATAAAGCATTCAATACATTTGCCGCCAGCTATGATTTGGTGAACTGGACTGATTGGAAAGGAGCCGACCTGATTATCCCCTCCAAGAACTACGATGAACTGTTTGCTCATAAGAGCTATGTGGTGAAACATGACGGAGTGGTTTATCATTTCTATTGTGCAGTAAACAACGCAGAGCAACGTGGCATTGCCATTGCTACCAGTAAGCCAATGGGACGTTCGGCTGTCCGTTTCCCGGTTCCGGAGAGTAAGAATCGCCGGCAAATCATGACATTGAATGAGGGTTGGAAAACCTGGATTACAGAGGCAACTCACTTGAAAGGTAATTTTATGATGCCTGCAAAAACGGTGAATATTCCTCATAATTGGGACGATTATTATGGATACCGTCAGTTGACACATGGAAACCTGCATGGAACAGCTATGTATGTGAAAGATTTCACGGCAGATGTAAAATCCGGGAAACGGTATTTCCTTCGTTTTGACGGAGTGGGTACATACGCCACCATTACAGTGAACGGAAAGGACTTCGGACGCCACCCCATAGGGCGCACCACATTGACTTTGGATGTCACAGATGAATTAAAACAGGGAGTAAATCGCTTGGAAGTGAAAGCCGAGCATCCTGAAATGATCGCCGATATGCCTTGGGTATGCGGGGGATGTTCGTCGGAATGGGGATTCAGTGAGGGTTCCCAGCCGTTAGGAATCTTCCGTCCTGTGGTATTGGAAGTAACAGATGAGATTCGCATAGAACCTTTTGGTGTACATATTTGGAATGACGAAAAAGCTGCTAACGTATTTGTTGAAACAGAGATAAAAAATTATAATAAAGCAACAGAAACGGTAGAGTTAGTCAATAAACTAAGCAATGCCGATGGAAAACAAGTTTTCCGTTTGGTTGAAAAAGTTACTTTAGCTCCGGGAGAAATGAAAGTGATTCGCCAGCAGGCTCCTGTTGAGAATCCTGTCTTGTGGAATACGGAAAATCCATATCTCTATAAATTGGCTAGCATGATAAAGCGTGATACGAAAACAACGGATGAAATTTCGACACCCTTCGGTATTCGTACCATTAGCTGGCCGGTAAAACGAAACGATGGAGACGGACGTTTTTACCTGAATGGGAAGCCCGTGTTTATCAATGGGGTATGTGAGTATGAGCATCAGTTCGGACAAAGCCATGCGTTCAGTAATGAACAGGTTGCCGCAAGGGTAAAACAGATACGTGCAGCCGGTTTCAATGCGTTCCGCGATGCTCATCAGCCCCATCATCTCGATTATCAAAAATACTGGGATGAAGAGGGAATCTTGTTTTGGACACAATTTTCCGCCCATGTGTGGTATGACACTCCGGAGTTTCGTGAGAACTTTAAAAAGTTGCTTCGTCAATGGGTGAAAGAACGTCGTAATTCTCCGTCAGTGGTGATGTGGGGATTGCAGAATGAAAGCACTTTGCCTCGTGAGTTTGCACAGGAGTGCAGTGATCTTATTCGGGAGATGGACCCGACTGCAAAAACAATGCGTGTCATTACAACCTGTAATGGCGGTGAAGGTACAGACTGGAATGTAATTCAAAATTGGAGTGGTACGTATGGAGGAGATGTAACCAAATACGGCCGTGAACTCTCTCAAGCGAATCAATTATTGAATGGGGAATATGGAGCGTGGAGAAGCATCGGTCTGCATACGGAACCGGGGGATTTTCAAGTGAACGGAGTGTGGAGTGAAGACCGCATGTGTCAGTTGATGGAAACTAAAATCCGTTTGGCAGAACAGGCTAAAGATAGTGTTTGCGGACAATTCCAATGGATATACAGCAGTCATGACAATCCCGGACGCCGCCAACCGGATGAAGCGTATCGCAAGATAGATAAAGTAGGTCCGTTCAATTATAAAGGATTGGTTACTCCGTGGGAAGAACCGTTGGACGTATATTATATGTATCGCGCCAACTATGTTCCGGCTGCAAAAGACCCGATGGTTTACCTGGTATCACATACATGGGCCAACCGCTTTGAAAAAGGACGTCGCCGTGCCACTATCGAGGCTTACAGCAATTGTGATTCTGTATTGCTATACAACGATCTGACAAATGAAAAGGAAACCTTCCTCGGACGTAAAAAGAACAACGGAACAGGCACTCATTTTATGTGGGAAAACCGGGATATTCGTTATAACGTGCTTCGTGCAGTAGGCTATTATAAAGGTAAACCGGTGGCAGAAGACCTGATCCTATTGAATGGCCTGGAACAAGCCCCTAACTTCGAACTTCTTTATCAGGATGATAAAAAGATATTGAAAGGAGAGGCAGGATATAATTATCTGTATCGTCTCAACTGTGGAGGGGATGATTATACAGATAGTTTCGGACAGTTATGGTTGCAGGACAATACGAATTATTCCCGTTCATGGGCGGAGAATTTCAAGGACCTGAATCCTTATCTTGCCAGTCAACGTACCACCAATGATCCGATTCATGGCACCCGCGACTGGACGTTATTCCAACATTTCCGCTTCGGACGTCACCAACTGGAATATCGTTTCCCTGTGGCAGACGGAACATATCGTATTGAACTGTATTTCACAGAGCCTTGGCATGGTACGGGCGGAAGCGCTTCTACCGACTGTGAAGGACTGCGCATATTTGATGTTGCCGTGAATGATTCTGTTGTATTAGACGACTTGGATATTTGGGCTGAAAGCGGTCATGACGGAGTTTGTAAGAAAGTAGTATATGCCACAGTGAAGGGGGGAATGTTGAAAATTCATTTCCCGGAAGTGAAAGCAGGACAAGCCTTGATTTCAGGCATTGCTATTGCCAGCACAGATCAGGAACTGAAACCGACGGTATTCCCTGCGTCCGGCTGGAGTTGGGAAAAGGCGGATAAAGAAGTAATGGAAAAGACTCCGAAAGAGTTACTTCCGGAAGACAAAAATGCTCGTGTCAGTATATCATACGAAGCGGAAACGGCAGTGCTGAAAGGCAAATTCCAAAAGAAAGAACATCGCAAACAGATGGGAGTGTTTTTTGGTAAAGGAAAAGGTAACAGTATTGAATGGAATGTTTCTACTGGGTTGGCGCAGGTGTACGCCCTTCGCTTTAAATATATGAATACTACCGGAAAGCCAATACCTGTCTTAATGAAATTCATTGATTCAAAAGGAGTAGTATTGAAAGAGGACGTATTGAACTTCCCGGAAACACCGGATAAATGGAAGATGATGAGCACCACCACCGGAACCTTTATCAATGCCGGACATTACAAAGTATTACTTTCGGCAGAAAATATGGACGGAATTGCTTTTGACGCATTGGATATTCAATAAATCTTTCTATCAATTGATTTCAATAAAACGGGATACGGATAAGGTAAACTTTCCGCATCCCGTTTCTTTATATTCGGATCATTTTCTTAGAAATAGAATATAGATGTTATTTTTTTATGATTCAATGTTCCGATTTTAATTATTTAAAAGATAGGAATTAAATAATCTCTATCTTTGAGGACAAACAAAAAGAGCAATAATGGAAAGTAATATACCAAAGTATGATTTGCCGGTTGATTATATTGTAGGAGAGGGATTCGCAAAAGATTTACTGAAGAGCTATAAGAATTTTCCATGTAAGATTGAATCCGGCTTATTTATTCTTTGTATAAAAGGCACTATGGAGGTGACGATCAATACCAATACCCATCATATTAGTGAAAATGATTTAATAACTTTGCCGCCTAATTGCATATTAGAGGTGCACACATTCTCATCCGATATCCAGATTTATTATGCAGGCTTTTCATCTCATTTTATAGAAAGTATAAATTTGATGAAAGCTACCCAGCACCTTCTTCCGGTAATTATGGAGAATCCGATAGTTGCTTTATCTCCACTTCAGGCCTGTAGTTATAAAATGTTTTATGAATCATCTATTCTTTCATACGCTTCACTTAGGACGCGCGAAAATAAGGAGATAGTAAAAGCTGTTCTTACCATGTTTATCCAAGGGGCTACAGAAATATATAAGTTACAGAATAATTGGTATCTGTCTTCTCAATCAAGAAAGTATGAGATTTATCAGGAGTTTTTAAAATTAGTCATGAAACATTATACAATCCATCACGGAACATCTTTCTATGCTGATGAGTTAGGACTTAGCCTGCCCCATTTCTGTTCTACAATTAAAAAGGCGGCAGGAAATACTCCATTAGAGGTGATTGCTTCTGTCATTTTGATGGAAGCTAAATCCCGCTTAAAGTCGACCGATGAACCTGTAAAAAATATAGCTCTATCTTTAGGGTTTAATAATATCTCCTTCTTTAATAAGTTTTTTAAGCAGCATACTGGTATTACCCCTCAAGAATATAGAGGACGCTAATCTTCTGTTTTTCTATCAAATGGTAATGTAACTGTAAAACAACTACCTTTCCCAATCTCTGATTTAACGGAAATATCTCCTTGCAGATGTTCTACAATTGTTTTACAGATAGAAAGTCCTAAACCGGTTCCCTGTTTAAAAGTATCTACTTTGTAGAAACGATCAAAGATTTCATTCAAACATTCTTGCGGAATTCCCGAACCGGTATCTTCTACAAATATTTGTACTGAATCCGCATTTCTGTTATCAAGCGTATACCCAAAATGAATATATCCTTTTTGGGTGAATTTCCGGGCATTATTAATGAAATTGCATATTACTTGTTTCAGGCGTGTAATATCTGTGTTGATATAAACATCTTCATCCGGTAATAATGACTTTATTTCAATTTCGGAAATAGGTTTCATTGCCTGTTCTTTCTCTATGTCCATCATTAAAGAGTTAAGGGAACAGTTGGAGAAAGTAAATTTAATCGTATTTGATTCAATCTTGGACAAATCAAGTATGTCGTCAATCAATCGTACTAAATGTTCGCTATTGATGCTGATTAGTCGCACGAAATCGGCACGTTCCTCTTCACTTAACTCATCATAAGTGGAACCTATAACATCAGAAAAGCCGACGATTGCATTCAGCGGCGTACGGATTTCATGACTCATATTGGCTAAAAACGCCATTTTAAGACGATCGCTTTCTTCTGCTTTTTTACGTGCCTCGATTAAGGTGTTTTCTATGTCTTTATATTCCTGAATACTCAAGCAGATTCCCACTAACCGATAGGGATGGCCGGATATGTTTGCAATATAAGTTGACTGCCCTTCAAACCATTCCCAAGTACCATCCCCCCGGCGCAAACGGAATGGAACTGTTTTGTCAAAAGTTGTATTACCACTAAGTTGTACAACAAAGGCATCAGCCATAGGTTGCCGATCGTCCGGATGAATCATATTCACATATTCCTCCATTGTCAAAGTATTATTCTCTCCGGCTGGAATACCTAAATGTTCAAAATAACGATCGTCAAGAGTAAATTCACTACGGCTTATATCATAATACCATGGATAGATTCTGGTTCTTTGCAAAGCAGTATTCAGAATATATTCCTGTGTAAGTTCTACTGTAATATTGCGGAAAAAGAATAAGATATTTTTTTCGCCCTCTTCATTTTCCATTGTAGCAAATTCTCCTCTTATCGGGAATTGTGTATAGTCAACTTGTTCCTGCATAAATGTATGTTCAGGCAGCGAGTATACTTTTTTGCCCTGACGGATTTCTTCCAAAATGGTCGAGAGTATATCTTCTTTCTTATTTAACAGCTTGAATATTTTGTTGGTCGGAAGAGGCATCATCGCATTGACTGACGAATGTACATGAAGTTCCGTAAAAGCTTGCTGATTCAGTTGTATGACTTCTCTATTTATATCCAATATGATAACTCCGTCAGGTAGGATATTCAGCAAATCATCATTGTAGAGTGTTTGTCCGTTCGCTTCCATATTTTGTTATTTTTCGTTCAATGTACAAGATAATAATTAAATTCATAACAAAGAAAGCCATTTTACTGAAGAAAACATTATTTCAACAAACCTTTTGTACCTGTTTATACAGCTATTTTAATTTGCAACACATTGAATGTTAATACGATATTCTTTTTTTAAGATTCGATACTCATTTATTAAGCCTCACTCTGTTTATTTGCCAGTCATTTTTTTCTGTTCCTTCAGTGAAATTGAATGATTGCACAGAAGAAGATAACGGTTCGAATGTGAGTGAAAATTCTGCTTCGCCGCTTTCAGGCAAATAAAAGTGCTCACCGGGTTTAATCCCATCTGCTTTCTTTAAGGTATACGTTTCACCTTTCTCATCTACCAATCTACAATTCGGGCTGACTCGTATCCAGTATTTGGGAATATAATAAGCGTTGAAATGTACGATGGTAGCGGTGTCTGTCAGTACCACTTGCTTGACTTCAAGAATATCGGTATTGGTTGATTCCGACACCGGATAGTTAACGACTTTTGTATTTCCTTGCCATGTAATACTCATTTCATGTTTGACAGCATCCAGATACCTGCGCATTTTTAGTTTCAAACTACCTTTGCCATACCCCGACCACATTTTCATGATTTTGCCTTCGGGAGAGATAAGGACATAGTTGGGAATACCTCGAACTCCATATTTAGCGTATAATCCGGCTGTTTGTTTTAAGTCATTTAAATTCTGCCAGGTCATTTCATGTTTTGCCGAAGCTGCCTTCCACCTGCTTTTCGTATCGGAGCTTAGACTAATGATAGTAAGACGCTCTTTATATTGTTCTTGAATCTCTTTCATCTCTGGTAAAGCCATAATGCAAGGACCGCAACCGCTACTCCAGAAATCAAGCAATATATATTTTCCATTGAAATCAGTCAGATGATGAATCTTTCCATCCAAATCGAAAAGTTCGGTATCTGCCATTTTATCTCCCTCTTTCACAACTGTAGGCGGGAAAAGATTAACTGCAATTTCCTGTCCTGTTATAGAAGTTTTTTGTGCTTCATTCATTCTATTATACAAAGCCAGTGTTTCATCTTTATAAGAGAAATTTGGATTGTACTTCACTGACATGCTCAATTTATATAGCCTGTCCATCCAAATGTTTGATACAGGAAGTTCCTGCATCAGTTTCATTTCACGTTTGCTGATTAAAGCTGAAATACTGTCTTCTTTCGCACGTAGAGCCTTCCGTTCTGCTTCCGGGGCAGAACGCAGACTTCTTGCTTTGATAGACAAACGTTGATACTCATCCCATAAATCGTGTGAATCTTCAATAAACCTATTATATTCTATTTGTTCCTTTACAGGGCTATCTACCCTCCATGTATAAATCAGAGGGTTTGTGCCCGTTACTTTTATTTTTGCGCCCGGAGTTGCATAAATATCTAACGACATTGGAGGGAAATCTGTATCACGACACATGAGAGACAGTTGATCCATACCGCTTTCTCCTGCATTTCGCTTGAAAAAGAAAGTTCCATTACGTATCGTATCCGTACCAACTATGCTTCCTACGCGTCCATCCGTCAAAAATAAGGAAATATGAGTTCCGTCTTTCACTCCTTTTACCTCACCTTTAATTGTGTACTCGTGTTGTGCTTGTGAAACGAGACTGCCTAATAAAAAGAGGCTGCTAAATAGTAGTTTTTTCATCATCATAATATTAGAAGTAATTATACGCCACAAGGTAAAGATTTTCTTCATAGAGTGTTACTCCTTTTATTGTTCTTTAATATTTCTGTAAAAGAAAAGGGTACAAAATGTCCTTTCGTCCGTCTACTTGATATGAAGAAAAAAGAACGAATGAAAATATATACTTTGCTATTTGGTATATTGTTTGTAAGTCCTACACAGGCACAAACAATGCATGATTGGGAGAATCATCATGTTCTCCAGATCAATCGTGAACCGGCAAGAGCCGCTTTTACCCCTTTCTCTGTACAGAAAGGAGACGGCTCAATCTCTTTAGACGGAACCTGGAAATTCCGTTGGACTCCCGTTCCCAATGAAAGAGTCGTGAATTTCTATCAAACAAATTTTAATGATAAAGATTGGACGGATTTTCCTGTTCCCGCCAATTGGGAAGTGAACGGATATGGCACGCCTATCTATGTTTCAGCAGGCTATCCGTTTAAAATAGATCCTCCACGGGTGATGGGAGAACCGAAAACTGACTATACCACGTATAAAGAACGAAACCCGGTAGGGCAATATCGGCGTACCTTTGTCTTGCCGGCCGGATGGGAAGCGAATGGACAGACTTTTCTACGGTTTGAGGGCGTAATGAGCGCCTTTTATGTTTGGATCAATGGCGAACGGGTAGGGTATAGCCAAGGCAGTATGGAACCAAGTGAATTTAATGTCACGAAGTATCTGAAATCCGGAGAAAATCAGATTTCACTGGAAGTCTACCGATATAGTGACGGTTCTTATCTGGAAGATCAGGATTTCTGGCGTTTTGGTGGTATTCATCGTAGTATTCATCTGATACATACACCGGATATTCATGTCCGTGATTATGCGGTACGCACTCTTCCCGCATCTGTGGGTGATTATAAAGACTTTATTTTGCAGATTGATCCGCAATTCAGTGTATATCGAGGGATGACCGGAAAAGGGTATGTCTTACAGGGAGTATTAAAGGATGCTTCAGGTAAAGAAGTTGCCACATTGAAAGGTGATGTGGAAGATATGCTTGATTTGGAACATAAAGCAAGCCGGATGAATGAATGGTATCCGCAGCGTGGTCCGCGTAAGATGGGACGTTTGTCAGCCATTATAAAATCGCCGGAAAGATGGACGGCAGAAACACCCTATCTTTATAAATTACACTTAACTCTCCAAAATGGAGAAGGAAAAGTCGTAGAACAGATAGAACAGGCCGTGGGCTTCCGCTCTGTAAAAATCAAAAAAGGACAACTGTTAGTGAACGGTAATCCGGTTCGTTTTCGTGGAGTAAACCGCCACGAACATGATCCACGGACAGCACGTGTCATGAGCGAAGAACGAATGCTTCAGGATATTCTTTTAATGAAGCAGGCAAATATAAATGCCGTACGCACCAGCCATTACCCCAATGTAAGCCGTTGGTACGAGCTATGCGACAGCTTGGGATTGTACGTGATGGACGAAGCGGATATAGAAGAACACGGATTGCGTGGAACACTCGCAAGTACCCCCGACTGGCATGCAGCATTTATGGACCGTGCGGTCCGTATGGCGGAACGTGATAAGAATTATCCATGTATTGTAATGTGGAGCATGGGAAACGAAAGCGGTTACGGACCGAACTTCGCTGCTATTTCGGCATGGCTGCATGATTTCGATCCCACTCGTCCTGTACATTATGAGGGGGCGCAGGGAGTGGACGGAAATCCTGACCCGAAGACGGTAGATGTTATCAGCCGCTTTTATACCCGGGTGAAACAGGAATATTTAAATCCCGGTATTGCAGAAGGAGAGGATAAAGAACGCGCTGAAAATGCACGCTGGGAACGGTTGCTGGAGATTGCGGAACGCACCAATGACGACCGTCCGGTAATGACGAGCGAATATGCACATTCCATGGGAAATGCATTAGGAAATTTCAAGGAATATTGGGATGAGATATATAGTAATCCCCGTATGCTGGGTGGTTTTATATGGGATTGGGTAGATCAGGGAATCTACAAGACATTACCCGATGGCCGTACCATGGTGGCTTACGGCGGTGACTTTGGCGATAAGCCGAATTTAAAAGCTTTCTGCTTTAATGGATTGCTGATGAGTGACCGTGAAACTACACCTAAATATTGGGAGGTAAAGAAGGTATATGCCCCAGTTGAACTGAAAATGGAAAATGGGAAGCTGAAAGTGACGAACCGGAACCATCATATCGATTTATCATCTTATCGCTGCTTATGGACATTGTCTGTGGATGGAAAACAGAAAGAACAAGGAGAAATTACATTGCCGGAAATAGCTCCAGGAGAAAGTGGAACAATAGATTTGCCGACTTTCCGTTCATTGAATCCTCTTTCCGATTACCAACTGAAAGTAAGCATTGTTTTGAAATCGGATGCTCTTTGGGCAAAGGCGGGACATGAAGTGGCCTGGGAACAATTCTGTTTGCAAAAAGGAGATTTAGCTTCTGCTGATTTAATTAATAAAGGAACGCTTCAAGTGGAAGAGGATGATAAATCTTTATTGATTAGCGGACGCGGTTTTTCTGTTCAGTGGGAAAAGAAAGTGAACGGAAGTATGACCTCCCTTATATATAAGAACAAAGAAATGCTGGCTCACTCCGATGATTTTCCGGTTCAGCCCGTCACTCAAGTTTTCCGTGCTCCGACAGATAATGACAAGAGCTTTGGAAACTGGTTGGCTAAAGACTGGAAATTGCATGGAATGGATCATCCGCAGATAAATCTGGAATCTTTCCACCATGAAAAACGTGCAGACGGGGCGGCCATTGTCCGGATTCAAACAAGTAATTTATATAAAGAAGGAAAAGTGGCGACGACTTCTGTCTATACGGTCTTTTCAGATGGAACGATTGATCTGGAAACAACTTTCTTGCCACAAGGAGTTCTTCCTGAAATTCCCCGTTTAGGAATCGCATTCTGTCTGGCGCCTGCTTATGATACATTTACCTGGTATGGCAGAGGGCCACAGGATAACTATCCTGACCGCAAAACATCTGCTATGATAGGGCATTGGAAAGGAAGCGTTGCAGAACAGTACGTACATTATCCACGTCCGCAGGACAGTGGAAACAAAGAGGAAGTACATTATCTGACCCTGACCGACAAACAGAATAAAGGTATCCGTGTTGACGCGGTAGAAAACGTATTTTCTGCATCTGCCCTGCATTACACCGTACAAGACATCTATGAAGAAACTCACGATTGCAATTTAAAACCACGTGCAGAAGTTATTCTTAGTATGGATGCTGCCATACTTGGATTAGGAAACAGTAGTTGCGGACCGGGTGTATTGAAGAAATATGCCATAGAGAAAAAAGAACATACGCTGCATATCCGTATCAGTAGTAAACAATGATAGCAATAAATAACTAACACAATTATAAAAGTAACAATGAAAAAAGTAACCACTTTATTATCGACCTTAGCGTTGGCAACTACCCTGGCTGCTCAAAACCTTCCACAAACGGAAAGGCAATATCTCTCCGGTCACGGATGCGACGATATGGTTGAATGGGACTTCTTTTGTACCAACGGACGCAATTCCGGCAAATGGACGAAAATTGGTGTACCTTCCTGTTGGGAATTGCAAGGCTTCGGCACTTATCAGTATGGGATCACTTTCTATGGAAAACCATTTCCTGAAGGTGTTGCTGATGAAAAAGGTATGTATAAGTACGAATTTGAAGTTCCGGAGAAGTTTCGCGGCAAACAGGTCAATCTTGTATTCGAAGCTTCAATGACAGATACGGAAGTAAAAGTGAACGGACGTAAAGTTGGTTCCAAACATCAGGGAGCCTTCTATCGTTTTTCGTACAACGTCACGGATTTCCTGAAATATGGCAAAAAGAATTTACTGGAAGTCACTGTTGCCAAAGAGAGTGAAAATGCCAGTGTGAACCTTGCCGAACGTCGTGCTGATTATTGGAATTTTGGCGGTATCTTCCGTCCGGTGTTCCTGGAGGTGAAACCAGCCGTAAACCTGCGGCACATTGCCATTGACGCAAAGATGGATGGAACTTTCCGTGCCAACTGCTACACAAATATCTCTAATGACGGAATGAGCATCCGTACACAGATTTTAGATAAAAAAGGGAAAAAGATAACGGAAACCACCGTACCCGTAAAAGCAGGAGGCGACTGGACTTCCCTGCAACTGAATGTATCTGACCCCGCATTATGGACAGCGGAAACTCCGAATCTTTATAAAGCGCAATTCTCTCTATTGGATAAGACCGGTAAGGTTTTGCATAGTGAAACAGAAAATTTTGGTTTCCGCACGATTGAAGTACGCGAAAGCGACGGACTTTATATAAACGGAGTACGCATCAATGTACGTGGTGTCAATCGCCATAGTTTCCGTCCTGAAAGTGGCCGTACATTGAGTAAAGAGAAGAATGTCGAAGACGTTCTTTTGATGAAAAGCATGAACATGAATTCTGTCCGTTTGAGCCACTATCCGGCTGACCCGGAATTTTTGGAAGCCTGTGATTCTCTCGGACTTTATGTGATGGATGAATTGGGAGGCTGGCATGGCAAGTATGATACCCCCACCGGAGTACGTCTGATTGAAGGCATGATAGAACGTGACGTGAATCATCCGTCTATTATTTGGTGGAGTAATGGTAATGAAAAAGGATGGAATACCGAACTGGATGGAGAGTTTCATAAATACGATCCGCAGAAACGTCCGGTTATTCACCCGCAAGGTAACTTCTCCGGTTTTGAAACCATGCATTACCGCTCTTACGGAGAAAGCCAGAACTACATGCGCTTACCGGAAATCTTTATGCCTACGGAATTCTTGCATGGTTTGTACGATGGCGGCCATGGTGCCGGATTATACGATTATTGGGAAATGATGCGCAAGCATCCCCGTTGTATCGGTGGCTTCCTTTGGGTATTGGCAGACGAAGGTGTGAAGCGTGTAGATATGGACGGATTCATTGATAACCAAGGAAACTTTGGAGCAGACGGTATTGTAGGACCACATCACGAAAAGGAGGGTAGCTACTACACTATCAAGCAGTTATGGAGTCCGGTACAAATCATGAATACTTCTATCGACAAGCAATTTGATGGCAAATTCTCCGTAGAAAACCGTTACGATTATCTGAATCTGAATACTTGCCGTTTCCTTTGGAAGCAAGTAAAATTCCCGCTGGCAACAGATGCGTCCAATGCCGCTATTCAAGTGTTGAAAGAGGGTGAAGTGCAAGGCAGTGACGTGGTTGCTCACTCGGCAGGCATTTTGGATATAAAAACAAATATCCTCCCCAATGCAGACGCCCTCTTTCTGATAGCAATCGACCCATACGGCCATGAACTTTGGCGCTGGACTTTCCCGGTCAACAAACTGAATCAGCAGACAGAACAGCTTTCTCCCTTGTCCAGTCGTCCTGCTTATACAGAGACAGAAAATGAGCTTACTGTGAAAGCGAATAAGCGTACGTTCATCTTCTCAAAGAAAGACGGACAACTAAAAGGAGTATCTGTAGATAACCGTAAGATTAGTTTCGCCAATGGCCCCCGTTTCATTGGAGCCCGTCGTGCAGACCGCTCATTGGATCAGTTCTATAACCATGATGATGAGAAAGCAAAAGAAAAAGACCGTACATATAGCGAATTCCCTGATGCTGCCGTATTTACGAAACTGGACGTAAAACAAGATGGAGGTGATCTGATTGTTACCGCCAATTATAAACTGGGTAATTTGGATAAAGCTCAATGGACAATCAACCCGAGTGGGGATTTGGCTTTGGACTACACCTACAATTTCTCCGGTGTTGTAGATTTGATGGGTATTCGTTTCGACTATCCTGAAGATCAGGTAATCAGCAAACGCTGGCTGGGTGCCGGACCTTACCGTGTATGGCAAAACCGTATTCACGGAACGCAATACGATGTATGGGAAAACGACTATAACGATCCTATCCCGGGTGAGACTTTCACATATCCCGAATTCAAAGGATACTTTGGTGATGTTTCCTGGATGAATATCCAAACGAAAGAAGGCACTATCAGCCTGACAAACGAAACTCCCGACGCATATATCGGAGTATATCAGCCTCGTGATGGCCGCGACCGTTTGCTTTATACTCTTCCCGAAAGCGGAATCTCTGTCCTGAACGTGATTCCTCCGGTACGTAATAAAGTAAACTCCACCGATTTGTGTGGTCCCTCTTCACAACCGAAATGGGTAAATGGTCCACAAACCGGACGAGTCATTTTCCGGTTTATGTAAATGAATCATATAAAGGTATCCACATTGCGTTGGATACCTTTTTTATTTGGCCTTCTCACCGATTTTTCAAGGAAAAAGGCTATAAGTGGGGAATAATCATTATTTTTGTTTCGTTTTATACATTCAGATTAATGAATTCTTTCCTATGTACACAATACTAATTATAGAAGATGAACCCCGGGTTGCAAGTTTGCTGATGAACGGACTGGAGGAAAATGGCTATCAGACAATGGTGGCTTATGACGGACTGATGGGATTACGGCTTTTTCAAACGCATACATTTGATCTGGTTATATCCGACATCGTTCTGCCTAAGATAGACGGATTTGAACTGGCGAAAGAAATTCGCAAAACCAATCCCAATATTCCTATATTGATGTTGACGGCATTAGGATCGACGAATGATAAACTGGACGGCTTCGATGCCGGTGCAGACGATTACATGGTGAAACCTTTTGATTTCAGAGAGTTAAATGCCAGAATCAAAGTGCTGTTGAAACGTGTGACAGGTAATGCGCAGGAATTACCGCAGGAACTTGTCTATGCAGATTTGCGTATTGATCTTCAACGAAAAGATGTAGAACGGAATGGTATATCCATTAAACTTTCTCCTAAAGAATACAACCTGTTGTTATATATGGTAGAAAATGCCGAAAGAGTATTGAGCAGGGTTGAAATAGCGGAGAAAGTATGGAACACCCATTTTGATACAGGAACGAATTTCATAGATGTATATATCAACTATCTTCGCAAAAAGATAGACCGGGATTTTGAACCGAAACTTATTCATACCAAAGCTGGAATGGGTTTCATACTGACTGATAAATTATGAAGATCAGGACAACGTTGACTCTACAATATGCAGGGCTTACAGCTGCGGTATTCTTTGTTTTTGTGATGGCTGTCTACTATGTAAGTGAACACTCGCGTAGTAATGCTTTCTTTCGTAATCTTCAAAGTGAAGCTATAACCAAAGCGCATTTATTCCTTAAAAATCAAGTAGATGCCAAAACCATGCAGTCCATATACCTGAATAATCAGAAGTTTATTGATGAAGTAGAGGTTGCCGTCTATACAACAGATTTTAAAATATTATATCATGATGCTTTGCAAAACGATATTGTCAAAGAAACACCGGAGATGATAAAGCGTATTTTACAGCGGAAGAACATCAATTTCTATGTAGATGAATATCAGGCTATAGGACTGGTGTATTCGTTTGAGGGCAAAGACTATGTGGTTACTGCCGCAGCCTACGACGGTTATGGATACGCCAACCGGGATGCGCTAAGAAACATGCTCATTCTCCTATTTATCGGTGGATTGAGCGTATTGGTGGTTGTGGGGTATATCCTTTCTCGAAGCACTTTAAAACCGATACGTAATATAGTGAAAGAAGCGGAGAAAATCACAGCATCGCATATTGATAAAAGATTACCCGTAAAAAATGAACAGGATGAACTGGGAGAATTGAGTACGACATTCAATGCATTGTTGGAACGCCTGGAAAAGTCTTTCAATTCACAAAAGATGTTCGTCAGTAATGTATCTCATGAATTGCGTACCCCCATGGCAGCTCTTACAGCCGAATTGGATTTAGCTTTATTAAAAGAACGGAGCTCCGAACAATATCAGATGGCTATCGGCAATGCACTGCAAGATTCACATCGGATTGTTAATCTGATCGACGGATTATTGAATCTGGCAAAAGCTGACTATCAGTCGGAACAGATAACTATGGAAGAAGTCCGTCTGGACGAACTGTTGCTGGACGCCAGAGAGCTGGTACTAAAAGCTCATCCGGATTATCACATCGAATTAGTATTTGAGCAGGAAGCCGAAGAAGATAATGTGCTGACAATAATCGGAAACAGCTATTTACTGACCACCGCTTTTGTGAATCTGATAGAAAATAACTGCAAGTACTCTTCCAACCGGGCTTCATCAGTCCTGATCGCCTATTGGGAGCAATGGGCAATCATTCGTTTGTCTGATAAC
>OGXL01000635.1_pt1 | contig 30784 bp, 22 predicted proteins | sample 1576311 | NCBI WGS metagenome assembly OGXL01 (sample SAMEA3541564, study PRJEB24748) | human gut metagenome | biome: human gut; feature: human-associated habitat; material: faeces | place: China | collected 2012 | reverse complement strand
CATAATTACTTTTTTCATCGTTAAGTGCTTTAAGTTAATATAAATATAGTGAGCTATTGCTCGTTTTTTGCTATCCTATTCCTGCTCTTCGTCCCGTTTGATGACAAGCAGTTTGTCTACTCGTCCGCGGTCCATGTCCACCACTTCGAATTGCAGATTCTTGTAGGTGAAGATGTCTCCCGCTTTCGGGATACGGCCAATCAGGAACATGGCTAATCCCCCCAGAGTGGTGAAGTCTTCCGATTCCAGATCTTCATAGGATAAAATCCCCATTTCCTCCATGAAGTCGTCGATGTTCATTGAAGCTTCCACCAGCATCGAACCATCCTGCCTTGTGACGATTTCTTCTTCTTCCGTTTCATCCTCTTCAAGGATGTCTCCGAAGATACTTTCGGTCAGGTCGTGCAGTGTGATAATGCCTTCTGTGCTGCCATACTCGTTAACAACAACTCCGAACTTGTTTTTGTTCTTCTTAAATAGCTCTAAAACTTTATTTGCATACAAACTTTCCGGAATAAAGAGAGGCGGACGGGCTATTTCACGCAGGTTGAACTCCTTCTGATTGCCCATTGTCAGGATAATATCTTTGACGGACACCACACCGATTATCTCATCTTTCCGTTCGTCCACCAACAGATACTTGCTGTAATGTTCTTCTTCGATAGTCTTCATCACCTTCTCCCGCGTGTCGTCAGGATGAAGTATCACAACATCTCTGCGGTGCGTCATCAATTCATTGGCACGTTTGTCCGAGAAGCGGAATACATCGCGTATCATTTCCGTCTCTTCCTTGTCGATCACCCCTTGTTCCGAACTTTGGTGCAGAATCATTTTGATTTCCTCCTGTGTCATGGGGCGTTCTTCGCTTTTCAGTCCGATCAGTTTATTCAGCAGGCGGGTGGAGATACTGAGTAACCATACGAAAGGATAAGAGATTTTTGTCAGCAGAATCATTATCGGGCTGAATAAGATTGCATATCTTTCCGGATTGCTGAGAGCTATGGACTTAGGTACCAGTTCCCCGATGATAAGAGAAAGATAAGTGATCACTGCCACGGTAGTAATCATAGCCAGATTGCGCGCATAGGCTTCCGCTCCCGGAATAAGAGAGAACAGAGGAACAAGGTCGTCGGCAATGGCAACTCCACCATAAGCACCGGACACAATACCGATAAGTGTAATACCGATTTGGATAGTAGATAAAAACTTTTCCGGTTCTTCTAATTGCTTTAATACTCCTCGGGCAGATTTGTTACCTTTGGCTACAAGAGTTTCAAGACGTGCTTTGCTGGAAGATACCAGCGCGATTTCGTACATGGCAAAAATGCCATTCAGTACGAGTAAGAAAAGTATAATAAGAAATTCCATAAATGGATTAAAATGGTTATAGCCTCGAAATTACATGAAATCACGACACTATGCAAATCTATGTAATATATTAATGAAAATTTAATAATCGTGTTGTCTTTTTGGATATTGGAAGTGAGAAAGGGAATACAGAGGCGAAGCCGCCTCTGTATTCCCTTTCTTATATAAGATAAAGCGAGAGATACTCCTTATTTTTTATAGCTGTCTGCTTTGGCTTTGGCGCGTTCGATGCGTTTGGCGGTATCCGGGTGAGAGGAGAACATTCTCTGTACATAAGAAGATTTCGGAGCGTCTTTTGCCAGTTCAGCCAGTTTGGTCAATGCGTTGGCCATGGCATAAGGGTCGATGTTGTTTTTTACACAGAACTCAACACCGTATTCGTCTGCTTCGTTTTCCTGCTTTTGTGAATACTGTGCGCCGGCAAGAGCTTCTGCCATTGCTCCCAGTTCAGAGTCAGTCAGTTTGGCAACTTTGTTGCTGGCTGCACCTGCTGCATTCTTCACTGCCGAGCGAAGATAGGCATTTTTCATCGCGTCTTTAGAGTCAGTGTGTACAACGTGACCGATTTCATGTCCTACTACTGCCATTACTTCTTCGTCAGTCATCACATCCATTAGTCCGGCGCAGATACGTACACTGCCGTCTCCACAGGCAAAAGCATTCACGTCTACAACTTCATAAACGCCGAAGTTCAGTTTCAGCCCGTCCATTTCTTTGATGTGGCCGGTCAGCTTCTCCAGACGTTTGCCGTATTCAGTGTCAGGTTTTGTCAGTGGATTGTGTGCATCCATCCAGACCATGTATTCCTTACTCATGTTGGCGATGTCCGCGTCTGATAAAGTAACTGCCGATACTACGTCTTTTCCAGCTTGCAGGGCTTTCCCTACATTAAACTTCTTTCCGAATTGTGCCGAAGCTGTCATTCCCATACCCAAAAACAACAGGGCAATCATAGCAATTTGTCTTTTCATTCTCGTTTCAATTAATGTTTCAAACTATGGTTAATATTCAAATGTGATTCCCAGTGTCGGAAGTAATGTTCCGCTTGATTGTTTAATGCGCTTCATCCTGTATCGTTGCGCAGCGGCGGGAGCTTCCGGGTTCTCGATGATGCCGGTACTCATAAGCACATCCTGCTGTTTCAGCTTGCTGACTGTGATGTTCTGCAAATCGAGATAAAATCCCAGCATACAATGTTTCAGATAAAACGTTTTGTCCACGCGTACATCCACCTGCGCAAAAGCGGGGAGACGCTCTTTGTTATATTTCGAGTAATCGTAATATGCTTTTCCCTGTGCATCCCATGCTGATACCAAAGACGACTTGGTTTCGTCATAAGGAGTGTACGGAGCACCGCCGATGCAGCTTACCTTCATGCCGAAACTCCATTGATGCGGAAGATTATACGTTCCCCGCAGATTGAATATATAGCGGTTGTCCCACGCGGAGGCGATGTATTCGCTTTCTTTATCGTTGCGATATTCACTCTTGAACAAGGTAAAGGAAGAAGCCAGATTCAGTTTCTTGGCAATAAGCCACTTCACCAAAATCTCCGCACCGTAGGAGCGCCCTTGTGCAGTGGAAGTAAGTAACTCATTACCGACTACTCCATAATCATTTCCTTTGCAGTTAAGAGGAATCCCGTCCGCTACGGAAAGAGGGATCTTATCATAATCTTTGTAGAATCCTTCTACGGATGCTTCGAAGGTATCTCCCTTTCGCCAACTGATTCCCAGACTTCCTTCACTCACTTTCATGTAACGGAGATTGTATTTATTAGCGAAAGTCCCGTTATTATTCTTAAAACCGAGAGCCGTGTAGGCAGGGAGTTGATAATACAGTCCCGCATTTCCGCTTGCAAACCAATGATCGGCTAGTTGATAGGAGAGTGACAGGCGGGGAGAAAGCTGGTCGGAAAGGTTCTTCATTGTCGATGAATAATCACTGGCGTCGGCCCGCAGACCTAGAGAGGCAGTGAAGCGGTCGTCCATTGAAGTGTAATTGATCGTTCCGAAAAGTCCCCAGCGCAAGATACCTAAATACGTGTGATAATCAAACGTTTGCGGCTGGTTAGTGTACACCCGTTGAAAGGTAGTGTTGGTATATTGGCTGTAATCCAGATTGACGCCGAGATTGATTTTCCAATTACGGAAAGTAGTGCTGTTCTCGAGACGGAGTTTCGTTTCCTGTTCGGTGGAACGGAGGCGGAGCATTAAGTTATCCGGATGGCTTTCATCGTTCCGGCGATATTTCGTATTACGGTTGTTCAGATAGCTATGGCTGACTACTGCCGATTGCACGTGTGCACCTGCATAATGACGATAGACTGCCCCCACAGTAAATGTCTCCTGTTTTATCTTAGGCAGATAACTCAGGATATATTCATTGTCTTCACTGTCAGCTTTCGTATTCAGCCGCATATTATCAATTCCGCCCAGTCCTAATACCGTCAGTTCATTCTGCTCGTTAAACCGGGTTTTCAGTTTGAATTGTGCATCGGTAAAGGTTGGCAGGAAAGGCAAATCGAGCATATCAAACAGGAATTGCAGATAAGACTGGCGCACGGAAACCAAGTAGGAAGTCTTCTTGCCTATATGTCCGTTGGAAGCCAAAGAAACTTCGGAAGCTCCCAGTGTAGCCTTCAATGAATTGCGTTCCATATCTCCGTCGCGCAACTTGAAGTCGAGTACGGAACTAAGTGCATTTCCCTTATCCGCTGGGAAAGCGCCGGTATAGAAATTTACTTCCCGTATCAGGTCGGCGTTGAGGATTCCTACCGGACCGCCGGATGCGCCTTGCGTACTGAAGTGGTTGATGTTGGGGATTTCCACTCCGTCAAGATAGAAGCGGTTTTCGGAAGGCGCCCCGCCTCGCACAATCAGGTCGTTGCGGTATCCTATTGGTGAAAAGGCGACTCCGGGGTAAGATTGCACGATGCGTGAAATATCCCGGTTGGCTCCCGGACTCTTTTCTATTTCCTGTATTCCGATAATGCGCAGGCTGACGGGACTTTCCACATCGCGCCGGAAAGGGGAGGCGGTGATTGTCACTCCTTCGAGTTCGGTCAGGTTCTCCTCCATTTCTATCGGGATGTTCAGGTTTTTGGTAGATAAGATGTATTCGGAGGTCGTAACGCTCTTGTATCCGATTGCCGATGCTTGCAGGCGGTAAATGCCCGGCGGCACTTGTTCAATGGTGAAACGCCCTTCAACATTGGTGACACTGCCCTTATTCAGCCCGATAATCATCACATTGATAAATTCCAATGGCTGACGACTATTCTTGTCAATCACCGTTCCCTTTATCTGATGCATAGGTTGTGCTTGCAACAGAAGGAGCATAGTATTGAAAAACAGTAGAAGTGTCAACAATCTTTTCATGCGGTTGCAGTTTAGTGCTGCGAAAGTACGAAAAAAGTATTAAAGAATGATATATTCAGTGAATAAAAAAAGAATATGTTCTATATTTGTGGGAAATATAAAAACGGATTCCTTATGAAGACTGTAAAACTGATTACTTGCAATGACGCGATGAAGGCACATATCCTTCAGGGAGCGTTGGAGAACGAAGGGATTGAATCTATTCTGCACAATGAAAACTTCTCTACCTTATATAAGAGTTGTGTGAGCAGCATAGCGGGAGTGGACATTCTGGTGGCGGATGATGATTATGAGAAAGCCGTTCAGGTGTTGAGAGATAACCAGAGTTGGCCGGAAGAATTGACGCTTTGCCCTTATTGCGGGTCGTCGGATATTAAGTTCAGGTTAAAAAAAGGACAGAGGCTGCGTGCTGTCGGTGCGGCAATACTTTCCATGTTGGCGGCAGCCCCTCCGGGAGATAATCATTGGGAATATACCTGCGGACAGTGCCAACGGACTTTTGAGGTGCCTGTTGCCAAGTTCCCTTCTTCAGAGGAAAAGGAGGAAGAATAATTTAATCTAACTATATACGTATAATGAAAAAGAGAAATCTTCTGTTAGCTGCTTTATTATTGATATTGGTGGCCCCCTCTTTTGCTGCCAAAGTAGATACTTTATTAGTTAATAGCCCTTCCATGAATAAGGATGTACAGGTGGTGGTCGTTACGCCGGACGCTGCGTTGGGCAAGAAAGCGGTGGCTTGTCCCGTCATTTATCTGTTGCACGGTTATGGTGGAAATGCTAAAACATGGATCGGGGTGAAACCGGATCTTCCGCAGATTGCGGATGAAAAAGGAATCATCTTTGTTTGTCCGGACGGAAAGAATAGCTGGTACTGGGACAGTCCGAAAGATCCGTCTTACCGTTACGAAACTTTTGTTTCATCGGAACTGGTGAAGTATATTGACGGACATTATAAGACGATTGCTGACAGGAAAGGACGTGCCATAACAGGATTGAGCATGGGAGGACATGGGGCTATGTGGAACGCTATCCGTCATAAAGATACGTTTGGTGCCGGTGGAAGTACCAGTGGCGGGGTAGATATCCGTCCGTTCCCGTTGAACTGGGATATGTCGAAACAGTTGGGCGAATTTGCATACAATAAAAAGGTATGGGATGAACATACGGTTATCAATCAGATTGACAAGATAGAAAACGGGGATTTGGCTATCATTATCGACTGTGGTGAAGCGGATTTCTTTCTGAATGTGAACAAGGATTTGCATAACCGTCTGTTGGCCCGGAAGATTAACCATGACTTTATCACTCGTCCCGGCGGACATAACGGGAAGTATTGGAATAACTCCATTGACTATCAGATTCTGTTCTTTGATAAGTTTTTCAAGAAATAAAAGGGCTAATGCTTGACTTTAGCTTTTGGATGTCGTATCTTTGGATACATAATCATAAAATAGATTGAGGTTAAACTACGATAGAAGGAGAAAGCATTGGCTTTCTCCTTTTTTTATTGTATGCCGGATGTGGGAGAACTTGACCCCGGCTCATAACGGGCGTAAGCTCGGGGATGAAAGCACTTTAGCTGACGGACTACGACAAATTACACGCTCTGTCAGGTTGGAACAGACGCTCTGTTTACCGGAAACAGACGCTCTGTTAAGTAGATTTAGAGCGTGCGTTTTGAAAAAGCGGAGTAATGCCGCTTTCTCTGTTAATGATGCATAAATCTGCTCTTGACAAAAGAATGCCGAAATTGTAGTCTGGCTATTATTTGATTCTTAATCCGCTTCCTCCTATGAACAACCGGCTCGAAGGACTATTCACACTTTTCTCTATCTTGATTCGTGTGCTTGGAGTTTCTTCTTCCTCTTCTTTAGGCGGATAAGTTCCGTTCAATACTCCGAGGGCAACACTCAACAAAGTTTCCTTTTCATCACCGAAAGGCAGGAAAGTTAAGTAATCTGTTGAAGCATTGACTGAGTATGTCGGTTTGAATCCGGGGTAAGTATCATGCTCGGAGTCATAGATAGTAGCTACAACCGGATTGACGGACCATTGGAATTCTTCGTTGATGAATTGTTCCGTGGCTACATTTTGTCCTTTTGTTGAACTGCCGATAGCTATTAATTTTTGAATCTTTCCGTTCAGGCAGTGCATTAGCATTTCCGGTGCTCCTGCTGTTTCTCCGCCAATCAGGACGATAAGGGTTGTTAAGTCCAGGTTCTTGCCGCCGGAGGTATTTAAAAGTTTGGAGTCAAATGTCAGGGTCACATCTTTATCCGTGTTCTTGTCATTATATTCCAGAAATCCCATTGTCTGGTCAAGATAATAAGAAGACACAAGCATCGTACTCAACAACTGTACGCAATCAATGCTTCCTCCTTTGTTGTATCGCAGGTCGAGTATTACCTCGTGAATATTCTTCTGAGCAAGCTCATCCGACCATTCGCGTAATTCGGCGTTGTATTTTTCCGGACTCTCTTTGGTGCCTGCCGTAAAACTGTTGTACATCAGATAGCCGACTTCACTTCCATCGGTCAGTGTCAGTGTTTTCTTACAGTGAACCGGATTGTCTACCAATGGTACGGCTGCACCAATCTTTACCGGATCACCTACCGGAACAACCCGGTAAATTTCTTCTTCTTCACCTTCTACCGGTGGCTCTGTGGGCGGAACTAATTGATATTTTCCTAAAGTAACTTCCAAGGGTTCCGTACCTTGCAGTAGTTGGCTTTCATATTTCTTGCTGATATAGGAGGTGTCTACTTTCACAATCCAGTCGCCCCGTTTCAGTACGGCCGCGGCCGGAGAACCGGGAATGACATAAGTAATCAGTGCGTTGTAAGCAGTGTCAATGTCCGGGTTGCGAACCAATGAATAGTCGAATCCATAGCTTGGCAGCGGAGTCTCCATGACAGAATCGACGAACGAATAACTGTCGTTCTTCGACTTTACTTTTGACAAGAACTGGGCAGGTTCCAGAAACAGATTCGCATCATCGTAGGAAGGTAGGTCTTGATACCACAGATAGTTCTGTTGCATGATATCGTACATCCATGTGTCCAATGCAGTCATGTGGGCATACTCCGGCCAGCGGTCGACACCGCAGGAGAAAAAGCCGCTGATAGATACGATAACCAGGGCAGGTATAAGGATTATCTTTCTTAATTTTGTCATTATAAAAAGCTTTTCACTGTGCAAATGTAGGAAATACTTTGCTTATCTACCACATTTATGGTATAAAAATGCCTTCAATGTGTGATTGGTTGTTAGCGGATATGGCCTTATCTTTGCCATATCAAAGTTATCAATAGGTATTAATAGGATTTTTGGATGGATATAGCTGCATTATTATCGGGAGGTGTCGACAGTTCGGTGGTCGTACATCTCCTTTGTGAGCAAGGATACAAGCCGACTCTTTTTTATATTAAGATCGGCATGGACGGGGCGGAATATATGGATTGTTCGGCAGAGGAAGATATTGAATTGTCTACCGCTACTGCCCGTAAATACGGTCTGTCTTTGGAGGTGGTGGATTTACATCGCGAGTATTGGGACAATGTGGCGGCCTATGCCATTGATAAGATTAAGAAGGGGCTGACACCCAATCCGGATGTGATGTGCAACAAACTTATTAAGTTTGGCTGCTTTGAACAGCGTATCGGAAAAGACTTTGATTATACGGCTACCGGACATTACGCCACTACCTTGCAACGTAACGGTAAGACGTGGCTCGGGACAGCGAAAGATCCTGTAAAGGACCAGACGGACTTCCTTGCACAAATAGATTATCTGCAAGTTTCCAAGCTGATGTTTCCCATTGGCGGACTGATGAAGCATGAAGTGCGTGAGATAGCGTTGAATGCAGGCTTACCGAGTGCCCGGAGAAAAGACAGTCAGGGCATTTGCTTTCTCGGAAAGATAAACTACAATGATTTTGTCCGCCGCTTTTTGGGAGAAAAGGAAGGGATGATTATCGAATTGGAGACTGGTAAGAAACTGGGTACGCATCGGGGGTATTGGTTTCATACGATCGGTCAGCGCAAGGGGCTAGGATTAAGTGGTGGTCCTTGGTTTGTGATAAAGAAAGATATTCAGGAGAATATTATCTATGTGTCCCGTGGTTACGGTGTGAAAACACAATACGGCAATGAACTTCGCATCAACGATTTCCATTTTATTACGGATAATCCGTGGCAGTCAGTAGGAAAGGAGATAGACATCACTTTCAAGATTCGCCATACTCCCGAATTTACGAAAGGGAAACTTGTGCAGGAAGGAGAGAGGCAGTTCCGTATCTTGTCTTCTGAAAAGTTGCAAGGCATTGCCCCCGGACAGTTCGGAGTTGTTTATGATGAGGCTGCGCAGGTTTGCGTGGGGAGTGGGGAAATCGGATGAAGAGCTTCTTGCAGGGATTGACGCCGTGAAGTAGATTATTTTTAGATATAATATTCCGCCAAATCCACAATCCCTGCCCGCATCGCATATTTAGTCGCTTCGTGCACATTATTCACTCCCAGTTTCCGGAAGATATTTTTGCGGTGGCTGTTAATAGTATGGAAGCTTAGATTTTTTTCCGCTGCAATCTCTTTCGTTGTTTTCCCCAGTGCAATTTCTTTCAGGATATTCTTTTCCGTTTGCGTCAGCAAATGGTCTTCTGTCATTGTGCCGGCTACAGGAGAAGCAGCGCCTGAAAGCAGCAGGTTGCTGACATGATTGCAGATATACCGTTGTTTACGGCCGGCACATTGGATAGCAGTCATGATTTCCTCTTTTGAATTATCTTTCATCACTACCCCGAAAGCCATACTGCTGAACAATACCTGGCGGAGAAAATTAATACTTAACTCATCCGAGAACAGAATCCAGTCGACCTCTTTGAATCTTTCCTGCAAGACAATCAGCTCATCCGCCCCGGCAAAATCGAATAGCGTATAATCCAGCACTACCACCGCTTGCGGATACAACCGGAGCTGCTGAATCAGTTCTGCCTTGTTGTCAACTTCTAAGAGGGTGGCAACATCTTTCTGCTTGCTTAGCAGAAACATCATCCCCGCTTTACTGATGTCCTGATTGTCTGCGATGATATATTCTCTCATAGGAAATTAATGAATTAAAAAAACTCCGCTACAAATGTACGCATTTTGCGCGATTTGTAGCGGAGTTGTTCCAAGATTCTTGTATCCCGATTACCAGGAACGTCCTTTGAAGATGTTGGACTGGTCGAGCGGAATGATATTTCCGTTCAGTGTCAGGTTATTGTTGCTGAAGTTAGGGCTGATTGTAACTGAAGCGTTGTTGTCTCCGTTGCTCATGGTGATAAATACTTGAGCGGAGATACCGATACCTTGAACGCTGAATGAGCAGTTCACATTACCTTTCTTGTCGACATTCATCTTCATGTCCGAAGAATTACCGTCTACTGTGACACCACCGATTCCGTTAGGGCCGGGATAAGGAGTGTTGAAAGCAGTCTGTACTGTGGCTCTGTTGCCGTTCATCAGAACGAAGTTAGTGTTTGAAGTAACAAAAGCGCTCATGCCATTGCGGAATATTACCTGATTGGCTTCCAGAACGAACTGTTTATTCTTCAAAGCCTGTACGGCTTGTTGATAAGCTGCCATGTCCTGCACCTGTTCTTCGGCACGGAGTTTAGCTCTTTCCGCATCTCTTTGAGCTTTTCTTTCTGCGCGGCGTGCTGCTGCGTTACTTTCCTGTGCATACATCATCGTGCTTGCACTTACTAATACTAATGCTAATAATGCAATAAACTTTTTCATAACTTTTTTTTGTTTAGGTTTAATACGTTGTCCGTTTATTGCAAAAACAAAGTCTGTGCCAGATTGTTCACGAGCGTCGCGCAATTTTATATCCGATCGCTGCGACGGCAATACTCATTAAAGGGCTGATAATGTTGAAAAAACAATAGGGAAGATATACCAATGTGGGGACGCTTAGTATTGTAGCCTGCGTCATCCCGCAGGTATTCCAGGGGATCAGCACGGATGTAACGGTTACTGAATCCTCGGTCGTCCGGCTCAGCAAACAACTTTCGTAACCTTTTTTAGCATAAATGTCGCGGAACATATTTCCGGTCAGAATGATACTGATGTATTGGTCGGCAGTTGCCAGATTGAGGAACAACCCGGAACAAACCGTAGCTCCCACCACGCTGACTGTTTTCTTCATAAAACGGACAAAGATAGAAGTGATACTTCCCAACATACCGCTGGCTGTCATCGCCCCGCCAAAGCACATGGCACATAAGATCAGCCAAATCGTATTCATCATGCCGGACATGCCACGTGTAGCGATTAAATCTGTCAAAACGGCATTATCTGTATGCAGACTTGTACTTCCGTAGAAGGTCATCATCAGTCCTTTGAACAGCGAATCGAAGCCGGAGGCAGCCATTCCCGAAATCTCCTGTAATAAATCCGGTTGAAATATCAGGGCAAAGATGCCTGCCAGCAATGTTGACAGGAACAGCGTAATGATAGAAGGTACCTTACGTGCAATCAATATTCCCGTGGCGACCGGAACAATCAGAAGCCATGGTGTGATATGGAACTTCTCATTCAGTGCGGCGGCCACCTCCGTGATATGTTGCGTATTGTTGGCATCATGTGAGAATCCCGCTACGGTGAAAATAATCAGGGTAATGACAAGAGAAGGAATCGTGGTTATCATCATGTAGCGGATATGGCGGAAGAGGGGAGTGTCTGTGACGGAGGCTGCCAATATGGTAGTTTCCGACAATGGAGATACCTTGTCGCCAAAATAGGCACCGGAGATAATCGCTCCAGCAATCCAACCTTCTTCAAATCCCTGCGCCTTACCGATCCCCATTAATGCGATACCGATAGTGGCAATTGTAGTCCACGAACTTCCGGTCATGACTGAAATCAGTACGCAGATAATGCAGGTGGATGCAAGGAAGAAACTTGGGTGGATAATCTGCATTCCATAATAAATCAGCGTAGGCACTACACCGCTAATCATCCAGATACCGCTGAGCGCACCAATAATCAGCAGGATAATGATAGCAGTTGTCACTCCGGCTACGTTGTTTGTAATAGCCAGCTCGTAGTCTTTCCATGGAATTTTGTAGAATGCCATGCCGATAAGGATACAGACTGCGGTGGTAGTAAGCAGTGACACTTGGCTGCCGCCACTCAGTGCGTCGCTGCCGAAAGTATGGATAGTAGCGAATAATAATAGAACAAGTACAATAATCGGTATCAGTGATACGAGTGGGGAAGGAGCTTTTTTCATGCTAAATTCTCTAATCCTTTTTTTGTTGTTTAGCTGATATTTATTTTTGGCTGCAAAGATACAACAAAAAGGTAGAAATCTTTTGCATTATGGGAGCGGGCAATAAAAATTATTATAAGTTTATATTTTCTTGGAATATAGAAAGAGCTAACCTTTAGTTGAGCATGGTTTTACGTTTCAGCCACCAATAGCGGATGAAAAGTATTCCTGTCAGAATCAGCGCAATGGATAATCCGGTGTAGAAGACAGAGATAAAACTTTCGGGTAGCAAATGGAAGCTTCGGATCGTAATTCCGAGAGAAATCATGAATATCATGATTATCCAGCTTTTTACATCGAAGAAAGAGAAAGGACAGTTGCGGGTTTCTTTCTTCTGTTCAATCCGGCGGGTATGCTTGTAGTAGAGTCTTTTAAAAATCAGTACGAAGAATAACAGGAAAACGATAGTGGCTTCCCCTATCTTAAACATCCAGTCGTGTGAGTTGTTCATCCAGGTGACGATTCCTATCCGCAGGATGTTTCCGCCCGCAATAATCCAGACGGTGCCGGCTATGATTAGTAAGATTTGTCTGTTAACTCCGTACTTCATAGTTTACTGATTTTTTGTATTAAACGGTTTTACCATCCATTTTGTTGACTCACTTCTTAAAGAAAATCGTAATTAATAGAGAAATACCGGTTAAAAGGACTCCGATACCGATAACGCCGTGCCAGCCATACAGTTGCCAGAAACTTCCGGCAAGGAATGTTCCCATGGAGCCACCGATGAAGTAGGTAGTCATGAAAATTGTATTGATACGGTTCGAAGCGCGGGGATTCAGTTCGAAGATACTCGTCTGGTTACTGAGTTGGATGCATTGCATCCCTATATCAATCATGATAATGCCGGCGATGATTCCGGCGTAAGTGTTTTCTCCGACGAAGAACAATAACCAGGACAAAAGAATCAATCCGCAGCCGATGAAGTTGAAGCGGCGAACGCCTACCCGTTTTACATATCTTCCCACAAAAGAAGCTGTTAATGCTCCGGCTACTCCGCAAAGTCCCAGCATACCAATCACATCGCTATTGGCGAAGAATGGAGCTTGTCCCATTTTGAAAGCGAGGCAGGACCACATGGCGAGGAGCGAACCGAAGTTCAGGGCGGCCCGGATAGAGTAGATGCGTAGTTGCGGAAACTCTTTCACCAAAGCCAGCAGGGATTTCATCAGGTCGCTGTACTTTCCCCGGAAGTTGGTCTGAATGTTGGGAAGAACTTTCAGTACGACAACCGCACAGACAAACATCATACCTGCGGCAATATAATACATCTCCCGCCACCCGAACAGTTCACCGACGAATCCGCTGACGACGCGTGAAGCCAGGATGCCGGTCAGTAATCCCGATAAAACGATTCCTACATTTCTGCCTTTATGCTCCGGACGTGAAAACTGGGCGGCCATGGGAATGAATATCTGTGGAATCATAGAACAGGCCCCCGTAAGGAATGAGGCAACAAGTATCACATGGATATTATGCGCCAGGGCAATCGTTAATAGTGAGAATATAAGGACGAGGAAGTTGGCAAGGATAATCTTCTTGCGTTGGTATAAATCACCCAAGGGAGTGATAAACAATAGTCCGGCCGCATAACCTATCTGCGTGACCATGGCAATCAGGTTAGTTCGGAACTCTGATATACCAAGTTCATGGCGTATCATATTTAGCAGAGGTTGGACGTAATAGATATTGGCTACCGAAATACCCGCCACAATAGCAAGTGTCCAGAGGATAGACGCCGGTAGTCCTCCGTTTTCTTTTAATGGCTGTTTCATGCCGCAAAGATAATAAATAAGCTGTTTATTCGACGAAGAAAGTAGTAGAAACTGTATTGCCCTCATCGTCTACTGCTGTCAGTGAATGTTTACCGGGAGTAGGTTGCAGGGAAATCTTGTGGAAGTCCTGCGTTTGCGTCTGATAAGTTTCGTCGAGGTGCCAGAAGATCGTTGCGTCAGGATTGCTATGAGCCAGTTCCACCGTTATAAAACCTTTACTGCCATCCATTTGTCGGGGCAGTTTGATACGGGCGTTCATCGGAGGATAAATAAATTGCATTGCTTGGAAGGTGTCTTCCCCACAGCCGGGTTTGAAAGGCGGAAGCGACTTGTATTCCGGGTGATGTTGTTTGTAATACCATTCCCATACGGGTGGCAGGACAAACCAGGATTTCTGAATAGTAGGCTCTGTATTTGCACAGTTTTCATAAATACGCCGGCTTTCATCGGCGGATAGTGTGACAAGGTGATGATAAGGGCAAGCTTCTGTCCGCAGTCCGGCGGGCAGAACTAGCAATGTATCTATATCTTCACAAAATCTTCCTTTCAGGTGCCCGGACTGGTGGCATACTTCTGCATCAATGAAAACTCCTGTCGGGCGTTCGAACCATGACGATGAAGGGAGATAATTGAATATGTCGAATAACACGGGACCTGCTGTTTGTGCGCCGACTAATCCGGGCTTTCCCTCTCCGGTTGCATTTCCTACCCATACGCCGACTGCATAACGTGGAGTTACACCCACTGCCCAGGCGTCACGGAAACCATAGCTTGTTCCGGTTTTCCATGCAACCGGCTGCATGGAAGGGATAGCTTTCCAGTCAATTTCTTCGGGGCGGTTGACTTCTTTCAAAGCGTTGAATGTCTGCCACACGGCACCTTTATCCCAGATACTTTTATGCTGTACGGCCCTGTTTTTAGTATCTTCTTCTACTATCATTCTCGCTTCCGCTTCTTTGGAGGAAACGGGAGTTTCTGAATCCGAATGTCCGGTGACAAGGCTTCGCCCCATTTGCGCATAGGCGTTCGTCACGTCCCATAACGTAGCTTCCGCTCCTCCTAAAATCAATGATAACCCATAATGGGAGGATGGGCGACTGATCGTTTTGAATCCTATTTGTTGCAGGAAGTTGTGGAACTTGGGTACTCCGTATCTTTGCAGCATGGTCACTGCCGGGATATTCAATGAGCGTGCCAATGCTTCTGAAGCGGGTACGGCTCCTTCATATTGCATACTGAAGTTCTGTGGAGTATACCCGTTGATGTTGACAGGCACATCCGGCAATAGCATATCGGGCAACATACTTCCTTCCTGCAACATGGCATAATATAAGAAAGGTTTCAATATACTGCCAGTGCTTCTGGGAGCCTGGATCACATCTACCTGATTTCCTCCTTGTTTCCGGTCGAAATGTACATTCCCGCAGTAAGCCACTACTTGATTGGAAGGAATGTCAATCACAAGAATAGCCAGGTTGCGAATATCACTCCGATTGAATTCATTGCTCCAGCGTTCGGCCAAATCCTCTATATGAGTCTGCATTCCTTTGTCGATAGTCGTGCGGGAATACCGGCCGTTTCTTTCCTGATAGAATCGGCTGACCAGATGCGGCGCTATTTGAGGTAAGGGATGAGGTTCGTCAGGCAGCGGTTCGCTGACAGCCAGTTCATAGGTCGATGAGTCGATAATCTCTTTATCAAGAAGTTGTTTCAGGAGACGGTTTCGTTTGGCAAGTAGTGTTTTTCGTCCTTTCGACAAATGAATGATGGCGGGGGCATTGGGCAGGACGGCGAGCATGGCGGATTCTGCCCATGATAAATCCTCGGTGGAGTGACCGAAATAACGCCAGGATGCTGCATCCAATCCTACTACATTTCCTCCGAAAGGTGCGTGTGATACATACATCGACAGGATTTCTTCTTTTGAAGCACGAAACTCCAACCGGGTGGCAAGAATCATTTCAATCACTTTCTCTCCGAAAGTTCGTGACTCATTGCGGGCCAGGCGGATCGTCTGCATTGTGAGGGTACTGCCTCCGCTGACGATACGTTTGTTTTTTAGATTCTGATAAGTAGCTCTCCCTATGGATAACGGGTCTACTCCCCAATGATAATAGAAATTCTTGTCTTCGAAAGTAATGAGGCATTGCCTGATTTTCTCAGGTGTCGTCTTTCGTGGAGGAAATCTCCATTGACCGTCGGAAGCGATACGTGCTCCTAATAACTCTCCATTTCTGTCTGTCACAACGGTAGAGTAGGGAACATGAAACAGTTGCCGGGGAAGACAAAAGATATATCCTATCACTAAAAGAGTAATAATGCCGAGCAATACTCTTTTAGTGACGGATAAATGTTTGAAGAAATTCAATATCTTGTCTCCCATGAACCGAGTTTGTTCCATGCACAGAATCTACATTAGCGGCTGACTGTGGTTCTTCCCGCTTTGCTTCGTGCCTGTACATTGACGTCATACATCGCTTCACACTGAACAGCCGGAAGGATAAAGTTACCCGCATAGGTAGCTTGCAGCCTGATTGTAAATATCTTCGTTTCGCCCCGGCGCAGATTGAAATAAGTCAATACACGATCGTCGCGGATATCCTGATAAGTATATTGGCCGCTCACATTACCGGACGAGTCGGTTGTCTCTTGTGGCTCTGCTTCGGGAACCGTCATTCTCTCGTTATACACTTCCCAGCCGGACGGGATGATGTGAGTCAATGCCAAGTTGGTGTAATCGGTGGTCCCGCTTGTGTTGGATATCGAAGCAATAGCCGTGAAGTCCGTTCCCTGCCGGATATCGTTGACAGACATCGGTTTACCATCCATACTTGCATACCTGATATCCATACGAAGATTGTCGGAAATAGCCGGCAACGTATCATTCAACAACTGTGTACGTGTAATAAGGTCTACGCTTAGTGCTCCCTTGCCTTGATTCTTTACGGCAACCGTTCCTGATTTGGGAGAAGTGGAAATCTCTTTCTCGAAGACGGCTTTAGCTGATTTTACGGCAGGTTGTTGTTTGCCGTTCCATGTCCAGGTGAAGTCTAACGAGCCGGACAACTTCTCCGCCAGGCGTCCCATTGCCATAAGGGCGAAAGCGGTGGACTGTGTGCTGAACCAGTTCTCTTGTGACAGATTCTTTGAAACGACTTTCGCTTGCTGTAAAGCATCCCGTTCCCGGTTCATCAGAAGTAATGTTTCCAAGATCATCGCTTCATCCCGGTCGGACGAACCGTAAATCTGATTCATGGAAGAGTAGGGGATGACTGTTGTCTCTGCATTGTACACTAGTTCTTCGGCAGGCTTCATCTTGCCCGTCAGTGCGTAGGCAGCTGCCAGTCTCCATTTAGCTTGGATAGATAATCCCGGTTGTTCTTTCATCCGGTTCATGGCGCCATATTCCGGTGCACCGGCCAGAGCCAGGGTATAGAGGCGGAAAGCCTGTTGCAGTTCTGACTGCCATTGTTGCCAGTTGTTTGCCTCTTGAGGCATACGCCAATTTTGTGCGGCAGCACGTTGGAAGCGTTTCCACTTGTTCAATACATTTGCATGGATGGCATAGCCTTTCTCCTGCGCCAGTGTTAAGAACATTCCTGTGTAAGAACTGATCCATTCGTCAGCAACGGCATTTCCCGGCCAGTAGACAAATCCTCCGTTGGGGAGTTGGCGGGCGTAAATCTGGCGGATCGCTTCTTGTACATTTGCTTTTATCTTCTCTGCCTCCCGGGTATCTATTGTTTTGAACTGAGCGATAAACAGGAGTGGCAGTGCTTTTGAAGTCAACTGTTCCGTGCAGTGGTGTTGATAGTTATATAAGAAGTCGAACCGACGGCTGATGTCTACTGATGGAATGCGCGATACTTCCAGTTTTATCTGGTTGTTTGCAGACAAACTTCCTAACTGATAGGATAATTCTTTGTTCTGTCCCGTTTCTATCCATTCGCTGCTGCGTAATGTAACTATCGGATTCGGATTCCGTACTTCTATTTCAATGGTTTCTTTGGTTTGTTGTCCGCCACCGCTTGCCGTCAGTTTGATGGTTGCCTTTCCGGTTTTGTTGCCGGTCTTTAAAGTAAAGAACACAAGTTGGTCGCCGGGCCGGTTGAAGGTGAGCGACTGTTGATGGGAACCTTCTATCTGAACTCCACCACCGGACGCCTGAAGCGATACGGTCACATTCTTCACTTGTTTTTCCATAGCGAAGACATTGACCGGAACAGTGATTTCTTCCTGAATACTAAGTACGCGCGGCAAAGTGGAGAGTAACATTAATGGTGTCCGTACAAATGCAGTCTTTTCTGCATTCCCGTAAGCTCCGTCCTGTCCTGCCACTACCATGGCACGTACCGAACCCACATACATCGGAAGTTTCAATGTATGCGTCTGCTGCCTGCCCTTTTCCAAATAGAATGGCCCTATAAACTTCACTACGGGTTTGAACCGGTTCGCTTTTGCGTCGGCCGGTTTGAGCGTTGCATCTCCACCAACGCTGAAAAGTGAACTGTAAGCTCCGGCAGAAGTTCCCAATACATTGTCGTACATATCCCAAGTGCGGATACCGAGTGCCTCGCGTGAATAGAATTCATTCCAGGGATCAGGTGTCTTGAAATTGGTTAGATCCAATAATCCGTCATCAACAATAGCTAATGTGTAAGTCATCGGCTTCCCACTTTTTTCGCTGACTGTGACGTTGAAGTCTGTCTCCGGTCGCAATACTTCCGGCATCTGTATCTGAGGTTGCAGAACAGTCTGGCGGTTGGTGACAAATACCGGAGCAATGCCATACATACGGATCGGTAAATCATTTATTGTCTGTGCATGAGGTTGTAGCAGACTGATGTGCAGATATACGTTCGGAGTCATTTCCGGAGTAATCTCAAATGTATATTTCGTGTCTCCCTCGTTGGTTACCTCTATCCATTCCCGGTGCAATACGGACGAACCGTTTTCTATGGATACCAACGCACGCCCTCCGGCAGCCGCAGGAATAATTGCCGTAGCTGTTTCTCCTATCTCGTAAGAGTCTTTATCCAGCGAGAAAGTAAGCATCTTGATACCGCTGGGATCGGTCTTGTTCGAACGTCCCCGTGATTCCGGCCAGTCTACATAGATGGTTCCTCCGGTGGCGTGGCCACTATCTTTGTCTTTTACATATACGAGATAGCGTCCCCAAGACGGATAATCGACACGGAATTTAAATGTTGTTTTTCCTCCGCTGGTCTGCAATTTACCACTGGCTACGGGGGTAATGGAACTATTGTTGATGTAAGTGCCGAAAGACTCTTCGCTGTTTTCCCACCACCAGCTCCAACTGATGCGGTATATCTTATATTCCAGGTTGGAACGGTTCACCGGCTGTCCTTGCGAATTAACGGTCACGATATCAAAGACGTGGTCTTTATCCGTTTCGATATATTTTCCTTTCGGTTGATTCAGATTGATTCCTACGTAAGATACAAATGGGGAGAACGGAATGCTTTGTGTATAGATGCTGGCGTCTCCTCCCGGTTCGAATACCCGGGTGGTGAAGGTCGCATTCAGCATACCCGGTGCATTTGTTGCTGCCGGAACTTTCAACGTGACTCCTGCTTTTCCTTCCGCATTAAGTATGCCATCGAACACATCCGTTTTAATGGTTGTGAAATCCGTAGCAGGATCGTTGAATATATATTGTCCGTAGTTCTTGAATTGCGTGTTTACTTTGGACAAAGACATTTCCACTTTAGCTTTCAATTTGGAGGCAGTGGCTCCCGTCAGCCACGCAGAAGTGAGCGGAACAGTGACATTTTTGTCTGTTGATTGAAGAATCTTCGGTAGCGTCAGATTGATTTTCAGGCGGTTGGGCTTTATCGTTTCAATACGCAGGCCTTTGTGGAAAGTAGTTCCTCCTACCTTTATATATGCATTCCAAAGACCGGTCGGGTCACCGGCTTGCGTAGGAACATCAAACGTGTAGAATCCGTTCATACCTTGTGTGGAAATCATTTTGGTATAGAACTGCCCTTTCGGATTATAGATTTCGAGTGCTACGGGATGTTTGTCCGGTATCCTCTTTTCCCGGTCTTCCAATATGAAGGAGATGTGTAGTGTATCTCCCGGTCGCCATACGCCTCTTTCACCATAGATGAATCCTTTCAGTCCTTTCTGAATCTCTTTTCCTCCTACATCGAACCGGCTGACAGACTGTTCTTCACCGTCTACTACGCGAACATAAGCCTTTTGTTTCTCCGCTTCTGCCACAACGATGAAGGGTGTTCCTTTTGAGCTGATTTCAACAAAACCCTCTCCATTCGTTTCCCCTTTTTCTATGGGTTGCAATTGGAAGTTGTAAACCGTTACCTGTGCTTTTCCTACCGGATTTGTATCCAATATGTTACTTACGGCAATCCATAGTTTATTCAGAGAATTACGTTTCACGATCATTCCCAGATTAGAGGCAAAAACGTTGCAGGCGGCAGCCCGATCCGAATTCATATAATAGGAAGGGTGACAGGGATTATCCCGTTCTTTCCATCGGTATACACTCCAGTCCATTGTTCCGCCGTTATAGTAATAATAGGCTTCGGGCGTATCCCAAACCGCTTCATCCGCTTCGGACAAGGCACTTCCGCTTACTTTCATCAAACCGTCCGGCGTATTATTGTCAGCGAACTTGATATTCTGATTGTCGACTCCGCCGCATGGATAAGCGGAGTATTCCTGGCGGAAAGAGAGTATCACCCGGTAAATGGCTCCCGGTTCTTGACGAATCAATCCGGCAAGGTCTATCGAATAGTTTTCCCAGTTATGAATATCTTTTGAGGTATCTTTGCCCAGCCATAATGTTTTCTTGTATACCAACCGTCCCGAACGGCGTAATTCATTAGCGGAAGCAAGCGAATTGGTTTGCATAAACATCAGCACATTATTTTCAAAGATACGAATCACGCTTAAGTCCACAGCATACAGGTTTACAGCCCGGAATGGGATAATCAGGCTTTTTGAATCGGGCAGGATAGCGGCGGTTGTCAACATCTCTACCTGCGGTTTCAGATTTATTTCGCTGAATGAGATCGAATGTGAAGTTCCCAACGTTTTGCCCTGACTACTTTTTACTCCTTCATGGATGTTGAGCGTCAATTTGCTTAGCTGGTTTGCTTCGAAGTAGATGAATACCCTGTTTTCTTTGATCTGGAAAACGGAAGAAGAAAGCTCCGGAATCTCAATCAACCCTTTCAGGTCCTGTGTATCGGATAAAGGGGCGGAGAACACAACCTCAATTCCATTTTCCGGTTCGTCGATGCGTGTGGCGGACAGAAAGCGGAAACTATCTTTCGCTGGAATCAGAACCTCTTCACTTTGAGTTTGATCGATACGTGCGGGACTGCCATTGGCGGTGATGGTCAGTTGGTAATCCTCCGTATCTCTCGGAATCTGGTTGATACAGAATTGGTATCGGGTAAGATTATCTGTTGGTATAATTTCTACCGGATAGCTTTTGTTATTCCCGTCCTTGACGGTCAATATCTTTTCCACCTCTTCCTTTTTTACGATGTCGCTGAAACATATTTCCCCCTTGATATTTATTTCATCCGGTTGGGCATCTGTGATAGGTAGTGGTTCTATGGAAAGTGTGAAATTGCGTTCCTGTACCCGGAAGGAGAAGTTGAACTCCTTTAATTTCTTGTCCACTTCGACGAATTTGCCAAGTTGGAACGTACACTCATAAAGTGATCCCGGCTTCAGTGTACCTTCTTCGGGTACAAATTCAATGGTATTATTACTCACCCAATATGCCTTCCCTTTCAGTGAAGGTGAAAAACTAAACGGATTTTCCTTTAACTCATTATTTAAGTCTACCATTGGTTGCTCGTGTGTCAGTTCAATACGTATGGTAGAGTTCTGTGAAATAACTCCTCCTGTATAGGCATTTACATACGGAGCATATTCGGCAGAAGGAATGATGTCTTTTTGCGTGCGTGTGCATGATGAAAAACTCACGATCATCAAAAGTAGAAAGAATAGTCCGGTAGCACTACTGCTACATTTAGTTTTCATTTGTCCCATAGCGAAGAGGTTTTATAATTCAACAAACAAATATACTGTTTTTATGATAGATTCTTCTCAATTCTACTTATTTTTGTGAACTCTAATAAGATAGTTTATGGGAAAGAAGAAAGAATATAAAGAAGCCAATCGGCGATTTCTGAAAAACCTGTCTTTTCAGGAAGGTGTTTTTGCATTGCCGTGTGGCATCTATTATAAAATACTGGAGACCGGTGAAGGTACGGTTTCTCCGGGTGCGCGGAGCATTGTTACCGTGCATTACAAAGGAAGTCTGATTGACGGTCGGGAGTTTGATAATTCTTATGAACGCAGTTGTCCCGATGCTTTACGTCTCAGTGACGTAATAGAAGGCTGGCAGGTGGCGCTTCAGAAAATGCACGTTGGGGATAAATGGATAATTTATATCCCTTATACAATGGGATACGGCAATAAATCAGTTGATTCTATTCCTGCTTACTCAACATTGGTGTTTGAGGTAGAACTGTTGGGAGTTGCTTAGAAACAAGAAAGTAACCCTTCAGATTGCTTTCTCTCTCTCTTGGTAAACAGCCACTTGGAATAAAGTGGACAAACAGGTAAGATAATAATATTAGCTTTTCATTTTTATACTAAATTAAATATTAAAACGCGGAAATACGGATATAAAAGTTCCTTACCGGAACAAATCCGTATCTCCGTGTACCCATGTTTAATAATAATTATTTATGAAGTTTGATGTTTCGGACATCTCCTTCTTTAAAATCAAAATGCTTCAGTTTCATACCTTTCCGGCTACCTACCGTAAGCGACTTCAACGAGAGGGTGCCATTAATCACTTCTATGGTAACATCATCTTCTGTTACTTGAACCGTACCCCATGAATAGCCGTTGCTCCAGAAATAGTTGCCTGGACGGTCTGTTATCTTCATGCTTTTATCAACACCCGAATATTGGAGCTCGCTCAAAGCTATGATAGCAGACCAGCTTGCCATGGAGCGAGCGTAATGGTGTCCGCATTCCGATTCAATGTCAGGGAGGCGGGAGAATACGAAATGATTTGCTATACCGCTCCGGCAAATCCGGTCTGTCAGGGAGGCAGTGTCTATTTTGGCTGCGCCGTCAATGGAAATGCACCGCAAAAGATAGAGATGATTCCGGATGGATACCGTTCCGGCGAGCCGTCCTGTGCGGAATGGGCGAAAATGGTGGTGGATCAGATCCGCGTTGTCCGTGTGCAGGTCACGCTGCAGAGCGGAGAGAATGAAATCGGAATTTATGCGGGGACACCGGGATTTCTGCTGGAAAAACTGACGTTTGTGCGCAAGGGAAAGCATTTGCCGGAGTCAGGTCTTGGACTGCCGGAGAGAAGGAGGACGAACAGATGAGTGGACCTGTGGCACCGAAAGATCCGGAAAAAGACAGATCTTATTTTTACATTATGAAAGAAAAAGAAACCTTTGGCTCACTCCAGACGCAGGGGGAGTATCAGGGCAGGGGAGTCCAGTTTATCTACGAGAGTGATGGAAGGCTTGAAAGCAGTGCGGAAGTGACCGGTGAGGTCTGTGATGAAGAAATTTTAAAGAAACTTGGCACGGTGGAGGGCTTTAAAAGCCTGGTGCACAGCATCGGTATATCCGTGGAGATGGAACATAGCAGAGAACCGGTCACATTTGTATTTCAGATGTACGGGAAAGAGGATCTCTACGGCGGCGGAACGCTCATAGAAACAGAACTGCGCGGGGACGGCGCAGAAGTCAGGATCCCGCTTGATACGGTAGAGTGGAAAACAGATGATGATGTGCCGGGGCAGATCCGGTTTGTCTTTGAGACGCCGGAACAGTCTGCAAGGGTCAATGTCCGTTTCTTTTTAAAGGATGGATTTTTCGTACCAAAGCCGCAGGAAGAGCGCGTGGTGGATATGGAATCCAACGGATATCAGGAAATGATAGAGCGGTCACTCCTTTCTATGGGAGATGCGGGCAGGATCAGAAGAGTCGTAGAAAAAGCGCGGGCTGGGGAGCCGGTAACCATAGCATATATAGGAGGATCCATCACGCAGGGAGCCGGGGCAGTTCCGCTTCACACACAGTGCTACGCATACCGGTCCTGGAAGGCATTTGCCGGAAAATACGGAAAAAATAACAATGTGAAACTGATAAAAGCGGGAGTGGGCGGAACCCCGTCAGAGCTTGGGATGATCCGTTTTGAGAGGGATGTCCTGCGGGATGGAAAAGAAAAGCCGGATCTGGTAGTCGTGGAATTTGCAGTAAATGACGAGGGGGATGAGACAAAGGGAAGGTGTTATGAGAGCCTTGTAACAAAAATTTTATCCATGCCGGATGCACCGGCTGTCCTGTTATTGTTTGCTGTTTTTGCAAATGACTGGAACTTACAGGAACGCCTTGCTCCGGTGGGAGAGCGGTATCAGCTCCCGATGGTAAGCATCCGGGATGCCGTGACACCGCAGTTTCGGCAGGCAAAGGACAGAGTTGTTTCAAAAAATCAGTTCTTTTATGATGCGTTTCACCCGACAAATCTGGGACATAAAATCATGGCAGACTGTCTGATGTATCTGATTGACCGGGCGGTCTGTGAGCCTGATATTTTAAGAAGAATGCATGAAAAACCGGTTTATGGGGATGAATTTGCGCAAGTGAAATTATTAGACCGCAGAGACGGCTATGAACGTGCGAAGATCTGCTGTGGCGCATTTTCCGGTACAGATCAGGAATTACAGTGTGTGGAGATGGATGACAGTTTAACGCCGGTTCCTGAATTTCCGTACAATTGGCAGTATGATGGGGCAAATGGCAGATCAGAAGATGCATTCCAGATGGATATCTACTGCCGGTCACTGCTTCTCATCTTTAAAGATTCCGGAGCGGTGGACGCCGGACGGGCAGATGTGTTTGTGGACGATACCAAAGTTCTGACCGCAGATCCGCATGTGAACGGCTGGACGCACTGCAATCCGGTCATTCTTCTGGAAGAAAAAGAAAGCGGATGGCATCAGGTGAGGATTCAGATGACACCTGGGGAAGAAGAAAAGAAATTTACAATACTTGGTTTTGGCTATGTGGAATAAAAAAGGCATGGCTGCCTGGAAAGCAGAGAAATTTGTGTGAAAAATAAGATTTTAGAATAGTAGAAATGGAGCGATAAAATGAGTATAGCAAAGAATCCGGTTCTGTCCGGTTTTTATCCAGACCCATCTATCTGTAGGGTGGGGGAAGATTATTATATGGTAAATTCGAGTTTTGCATATTTTCCGGGGATTCCTGTGTTTCATAGCAGGGATTTAGCGCACTGGGAGCAGATCGGCAATGCGTTGGACAGGGAAGAACAGCTTCCACTGTCCGGCAGTGAGATCTCACGGGGGATCTTTGCACCGACGATCCGTTACCACGAGGGCACTTATTACATCATAACAACAAATGTGGATCATGGTGGAAACTTTGTGATAACGGCACAGGACCCTAAAGGGCCGTGGTCAGTTCCACATTATCTGGGAGATGCGGCGGAGGGGATTGATCCGAGCCTCTTTTTTGATGAAGATGGGAAATGTTATTATGTCGGGACAAGACCGAATCCGTCCGGGGTCAGACACAATGGTGACTGGGAGATCTGGATAGAGGAGCTGGATCTTCATGCAATGTGCTTAAAAGGTGCGGGGACGGCGGTCTGGAAAGGTGCATTAAAAGATTGTATCTGGCCGGAGGGACCGCACCTTTACAAAAAAGACGGCTGGTATTATCTGATGATCGCAGAGGGCGGTACGGGACCGGAACACAGCATCAGTATCGCGAGAAGCAGGTCGTTAAGAGAATGGTTTTGTGGATGCAAGAGAAATCCAATTTTCACGCACCGCAATCTTGGCAGGGATTATCCGGTGATCTATGCAGGACACGGAGATCTTGTGGATGATGCAGACGGAAACTGGTATGTCGTCATGCTTGCATCGAGGCCATGTGAGGGACACTGTAGTATTGGCAGGGAAACTTTTCTGGCAAAAGTGGAATGGGAGGACGGATGGCCCGTCATCAATCCGGGGATTGGACATCTGACAGAGAAAACAGAACTTCCGATCGGTGAGTATCGCCTGGAAAAGGAAGTGACCCACGCGGATTTTATTACATTTGATCAGAAAAAAATAGATGACAGACTCCTGTCGCTGCAGAGAAGGGATGAAAATGCATATTCACTGATCGAGAGAAAAGGTTTTCTCAGGATGCATCTGAAAAAACAGAAACTTACAGAGAAAACGGACGCGCAGTATTTCGGGCTGCGGCAGAAAGATTATGATTTTACATTTTCGGCATGCATGGAATTTGATGCGGAGCGGGAAAATGAACAGGCGGGGATCGTCTGCTATCAGAATCATGCAAATCATCTTTCGATGCGCATCTGCGGTGGAAAAGAGAAGAGAAAGCTGCAGGTAATCGCACATATAACAGAAAACGATACGCTGCTTGCGGAAGAAGAAATCAATGCAAAAGGAATGCTGGAACTGTATTTGAAGGCAGCAGGACAGAGGGCAGAATTTTTTGTCAGAGATGAGGAAGGAAAGGTATTAAAACTCATTAAAGACGTGAGCCTGCTGCCGTACAGTACAGAGGAAGCAGGGGGATTTGTGGGCTGCACGCTCGGTGTGTATGCGTCTTCAAACGGTGAAATGTCGGATCGTTTTGCGGATGTAGCATGGATTTCGTATGAGGGAATACCGGATTGATGCCGGGAAAAAATAGAAAAAAATAGGATTGATTTTTGCCCCTGTTTGTACAATAATAAACTTAGTTGCGCAACTAAGCGCAAAAAAGCGAGGGACGAGAGTTTATGGATAAGGGGTTAGAAAAGAATATTACGATTGCGGACGTGGCGGAGGCGCTTGGGGTATCGAAGACAACCGTGTCACGTGCAATTTCCGGTAAAGGTCGTATTGGCAGGGAGACAAGAGAGCGCGTGCTCGCCTACATAGAAGAACATGATTATAAGCCGAATGTCATTGCGAAAGGGCTTGCGCAGTCTAAAACTTATAATATCTGTGTGGTCATGCCGGGGGAGTATGATGTTGTGGATCTTACATTTTTTCAGGAATGTCTGTTTGGGATACAGGAGATTGCGGGCAGCATGGAATATGATATCCTGCTTTCTATCTGCAGGAAAAACGATATATCTTCTCTTGAGCGTATCATAGCAAACCATAAAGTGGACGGTGTGATCCTGATGCGCACTTTTGTGGAAGATGAACAGATCGATTTTCTGCAGACAAAAAATGTACCGTTTGTCACGATCGGAAGTACCAGTGCCAATTACAAAGGCGTGATTCAGATCGATCACAATCACAAGAGTGCATGCAAAGAGCTTACATCGATCATTTTGATGAAGCAGATGGACAAAATTGCACTGATCGGCGGCAATGAAGAGCACGTGGTTACACAGAGCCGTCTGCGGGGATTTCGTGAGGCATATGCGAAGATGGGGAAAACGTTAGATGAGGATCTGATGTTTTTAAGCCAGGATAACCAGGTTCTGGTGGAAAAGGCAGTCAAGGAAGCATTAAACAGACAGGCAGACTGTATCCTCTGTATGGATGACGCTGTCTGCAGCCGTGTTTTAAAGACACTGCGCCAGCAGCATGTCAAAGTGCCGGAAGATGTCCGGGTGGCATCGTTTTATAACAGCATGGTACTTGAAAACAATGTTCCCTCGATCACATCGCTTTCATTTGATGCAAAGGAACTCGGCATGGTGGCATGCCGTACACTGCTTGATCTGACGGAGGGACTTGAGGTGAAAGAGCGCACATTGCTTCCGTATGAGGTGGTGCTGAAGGAATCGACGAAATAAATATAATCAGGAAAATACAGTTCTGAGAAAATTGAAGATCATCCTATTGGAGAGAATAAGCAATGGGCGAAACACATAGCGAATAAATGTGTTTCGCCCGTTTTTTATGCTGAAATTGTCGGAAATAACGTGAAATGGGCGAAATGATTATAATGATTACCGGAATAACCCACAGATCAGGGGAAATGAGGGTGAAACTGAAGCAATATCAGGGAAATTCGCCCAAAACAAAGGAAAAGGCAGGAAAATCCCTGATTCAAAAAATATCAAAAACGAGCCAAAATATCCATAAAAAGATGATATAAGAATTGAAAATGCACGGAAAATCAATGGTTAACGGTTGCGCAAAAGTCGAATTTGAAAAAAATAAAAGAAAAAATAGAAGATGATATTGTGCAAAATGGCTAAAAAATGGTCGGAATTATTATAAATTATGGACATTGACACAAGGATGTAACGGAGATATACTCTAACCATAGAACAACCGATTGCGCATAGCGCAACACGAAAAAGTGTTCTAAAAGAACAATTTTTTCTATCAAGGAAAAGGGAGGAATTTTCAAATGAAGAAAAAAGTCATCAGCACAGTATTATGTGCAGCAATGGTAGCATCCATGTTTGCAGGATGTGGAAACAAAGCAGCCGATAACAGCAGCGCAGCAGAGAGCAGTGATGCAGCTGCAACAACAGAAGCAGGCGATACAGCTGCAGAGACAGAGGCGGCATCAGCTTCCGATGATGCAATCGCAAATCTGATCGCATCTACAGATGGAACCGTAGATATCCAGCTCTGGTGTTCAGAACTTGAGGCTTATCAGAACGTTATGAAAGAGCTGACAGACAAATTTAAAGAGCAGTACTCAGATGTAGATTTTAACATCACCATCGGTGCTGTATCTGAGGCAGATGCAAAAGATAAGATTCTTGAGGATATCGATGCAGCAGCAGATGTATTCGTATTTGCAGATGATCAGGTAAATGATCTTGTAAATGCAGGTGCGCTTCAGGAAGTGGCAGCTACTTATACATATGATCCGAAAGAAACAAACTCAGAGGCAACTGTAGCAGCAGCTACCAAAGACGGAAAACTTTACGCTTATCCGTTAACAGCATCGAATGGTTACTTCTTATACTATGATTCAAACATCTTCTCTGAAGAGGATGTGGCTTCCTGGGAAAACCTTACAGCAAAAGCGGAAGAAGCAGGAACAAAAGTTGGCATGAATGTAGCAGATGGATGGTATTTGTATGGATTTTTCTCTGGTGCAGGCTGTGAACTTTCCATGAATGAAGATAACTCAAACAACTGTGACTGGAACTCTGAGACCGGTCTTGCAGTAGCACAGAGTATTGAGAATATCACTTCTTCCCCGGCATTTGTAAGCGTACAAGATCAGGATGCAATTACCATGTTAAATGACGGTACACTTGGCGCATATGTTTCCGGTACATGGAACACCGGATCTTTTGAAGCGAAATACGGTGACGGATATGCAGCATGTAAATTACCTACTTTCGATGTAAATGGAACAGCTACACAGATGGGATCTTATGCAGGATACAAATTCGTAGGTGTTAACTCCCATGCTAAAAATGTTGGCTGGTCAATGCTCCTTGCTGAGTATCTTACAAATGAGGAGAGCCAGTTAGCAATTGGTAACGCTACATCAGAGGGACCGGCTAACACAGTAGCAGCAGCTCAGATTGATTCCCCGGCACTTGCAGCACTTGCAGCGCAGTCAGAGTTTGCAGATCAGCAGGTTGTAGGCAATAATTACTGGGATCCGGCAAAGGCACTTGGACAGAACCTGGTTGACGGTGCAACAGATCTTCAGGCTGTACTTGATGATGCAGTAGCTGGTATTACACAGCCGGTAGCTGAATAATCAAATATCTGTAAAACTCAGATTTCCACATGGCTTTGGAATAACTTTTATGAGGAGGGCATTATCTCCTGCCAGACAGGACATTGCTTTCCGGCAGAGGCGGATATTTTCCTGCTGGAAACCAATGCCTTCCTTGTGACAAGCTATGTGAAATTTTTAAAAAGAGAAAAGTTTTTGCGACTTAGCCAAAAATTCTCATTCACGCGCATAGGGAGTGAATCTATGAAAACATTTTTAAACGCAATCAAAAAATACTTTGTCGATTTCGGAACAGCAGTGGCAAAGGGAGATATCTGGTGCAAGCTTTCACTGCTTGTTATGGGTGCAGGATACTGGGGACGGAAACAGATCGTCAAAGGTGTCTTAATAACAGCCCTTGAAGTGGTAGTGATCCTGTTTACAGGAATGTTCTCTATCAATTATATTAAGGATTTAAATACACTTGGTACCGTTCAGTATGAGTCCGTATTTGATCCGCTGACCTTGAAAAATACTGTTAATGATTACGATAACTCATTGCTGATCCTGCTATATGGTATTATTGGTATTCTCGTAATCGTAGCATTCATATTTTTATATATAAGCAATATGAAAGCTGTTTACCGGCTTCAGCTTATGAAAGAAGAGGGAGAACATGTCAATACATTTGCAGAAGATATAAAATCTCTTTTCAACGGTAAGTTTTATATCACATTACTTACCCTGCCGAGTATCGGTGTTATTATGATGAACATTATACCGATCATTTTTATGTCCTGTGTGGCATTTACCAATTATGATATGGATCATATGCCGCCAAACTACCTGTTTACATGGGTTGGACTTAGAAACTTCAAGAATATGTTTACAGGCGGCACCACAATCACATTCTCCTATGCATTCGTAAGAATTCTTGCATGGACAATGATCTGGGCAGTATCGGCAACATTTACAACTTTCATCGGTGGTATTCTTTTGGCAAAGCTGATCAACCATGAAGATACACATTTTAAAAAAATGTGGAGATCACTTTTTGTTGTGACAATCGCGATTCCACAGTTCGTAACATTGCTTCTTGTAAGCAAAATGTTCAGCGACCACGGTATTGTAAATACATTATGTTCCAACATCGGTCTGACAGGATGGTTACAAAGTATCGGACTTGTTTCCGGAAACTATATTCCGTTTCTCTCTAAACCGGGCT
>OGXL01000631.1_pt1 | contig 30904 bp, 25 predicted proteins | sample 1576311 | NCBI WGS metagenome assembly OGXL01 (sample SAMEA3541564, study PRJEB24748) | human gut metagenome | biome: human gut; feature: human-associated habitat; material: faeces | place: China | collected 2012 | reverse complement strand
TTTGGCGTTTCCATTGGAGCAGCGGTCTGTTTATTTTCTGTAATCTGCACACTGGCGATGCCATAAAATTCCAGTCTGGAAATCAGGGTACGCGTAAGTTCTACATTCGGATTAATAATAAGCTGTCCACGCTTGGTGCGGACAGGAATTGCTGTAACCATACCTGGTAACAAATCTTTTGTCTGATATTCTTTCATGCATGTGGTCCTCGTTCTGGATGGATTTTATAATTATGATAGAACAAATCACAATTATATTCCTATTTAAGTATATTCTTTTTGCCAAAAATGTCAATCTTAACAGTAAAAACCGTTAAAATTTGTCAAAAGGATACAAAAAGTAATAAGGAATGTTTTCTCTGTTGATGAGAAAATATGGTGCTTGACATTTCGATATAATAGGTGTATTCTCTCCCATAGAGATTTGAAAATTCAATATTGTAATTTCTCTTATTCAGAGTGATGGAGATACATAGGATCAATGAAGTCACGGCAACCCCACAGCATAAGGAAGGTGCCAACCTGAGCGAGCAAGTCGAACAATAAGAGGATTTGATTATCTTTACCGTTATCGGGTCCGCTTATGATGTAAGCGGTTTTTTTATTTTATGTGAGCAGCGAAAAAAGGTCTGGAAGAAAGAGGAGCCAAGCGCACCCACCAGATACTTAATAAGGGAATCAACAAAACGAGAGGAGAAAACGATGGAAAAAAGATTATTCACATCAGAGTCCGTAACAGAAGGACATCCAGACAAAATGTGTGATGCGATTTCAGATGCAATTCTTGACGCATGTATGGCAGAGGATCCAATGAGCCGTGTTGCCTGTGAGACAGCAAGCTGTACCGGATTTGTACTTGTAACAGGAGAGATTACTACAAAGGCAAAATTAGACATTCCTGCAATTGTAAGAAATACTGTAAATGAAATCGGTTATGACCATGCAGAAACCGGATTTGACGGACATACCTGTGCTGTTATGGTAGCATTAGACCAGCAGTCACCGGATATTGCAATGGGTGTTGACAAGGCTTTGGAAGCAAAAGAAAATAAAATGACTGATGAGGAGATTGAAGCAATCGGTGCCGGAGATCAGGGTATGATGTTTGGTTATGCAACCAACGAGACACCGGAATATATGCCATATCCGATTTCTTTAGCCCACAAACTGGCATTACAGTTAACCAAAGTTCGTAAAGATGGTACTTTAAAATACTTAAGACCAGACGGAAAATCACAGGTTTCTGTAGAGTATGATGAGGCTGGAAAACCAAAGAGATTAGAGGCAGTTGTACTTTCTACACAGCATGACGAGGATGTAACCCAGGAACAGATTCATGAGGATATTAAGAAATATGTTTTTGACCCAGTCCTTCCAAAGGAATTAGTTGATGAGAATACTAAATTTTTCATCAACCCAACCGGACGTTTCGTAATCGGTGGACCACACGGTGATGCAGGTCTTACCGGACGTAAAATTATCGTAGATACATACGGTGGATACGCCCGTCACGGCGGCGGAGCATTCTCCGGTAAGGATTGCACCAAGGTTGACCGTTCAGCAGCATATGCAGCACGTTACGTTGCTAAGAACTTAGTAGCAGCAGGTCTTGCAGAGCGTTGTGAGATTCAGTTATCTTATGCAATCGGTGTAGCACAGCCTACTTCTGTTATGGTTGATACTTTTGGTACCGGAAAAGTTTCTGATGAGAAATTAGTAGAAATTATCCGTGAGAACTTTGACCTTCGTCCGGCAGGAATTATCAAGATGCTTGATTTACGCAGACCGATTTATCGCCCGACAGCAGCATATGGTCACTTTGGAAGAACCGATGTTGCACTTCCATGGGAAGCGTTGGACAAAGTTGATGAATTAAAGAAACACTTATAATATTGGAATAGATTCCAGAATAGTATAAAGAAGAAAGACCTCTTTTCGGAAAAGATTTATTTCTTAAGGGAAATGATTGAAATGCCGGAAAGAGGTCTTTTGGCATTTTAATGAGAAAACCAGCAAAGAGTTTTGGGTGGTTGGAAAATAATTTATAAATTCTTTAGAATAATTCTCAGAATTTTCATGGGAAAAGAGACTGCATGTGGTATACTATGATTATGAAAAACTGGAGGCTTGAGAATGAAACTAAGGACAAAGCTGATTATATCATTTTGTATTATCATATTTGTGCCGGTGACATTGGCCGCGTTGGCAATGTGCGGATTCCGTTATTTTCAGTTAAGAGATATTGCCAACACCTATCAGGTGGAAGATGGAAATATTAGTTATCTGACCAATACGGTGCAGATGTGGAACCGGGTGACAAAGGACAGTTGTCAGAAGTTACTGGATACAGCGGAAAGCGACCCGGACAAATTTCTGGACATGAAATATTTAATGCAGGTTAATGAGTCTCTGCAGGGGAAAAACTCCTACCTGATTGTCATGAGGGATAATGAAGAAGTCTATGTGGGAACGAATGATTTGAATACGGTTCCGGAAAATCTGCCGGATTACATGGATACAAAGACAGGGGGAGAGACCGGCTATTTCATTGACAGTGATAAACAGGAAATGATTAAGCGGATTGACTTTGATTTTTCGGATGGTTCGGAAGGAACGTTGTTTGTAATTACATCTATTAAATCACTTGTGCCGGAAATGAAGGAACTTCTGATAGATATTATTATTTCTGTGTTATTGATACTTTTGTTGACGGCAGGTATGCTTACCATATGGAATTACCGGAGCATCATTACTCCGATTAAGAAGTTAGAGATGGCAACCCAGAATATTAAAGAGGGCAACCTTGATTTTACTTTGGAAATAGACAGCAATGATGAAATTGGCGAGCTGTGCCAGAACTTCGAAGAGATGCGGCAGAGACTGAAAGATTCTGCAGAAGAGAAGCTGGCATCAGAGAAAGAAAACCGTGTTTTAATCAGTAATATTGCCCACGATTTAAAGACCCCGATTACTGCTGTGAAAGGTTATTCGGAAGGTCTGATGGATGGTGTGGCAGATACGCCGGAAAAAAGGGATAAATATATCAAGACCATTTATAATAAAGCCAATGAGATGGATTTACTATTAAATGAGCTGACACTTTATTCAAAGATTGATACTAATCGAATTCCATATAATTTTAGCAAGATAAATGTAATGGAATATTTCGATGACTGCGTAGAAGAAATCGGCCTGGATTTAGAGGCAAAAAATATTGGTTTATCGTATTTTAATTACGCTGGGGATGATGTGCAGATTATTGCAGACCCGGAGCAGTTAAAGCGTGTCATTCATAATATTATTAATAATTCCATCAAATATCTGGATAAGCCGAAGGGCTTTATCAATATTCGTGTAAAGGATGTGGGTGATTTTATCCAGGTAGAGATAGAAGATAATGGAAAAGGAATTGCAAAGAAAGACCTGCCATATATCTTTGACCGGTTCTTCCGGGCAGATACTTCAAGAAATTCTGCAACCGGCGGAAGTGGTATCGGTTTATCCATTGTCCGTAAAATTATTGAAGACCATGGCGGAAAGATATGGGCAACCAGTAAAGAAGAAACAGGTACAATCATGTATTTTGTACTGAGAAAATATCAGGAGGTTCCAAATGAGTAAAGTATTGATTATTGAAGATGAGGTTTCAATTGCAGAACTGGAGAAGGATTATTTAGAGTTAAGCGGTTTCGATGTCGAAATCGAAAGTGATGGAGCAAGGGGCTTGGAGAAAGCACTGGCATCTGATTTTGACATGTATATCTTAGACCTGATGCTTCCGGGCATGGACGGCTTCGAAATCTGCAAACGTATTCGTGAAGTAAAGAATACACCGATTCTTATGGTATCTGCCAAGAAGGATGATATTGACAAGATTCGCGGACTGGGACTAGGTGCAGATGATTATATCACAAAACCATTCTCCCCAAGCGAGCTGGTAGCAAGAGTAAAGGCACACCTTGCCCGTTATGAAAGACTGATTGGAAGCAATGTGCAGGAAAATGATATTATTGAGATTCGTGGAATCAAGATTGATAAGACAGCCCGCCGCGTCTGGGTAAATGGCGAGGAAAAAGCATTTACCACAAAGGAATTTGATTTACTGGTATTCTTAGCACAGAATCCGAATCATGTATTTACCAAGGAAGAACTGTTTAAAGAAATCTGGGATATGGAATCCGTTGGTGATATCGCAACCGTAACGGTACATATCAAAAAGATTCGTGAGAAGATTGAAATGGATACCGCAAAGCCTCAGTATATCGAGACAATCTGGGGGGTAGGTTACCGTTTCAAATTATAGGAAAAACATATGTATAAGATTGCAGAACATATTTTATATGAGGATGACAAGCTACTTGTCTGTGTAAAACCGGCAGGGATTGCAGTGCAGACGAAGCGTATGGGCGAGCAGGATATGGAGAGCCTGCTTCGGAATTATCTTGCTGCAAAAGGAGAGACTCCCTTTATTGGAATCATCCATCGCTTAGACCAGCCGGTGGAAGGCGTAATGGTCTTTGGAAAGACCAAAGAAGCTACAGCAGAGCTGAACCGGCAGATGCAGAAAAACGGTTTTGGAAAATATTATCTGACAGTGGTATATGGAAAAGCAGAACCGAAAGAAGGACAGCTTATTGACTTTCTTAAGAAGGATGGCAGAAGTAATACTTCTTCTGTCGTAAAACAGGGAACCGCAGATGCAAAGCGGGCGGCGTTAACCTATCGGGTGCTGGAATGTAGTACGCTTGATGATAGAGATGGTAAAGCTGCTTCAGGAGCGGGTACAGCGGATGGAACATCGGAAAAAACTGAAGCTGCGGAAAAAATCAGTCTTCTTGAAGTAAAATTAGAGACCGGGCGGCATCACCAGATCCGTGTGCAGATGTCGCATCATGGCTGGCCATTGGTGGGAGATAGAAAGTATGGAAGGAAGAATGAAAGTCTGCCGGGAATGAGGCAGATGCCACTGGCACTTTGTTCTTATCGGCTGGAATTTCTGCATCCCACAAGCAAAAAGAAGATGCAGTTTCAGATAACACCGGAAGGTCAGGCATTTCATTTATTTTCAGATTTATAATACATAAAAAAGTCCGGGATGCCACATACTGATGGTATGACTGAAAAAACAAGACAACTTATAAAAAAGATTATATATTTAGCAGGGATTACAGTTGCAGTATATTTGGGAATGCGTTTCGCACTGCCGATTGTAATTCCTTTTTTACTGGCAATCCTTATTACAAGAATATTATGTAAACCAGTAGCTTTTCTGTCAGAGAAAACAAAGTTTCCAAAAGGAATTGTAAGTACGGCGGCAGTGTTGTTGCTGCTGGCTGTGATTTTTCTGCCGATGGGCTATCTTGTATACAAGGGAATCTGCGAGCTAGCATCATTGATAACGAATTATCCGGAATTATTTGGAAAAGCAGATACGCTCTGGTGCAGTTGCTGTGAGCGGGTTGCGGAAATCACCGGCATGAAAGCAGAGACAATGGTGCAGTGGGGAAAAAACTGCGCGGCATATGTCAGCAGTCAGGCAGAAACGAAGCTGATTCCGGCAATGATGAATGGCTCGCTGGCATCTTTGCGGGGACTGGCAGCATTCTTTGGTATCTGCATTGTAACTGTTGTGGCGGCAGTATTGATACTCTGTGATTATGATAATCTGGTGCAGCGTTGGAGAAAAAGCAGCTTTTATTCCTGGGGTGGACGGATATTTCAAAATATGTGTCATGCCGGCGGAACATATCTTAAGGCACAGCTTATTATATTGGCATTAATCAGTGGCGTATGTATAGCAGGTCTGTTCCTTACCGGAAATTCTTATGCCATTCTGGTGGGAGTACTGATTGGCATGAGTGATGCACTGCCTTTTATTGGCACAGGACTTGTCTTTATTCCATGGCTGATTATCGATTTATTTCGTGGAAAGTATTTTGCAGCAGTGATATATGGTATACTGTTTATATTGAGTACCTTTATCCGGGAATTTATGGAGCCAAGGCTTATGGGAAAAGGGCTGGGAGTGCATCCGCTGGCGGTTATCATCAGTATTTATGCAGGACTGAAAATATATGGAACCGCCGGTGTTATTTTAGGTCCGCTTTCCGGATTTTTAATCTGGGAAATTTATCGCAGTATCTGTGGAAGAGAGGAAAAAGAGATAACATGAAAATTGTGTGCATTTATGGACAGAATCATAAGGGTTCCACCTATCATATTGCAAAAATCCCATGGGATAATCCCATGGGATTTTTAAAAGTTACGTAGTTATTTGTTGCTTCTTCTCCAGATATGCATTTTCTCTGCATCAGCGATTAATTCATCACGGAAGTCCGGATGTGCGACAGAGATAATTGCTTCACATTTCTGCCAGGTAGAAAGTCCCTTTAAGTTGACTTTACCATATTCTGTTACCAGATAGTGGATGTTGGCACGGGTATCAGTTACGATAGATCCTGGATCTAAGGTAGGAAGGATACGGGATTTTAATTGACCATCTCTGGTTGTAAAGGTAGAAGAACAGCAGATGAAGCTCTTACCACCATTAGAAAGGTATGCACCCAGAACGAAGTCTAACTGTCCGCCGGCACCACTGATGTGTTTGATTCCAGCAGACTCTGCATTTACCTGACCGAAGAGGTCTACATTTACTGCATTGTTAATGGAAATAAAGTTATCCAGTGCGGAAATGGAACGGATATCATTGGTATAGCTTACCGGAGCACTCATAAGTTCCGGGTTTTCATCTAAGTAGTCATACATTTTCTGAGTTCCTGCACCGAAACCATAGGTCTGACGGAAACGGTCGATGTTTTTCTTGGAACCATTGATTTTTCCTGCTCTTGCAATATCAACGAATGCATCAACGTACATTTCGGTATGTACACCTAAATCTTTCAAATCAGATTCTGCAATCATGGAACCAACAGCATTTGGCATTCCACCGATACCAAGCTGGAGGCATGCACCATTTGGAATCTCATCTACGATTAATTTTGCAACTGCCTGATCGATTTCAGTAGCAGCTCCACCACCACCTAATTCACCGATAGCCGGATTCTCGCCTTCTACGATGAAATCAACATCGGAAATATGGATGCTGTTTTCAAATCCGCCTAAGCAGCGAGGCATATTTTTATTTACTTCAACGATAATTTTCTTGGAAGTCTCGCAAACTGCCATCATATGAGAAGCGTTTGGTCCAAAGTTAAAATATCCATGTTTGTCCATTGGAGCAACCTGGAACATTGCTACATCATCCGGAGTAGCGGAGTCACGATAGTATCTTGGAAGCTCGGAATAACGGATTGGAGCGTAGTAAGAAAAACCGCGGTTGATATATTTACGCTCGATTCCGGACATATGCCAGGAGTTCCAGGTAAAGTGTTCGCCGGCATCTTCACGTTCGAAGACAGCTAACGGTTTTAACAGAATACCACCTCTTAAGTTGACATCCTTTAATTCATCCGTACGTTTTGCAAGGGCTTTATCCAGTGCATCCGGAGTTCCGGTACACCATCCATAATCTACCCAGTCACCGGATTTGATGACTTTGACAGCCTCATCTGCGGAGACTAATTTCTGTTTATATTCCTGTGTGTAATCCATGAAAAACCTCCTGTATATTTTGTTTGTTAAATTATTATCATAGTACCACTTCGTACATGATTATTCAAGTCGAAGGGACTAAGAATTATCGTCTGGGAGCTGCCATTGTCTGGCTGCATTTCTATATTCTTCCGCCTGGGCTGCATTCCCGGATTTTTCATAGCAGTCAGCCAGTCCGTTCAGCGGAATATTTCCACTGGTATGGACATCAAGAATGCTGGCAGTTTCAAAGGCTGCGTTGTAGTACCACACGGCTGCTTCATCATAATCTTCTGCGTCAAAAAAATAATTTCCCAATTCGCAGCAGATTTCTGCACAAGGTGTAGTAATCATATCCTTCAGTGCCAGCTTGAAAAATTCATTGACATTTCCGGTAATCCGGTAGCAACGGCTTAAGATACAGCCGGCTTCCTTGCGGGCATCCCCAGAGGCGGTTTCATCCTTTAAGGTAGCAAGAAATACTTTTGCGGCGGCAATGAAATCTTCTTTCTCCCCGGTCATGAGGAGCTCTTTGGCATACATCCGGTGCAATTTTTCGGAAAGCCGTCCGTCCCGGTCAAATGCCAGTAAGAAGCCTTTGAAATCACGGCTGCTGTGCAGGGACTGCGGAAGATGCGTAATAGCAATATCACTGTCAAAGACAACCGGGTCTAAGCGCACCGTTTCGTGAATCGGGTCAATCCAGGTAAAGGTACGGAGTCTCCGGTAGAGCTTCGGACGGTATTCTTCTTTAAAGTTAAGCACCGTATTAAATTCATTCTTGGTCACATATTTCATCTGTACAATTTCGACCTCCGGAACCATGGCTTCTTTTAAAAGCCGGAACTGTTCCCGGTTCTCATCATCTAAGACTTCATCTGCATCTGCGGTATAGATGTATTCCATGGAAGCTTTGGAAAACGCAAAATTTCTGGCATCTGCAAAGTCATCCTTCCAGATATAGTCATAGATTTTATCGGTATAGTGGGCAGCAATTTCCCTGGTGCGGTCGCAAGAGCCGGTATCCACGATAATGATTTCATCCATCAGACCGGCGAGTGAATCCAGACAGCGGGAGAGAACCTGCTCCTCGTTTTTAACAATCATGCAAAGGCTTATTGTTATCATCAAATGATCTCCTTTCGCAAGCACCTATACAAACATATTTATTATCGCATATTTCAGAGAAAAAGTATATCAGTAGGGACAGAATTTATTTGACAGAGCCGGCACTGGTGTCTATGATGAAATGAGACAAGAACGAGAAGAAAAGAGAAAGCTTGAGAAAAGGATGAAAGAAATGGAAACAAAAGAAAAATTCATGCAGAAAACCATCGTAGTCTGGCTGGGAGCGCTGGTGTGCTGCCTGTTGTGGGGCAGTGCATTTCCGTGTATTAAAATCGGCTATCAGATGATGCACATTGCATCGGATGAGGTGGCGTCCCAGATTCTGTATGCTGGCTATCGGTTTACGCTGGCGGGAATTTTAACAATATTATTGGGAAGTATTGGAAGCAGACGGTTTCTGCGTCCGACAAAGGGCTCCATTGGAAAAGTTTTTAAATTAAGCAGTCTGCAGACTGTGGGACAGTACCTGCTTTTCTACATCGGACTGGCGCACACCTCCGGGGTAAAAGCGTCCATCATTGAAGCATTAAATGTATTCGTGGCAATTCTGGTGGCAAGCCTTTTATTCCATCAGGAAAAATTATCGGCGCGGAAAATAGCAGGATGCATCATTGGATTTGCTGGCGTGGCACTGGTAAATATGGGAAGCAGCGGATTTGATTTTCATATGAGCGTGACCGGAGAAGGATTTATTTTCCTGTCAACGGTAGCGTATGCATTTTCTTCCGTGTTGTTAAAGCGGTATTCCAAATCCGAAAATCCTGTCATGCTGAGTGGATACCAGTTCCTGGTGGGTGGAATTATTATGGCATTGTGCGGCTTTGCAGCAGGTGGACGGGTGAGCGGATTTACGACATCATCCTTTGGACTGCTGTTTTACATGGCATGCATTTCTGCCGTCGCATACACGCTGTGGGGCATTTTACTAAAATATAATCCGATTTCCCGCGTGGCGGTATTTGGGTTTATGAACCCGGTGTTTGGTGTGATTCTTTCGGCATGGCTTCTGGGAGAAAAAGAGCAGGCAGCAGGCATCAAAAGTGTGATTGCACTGATACTGGTATGTATCGGTATATTTGTGGTAAATTATAAGAAAGAGGTTACGAAGGAGGATTAACATGAGTGCAGTTGTAACATTGAAAAAAGGCGAAGGAAGAATGGTAAAATCCGGTGGCATGTGGATTTTCGATAATGAAATAGAAAGTATCATGGGAACATTTGAAAACGGAGATCTGGTGCTGGTACACGATTTTGACGGATATCCGATGGGCATTGGATTTATCAACCGCAATTCCAAAATCCGGGTGCGCCTTTTCAGCAGAAAGGAAGATACAGTTATTGATGAAGCATTTTTCCGGACACGATTGCAGCAGGCATGGGAATACCGGAAAAAGACGGTAGACACCTCATCCTGTCGCGTGGTATTTGGAGAGGCAGATTTCCTGCCGGGACTGGTTATTGATAAGTTTTCGGATGTGCTGGTAGTGCAGTCCTTAGCACTTGGCATCGACCGTTACAAAGAGCTTATTGTAAAGTGTTTAAAGGAAATTTTGGCAGAGGATGGCATTACAATCCGCGGCGTATATGAGCGGAGTGATGCAAAAGTCCGCAAGCAGGAAGGCATGGAGCTTAAGAAGGGCTTTATCGGAGAAGCATTTGATACCAATGTGGAAATTGTAGAAAATGGTGTGCATTATATCGTAGATGTAAAGGATGGTCAGAAAACCGGATTTTTCTTAGATCAGAAATATAACCGTCTTGCCATTCAGAAATTATGTAAGGATGCAAGAGTGTTAGACTGCTTTACCCATACCGGCTCCTTTGCATTGAACGCCGGAATTGCCGGAGCAAAAGAAGTCACCGGAGTGGATGCTTCGGAACTTGCCGTACATCAGGCAGAAGAAAATGCAGCATTGAACGGTCTTTCCGGCACGGTAAAATTCCTGTGCAGGGATGTCTTTGAACTGCTGCCGGAATTAGAGGAAGCAGGCGAAAAGTATGATGTGGTAATCTTAGACCCACCGGCATTTACCAAGTCCAGAAATTCTGTTAAAAATGCCATCAAGGGCTATCGTGAGATTAATCTTCGTGCCATGAAGCTTGTGAAAAATGGCGGATTTCTTGCGACCTGTTCCTGCTCCCATTTTATGACGTATGAGTTGTTTACCAAGACAATCGGACAGGCGGCTCACAGCGTCCACAAGCGTCTGCGTCAGGTGGAATTCCGCACCCAGGCACCGGATCATCCGATTCTCTGGGCGGCGGACGAATCCTATTATCTGAAGTTCTATGTGTTCCAGGTTGTTGATGAAAAGTAATGACTGGAAAGTGGCGGAAATGCTTGATTTATAAGGGATGGAAGGCATTTGATGTTTACAGAGAAAACCTCGTAAAGTATCGCAAAATATCACAAAACCGTGATTCAAAGTGGTAAGAAAAACGATTTACAAAAAGTTATAAATATATACGGAATGACTACGGTTTGACTACGGTATTGAGACTTTTTTTGAAAAGGAAGCTATGATATTATTATCATGGAAGTAATGAACAGAGGGTGATCGAGAAAATTCGGTTGCTCTTTTTTATTGTGAATGAGCTTACATGTGATATAATAAAACAAATTAACAAATTGGAATTTAACGATTGAGGGAAAATAATGGAATTTTTAGATAGTGAAATGATGAAACGCTTTATGCACAGTGCACCGGTTAATATATTCTTTAAAGATGCGGAATGTAAATACCGCTTCGCTTCGGAAATATGTGATCTGGTTTATGCCGGGGAAAACGGAAGTATCGTAGGAAAAACAGACCTGGAAGTACAGAAATTTCCGGAAATGGGAAAAATGTATTATGAGGATGACAAAAAAATACTGGCCACGGGGGAAGGCAGCCAGTATATCAATGAATTTCCGATGGAAGATGGAGAATCACTGTATTTTGAGATAAAAAAGAGTGCAGTACGGGATGAAAACGGTAATATCATCGGAATCGTAGGAATTGTTGACAATGTTACCGAACGTGTTCGTCTGGAGAAGAAGGTGGAAGAGCTTTCCGTCATAGATGGACTGACAGGTGTGTATAATCGTAACTATTTGAAATACAGAGTAGAGGAAAAGAAAAAGAAACTGATTTTTCCGTTTACAGTGATTATGTCCGACTGTAATTATCTGAAGAAGGTAAATGACCAGTTTGGTCATGAATATGGTGATATTCTGCTTAAAATCGTAGCAGATACCTTGAAGGAAGAAATGCCGGAAGATTCTCCGGTTATCCGAATGGGTGGAGACGAATTCATGATTCTGGGTAATGGGATTACAGAAGAAAAAGCCTCTGAGCTGATGGCAAATATCCAGGAAAGTCTGAAACGAAAAAGCAAAGAAAAGATCCCGTTAAGGCTGGCAATGGGCAGCTATACCGTACAGAGCAAAGAGTTTTCCTTTGAGGAAGTATGCCATGAAGCCGATTTGCGGATGTATGCAGATAAAAAAAGGTTAAAAGCTGATGAAAGTACAGAAATCACAGAATAACTGCACCAGTTTATGATAAATCGGTATTTGAAAAGGAGTGCTTACAAAGTGAAAACAATTAGATTATTATACCCGGATCATGTTAGTGGTGGTTTGGACACCTATTATTTCGGTGCAAATTTGCTCCGGTATATTTTACCAAAGAATCCCAATCAGCCAATTATCAAGGTGGATGTGCTGCCTCCTGGTAACAGGGAAAAATCTATAACGAACGGTATCTATGCCGAGGATGAGGTTCTGGCAGGAGTTCGGGATGTGCAAAAGAAAATTGCAGCAGAAGAACCGGACCGAATCATTACCATAGGCGGTAACTGCATGGTATCACTTGCTCCGTTTGATTATCTGCACGGAAAGTATAAGAATGTCGGAATTATCTGGATTGATGCGCATCCTGATGTCTCCACAGTAAATGACGGCTATCCAAATGCCCATGCAATGGTACTTGGCAGTCTTATGGGACAGGGCGCAACGCAGCTTACTTCACAAATGAGAAATCCGGTGTTCAAACCAGATGAAATCCTGTATGTCGGGTTGCAGCCACTCCATGATTATCAAGAAGCATTTTTGAAAAAAGCGGGTGTTGATTACAAAGTGCAGGATCAGGCATTTGTGACTGACGAGGAAATCAAAGCCTTTATGACCCGGTTTGACCATATCCTTGTACATTTTGATATTGATGTATTGAACGAACACTTCTTTCACTCGACTTATTTTGCAAATCCGGAGCTTGTCGGTGACGGTGCCGGCGGGGGAAAGATGACTATGGAGAAGCTGTCGGAAGTGCTCCATTTGATTACAGAAAACAGCGATGTTGTCGGTTTTACTGTGGCTGAGTATCTGCCGTTCGATGAGCATCGGCTGAATAAGATGCTTTCGGGGATAAATATTTTCACAGACTGACAAATTCAGATTTATAGATTTTTGAGTTGAATTGATAACTTAGGGAACTTTTTTAATAAATGGATAAAAAAGTTCCTTAAGGGAGTGGAAAATATTTGGATATAAGAAAACGTGTTAGAAGCAGATTAACATCGACATATGTAGATGTATATTCTGAAAATCTTTATCAATTGCTTTTACGTAATGCCAAGGAGCATGTACCTGAGTTTAAGAAAAAGTTAGTTGCCTTATCGTACAGCAACAGTAAGTTGCTTTTCCAAAACTGAATTTACCGGTATGATATGGATAAAGGAGGTAGCAACGATGGAGACAAAAAATATTATTCTGGAACTTCGCACGCAAAAAGGGATGTCTCAGGATGAACTGGCAGAAAAAATCATGGTAACGCGGCAGGCGGTATCCCGCTGGGAAAATGGTGAAACGGTGCCGAATATAGAGACGTTGAAACTTTTGTCGAAGGAATTTGATGTTTCGATTAACACGCTTTTGGGAGAACCGAGAAAACTGATTTGTCAGTGCTGTGGAATGCCGATTGACGATACCATATTAGGTCGCGAAAAAGACGGTACATTAAACGAGGAATATTGTAAGTGGTGCTATGCTGACGGAACATATACCTATAACGATATGGATGAATTAATCGACATATGTGTTAAAAACATGGTAAGTGAAGACTTTACAGAAGAGCAGGCGCGCGCATATATGAAAGAAATGCTTCCCAAGCTGGATTATTGGAAAAGATATGATGAACTCAGCGACAATGGAGAGTTTGAGAAGTTTAAGCAACAGCTAATAAAGGAAATAAATGAACTTCACATAGACGGACTTCCTAAGGTCGAAAAATTAAATGCACTGGTAGGGAAATATGTGAATTTAGAGTATACACTTCCGAATTGGAAAAAAGTAAAATTTCTGGATGACCAGAAGACATATCTTGGAAATCAGTTAGAATCCGAATTTGGTGGTGAAAGATGCTTTGGCATCCTTGCAAATATGGATTTTATTCTGGTATGCACCTATGAAGAAAATGGTGAAAATCCGGAATTGCTTCTTTACAAAAAAAGATGATTGCTGTTTTATTGTAAAAAATTGAATCGTGTGAGATGTTGAAGGAACGTCGGTACAGTTTGTATCGGCGTTTTTGTGTATCCGTAAGAAGCTGCCAGTGGCAGGCTCGGCAGGTGTTATTATTTCGTATTTCTATTTTAATTCATTTATGAAAATATTTCTGCAATAACCATAGAAAAAGGCTGCTAAATGCGTTAAACTAAAAAATAGTATAGTATTTGAAAAAATAAGGAACGGTACAGGAAATGAGAAAGCCAGAAGAGAACAATAAATTTAGAAAAAAGGAAAATGCAAAAAAGCAGCATGGTTCAAAATCGGAACGTCCGGAAAAACACATCTGCCCACCGGGAGAATGTGACCTTGCAAAAAAATGTGGCGGCTGCCAGTATCAGGGAATGGATTATGAAAAGCAGCTCAACAAGAAACATCGGGAAGTAAAAGAGCTTTTAGGCAGCTTTGGAAAAGTGGAGCCGGTTATCGGAATGCAGGAGCCATTTCATTATCGAAACAAGGTCAATGCTACATTTCAGCGGTTGAAAAACGGAACAGTGATTTCCGGGGCATATCAGCAGGGAACACATTCAGTGGTAAAGATTGATGAATGTCAGATTGAGGATAAGATTGCAGACAGCATCATTTATGATATTCGTGGAATGCTTCGCTCTTTTAAAATAAAAGTATATGACGAGGACAGCGGGTATGGATTGCTGCGCCATGTTCTGGTAAGAAGAGGTTTCCGTACCGGCGAAGTTATGGTTGTTCTGGTGCTGGCATCCCCAATTCTGCCGTCAAAAAACAATTTTGTAAAAGCACTTCGTGAAAAGCATCCGGAAGTTACAACGGTGGTGGTAAATGTGAATGACCGGCGCACCAGCGTTGTCTTAGGGGAGCGGAATATTACTATTTATGGAAAAGGATTTATCGAGGACGAGCTGTGCGGACTTCGTTTCCGCATTTCTCCATCCTCATTCTATCAGGTGAATCCGGTACAGACAGAAATCCTTTATGGCAAAGCTATCGAGTTTGCCGGATTGACCGGAAAAGAAAAGGTAATCGACGCGTATTGCGGCATTGGTACCATTGGCATGGCAGCAGCAGGAAAAGCCGGCTCTGTCATTGGTGTGGAAGTGAACCGTGATGCGGTGCGTGATGCCGTGACCAATGCGAAGCGCAATAACATGAAAAATATCACATTTTACAATGAGGATGCCGGAGAATTCATGGTCAAGATGGCAGCACAGGGCGAGACTGCCGATGTGGTATTCATGGATCCGCCTCGTGCCGGAAGTGATGAGGCTTTCCTATCTTCACTGCTACAGCTTTCTCCAAAGCGTGTGGTCTATATTTCCTGCAATCCTGTCACCCAGGCACGGGACCTGAAGTATCTTATAAGCCACGGCTACCGGGTGGAGCGGTGCCAGCCGGTGGATATGTTCCCGTGGACGTATCATATAGAAGTTGTGTGTGTGCTTTCAAAACTTAAATCAGGACATCATATATCGACAGAAGTTAACTAGATGATATGAACATGATTTGTGCAGAGAAAAAAGCAATATATGAAGAGCAGATTTAACGTAATTATTAAAATAAATTTTAGTGAGAGGAAACTTTAAAATTTTGTGGGAGGGATGGAATTATGCCATTTGAAAAAGGTGGAAGAGCAGACAAACAAGGGAATAGATATGAGATAAACTGTATAATTTATGAACTTCTCAAAATTTTGAATGAAACAAATTATAGTGTTATTGTTGAAGCACTTGGTATAGATGAAGTTGGTACTGATATATTAGTAACGACTTTTGATGGAAAGAAAGAGCATCAACAATGTAAAGCACGGAATGCAAGTAAAGAGTATTGGGATATTTCGGATTTAAAAGGGAAAGGTATATTTTTTTCGTGGAAGACTCAGTTAAATAGGGATAACAATAGAAGAGTGTCATTAGTTAGTCCTATGACGTGTTCCTTTTTGTTTGATTTACATAATCGAGCATGCAATACTAGTGGTAATGCAGAAGATTTTTATGATATACAAATCATGAAAAGTAGTAAAGAATTTCGAAAATTCTACAAAAGTTTTTGCAAGGAAATGGATTTGAATAGTGAAAAAGAAGTTGATGTCTTAAAAAGTATTGATTATTTGAAGAGAATTTTTTATAAGCAGATATCAGAATACGAGTTAGAGGAACGTATAAGTCAGAATATACAATATTTGTTTAACAGTGAACAAAAATTAGTTTACAATGCATTACTTTCATTTGCTACAGCAGAGAATATATTAGGAAAAGAAATTACACAATCCCTATTAAGCGACTATTTTATAAAACAGGAAATTATTCTTCGACTAAAAGAGGGAGATAAAAGAATCGCACCGAGAATTGAGGAGATTAATCAAGAGTATAGGGAAAATTTCAGGGCATTGCAAGGTACTTTGATATATAGAGATGAATTTGATGATTGCATAAAATCTATTGAAAATGAAAAATCAACTATTATTTCTGGAGGTGCTGGTTCTGGAAAAAGTGGGTGTACAGAAGCAATTCTAAATTATTGCGAAGAAAGGAAAATTCCACATATTGCGATAAAACTTGATCAGAGAATACCTTATAAAAATTGTGAGATTTGGGGAAAAGGGTTAGGACTTCCCAGTTCAATTGCTCATTCTTTGCACTGCACTTCAAGAAATGAAAATGCAGTAATTATTTTAGATCAATTAGATGCTTTAAGATGGACACAGGCAAATTCTAGCGAAGCACTTGCAGTTTGTTTAGAGTTAATTAGACAGGTAGAATACTTAAATTATGAAAGAAAGAAAAAAATAATTATAATATTTGTCTGCAGAACATATGATCTTGAAAATGATAATAATATAAAATCTCTATTTAAAAAGAAGGAATCTTCAGAGAAGGTTTGGAAAATAATTAAAGTAGGTGATTTTAAAGAAGATGTTGTAAAAGATATTATTGGTAAAAACTATGAACAATTGTCATTTAAATTAAAAAGACTATTAAGAATACCAAGTAATCTTTATATCTGGCAACATTTGGAAAAAAAAGAAATTTATGGGGATGGTTTAACTACCAGTCATTTGATAGATAAATGGTTTGAGCAAATATGTAGAAAAAGTATAACCATGGGATTACAGCAAAGAACTATTACTGAAACGAAAATAAGAATTGTTGATGTTTTGGAGAAAACAGGACGTTTGTATGTTCCTAAACAAATACTGAATGTTGAAGAAGCTGGATTAGATTATCTGATATCATCAGAAATTGTTGTGATTCAAAATGATAGGGTGGGCTTTGTGCATCAATCGATTTTAGATTATTTTATGTCGCAAAGAATGATGGAAAAATATTTTCAGGTGCAAAAGCTGGAAAATATTATAGGCGAAAAATGCAGACAAACGCCCGGAAGACGATATCAGGTACAGATGTTTTTGCAGAATCTTTTGGAATATAATAGTGAAGACTTCATCATATTTGGTAAGGAAATGTTAATTTCAGATAACATAAGATATTATGTCAAATATGTTTTTTATGAGATTTTGGGACAAATTCAAGAACCAGATGATAATATTATTCAATTTATTATAGATAATTGTGAAAATGAGATTTATGGAAATTATTTGCTGAATAATGTTATTTTTACGAGAAAGCAATATATAACTATATTAAGAAATCAAGGTGTTTTAGAACGATGGTATTCGATGGAGGAGAAAAAAAGTATTGTTTTTAATTTGTTGACGAGTATTGCACCAAATTTAGATGTTGAGGATATTTCTTTTATTGAAAGACATGCTTTTAGTGATAAAAGTGATGATGAGCAGTTTATGCGATGTTTTCTTCATGATATAACACAGGAAAGTGATGAAATGTTTGAACTTCGGATGATGTTTTATGAACATTATCCGAAGTACGCAAAAGAAATTTATATAGATGTCAAAACAATGATGAATCAATTTGAAGGGAGAACGATACGGCTTATTTCATTTTTGCTAAAAAATAAAATTAAAAGTCAAGGGAGATATGTATATCGTTACGAGGAAGAATTAGTGGATTCAGATAATTCTTTTTTAGTGGATAACGGGGAATATATACTTAAAGAATTGCTTCAATATATACCAAAGGAGTGTGGGTATGAAGTAAAGTATGGCGATTGGTCAGGAGTACATATGTATAAAAGTAGTATTGAAAGGACTTGTGTGGAGTTAGTTAAAAAGGCGACCATAGCTTTGTGCTACAAATCTCCAGAGTATTTTTGGAAATGCTATGAACCATATATGGGGCAGGGGTATTATGTGTTTAATGAAATTATTCTAACAGGATTGACAGTTGTGTCTCCTGAATATAGTAATCGGATAATGCGTTATCTCTGCAGTGATATGGACAAAAATATTTTTGATTACACGAGTGGAGCAGAAGATGAATTAGGGCTTGTAAAAGAGGTTCTAAAAATTCATGGGAATAGTTGTGATAAAGAAGAATTATTAATGATAGAAAATGCAATTTGCCGATATATTTCTCCAAAGGCGTCTGAATGGTATAAAAGAAGAATTGAGCAGAATGAACGAAAAGAATGTCAACCTGTGTATTGGAGTTTTTGGGGAGATTTGCAGTATGAATTATTACGATATTTACCAGAAGAGAGAATTAGCAAAAAAGCAAAAGAATTATTGCGTATACTAGATAGGCGTTTTCATAAAGAACCGTTGTGCTATTATAATAAGAATGGACATGCGGGATGGAGAAAGTCTCCTGTTTCAGGTAAAAATATTAGTAGGGGTCAGTGGCTTCAAATTATTACAAACAACAAGTTGAAGAATCGAGATGGTCGTAGATGGATTGAAGTAGAAGGCGGATTTATTGAAAGTTCTTATGAAGCCTATGCAAGTGATTTTCAATTGGTGGTAGAACAACATCCACAGGAGATGATAGAACTTGTTTTAAAGAATAAGGAACGAGTGTTGCCTGCTTTTGTAGATTCGCTGTTTTTAGGAGTGGAAGTATCGGAAAAGTTGGATGAGGTTGATTCTGTAGTTATAGAGAGGTTATTGGTTGAATTTCCGTGTGACATGAAAAGTTATAGGGCTTTGTATTTTTGTAAGATAGTTGAAAAAATAAGTAATGTTAATTGGTCACCGGAGGTAATGGAACAATTAATGAATATTGCTTTGAGACATTGCAATCCAGAATTAGATAACCCAATGGTAACAAATTCAGAAGATAAAGAAATGAAGAGTTGCAATATGTTGCATAGCAATGCATTAAACTGTGCGAGAGGCAGTGCAGCAATGGTGATAGGACATTTGCTCTGGGAAGATCAGGAAGCGTTTTTACGATTTAAAGATGTTATTGAAGGATTGATGAAAGATGAAAATCCTGCAGTGCGTTTTGCTTCATTGTATGCTTTATGGCCATCTTATAATATTGATAGAGAATGGGCTGCGGAAAAGATATTGCATTTGTATGAGTCAGACATTCGAATGGCAAGTTTTTGTGATTCGAAAAATATGTTCTTTCTCGTATATCCCCAATATAAAGAAAGAGTTATTCGCATTATCGAGAAATGTTTTGAATCTGAAGATAAGCAACTTGTAGAGTTAGGAGGATATGCTGTCTGCGAATTTTATATACGACATAATGAATTTGAAGCAACTATAATGGCTGTTCAATCTAAAAGTGAAGAGCAAATCAAGGTTATATTAGATATGGCTGTAATTTATTTGAACGTCAATGATTATCGAAATAAAGCCCAAAATATAATACTTACTTATAAGAACGTTGATGCAGATGTAGAATTTCCATTAGCCAAAATGTTTTATGATAAGTATGTTGATGCCGAGCGTGATAAAGTGTTTTTGCAGGAATTTATGAAAACTAAAGTAAGTAGAAGGTTGGTAAGGGCATTTGTTCGTTATTTGGAGGAAAGTGCAGTTTTTGTCGTTGATTATGCAGATATTATAATACAGCTTTGCGAGAATGTTTTAAAGATGGAGATTAAAGAGTTGAGAAAACAATGGGGCATAGAAAATGAGCTTTCAAAGTTGATTATTTCTTTATATGATAAGACCGCTAATTCTAGTAGAATGACAGATAAACAGATCGCTGATAAGTGTTTAAACTTATGGGATATCATGTTTGAAAGACAACTTGGATCAGTAAGAGAAATTAGCAGACAATTGATGGAACGGTAAAGAGAGAGAGGGAGCCAAAGAAAATATAGAAATGCAGGTGATAAAGTTATGTTAAAGTTAAAAGAAGGATATCATGTCCCATTTCCGGAGAAACTTTCGGAAGGATATGAAATGGAAGAAAATAGTATCGTTGCAAATGTGGGAGTTGACAAATTAGAAGAGGTAATACAGCATTTTATTGCAATTAAGGATGAACCATTATTTTTTATTCTTGAATTGCCGGCTTCTGGTGAAAAGGAGTCACCAAAAGCTTCGGGAATTGTGACAGCACTTCATAAAGACATTTATTATATTGATGGATGTAGTGTTGATGCGGCACTTATATTATTTGAAAGAACAAAAGATTTGCTGTTAGCAGATGGAATGTGCCAATTTGGCTTTGGATGCCATGAATCACATGATGAAATAATGGTTGAGAAGTACAATGTTGTTTCTATATATAGTCAGGATATAAAAAAATATAATGATTTTTATGAACCACATAATATTAGAGAAGCAGAAAATTTCATTACAGCCTGGGATACATTTTCACTGGAACATCCGGGTTCATCGGAGAGGATAGAGAAAAATGGAAAAACAGTATACGATTTACCGGAATTGTTAAAAGAGTGGGGAATCTATTTAGCTGAAACTGTCGAAGAGTAGCAACTGAGAAATTTATGGCATGGTTAAAAAATGCTCCATTGACAATCACCCCACCCTGCCGTATACTAACCCTAGATTTAATTTTGAAGGGAGAGTGTCCAATGAGAAAATAATTGACTTTTGAGAGCATGAAGATTTTAACTGCGGTAATCGTACCGCTATTTCGTGTTGCCAAAAGTGGATTATGTTCTCATGACCACTCTTTTTTTGTTGCACTTAATTAGCATATTATAAGAAACTGCTGGTGACAGAACGTAACCACTATTTGGTGACAGATAGGAGGCTATATGTCACAGATTAGAGTAAATCATTTAACATTTGCATATGAGGGAAGCTTTGATAATATTTTCGAAAATGTTTCTTTCTCTATTGATACGGACTGGAAACTTGGATTTATCGGAAGAAATGGAAAAGGAAAATCCACGTTTTTAAATTTACTGATGGGAAAATATGAATATACCGGTTCTATTACTTCGAATGCCGTTTTTGATTATTTCCCATATGATATTTCAGAGGAAAAATGGGAATTTCCGGCGGCGGAATTTGTAGAAGAATTCAAGGCAAATCTTGAATTGTGGAGAGTTTATGCGGAGCTTTCGAAGCTGCAGGCAGATGCAGAAATCATGTATCGGCCATGGAAAACACTAAGCTTTGGAGAGCAGACCAAAGTTATGTTGGCAATCCTGTTTTCGCAAGGAAATGATTTCCTGCTGATAGACGAACCCACCAATCATCTGGATGATGGGAGCCGGGAAATGGTAAAACAGTATCTTGCATCGAAAAAGGGCTTTATCCTTGTTTCCCATGACAGGGATTTACTGGATGCCTGCGTAGACCATGTGCTGGTGCTGAATCGCAGTACCATTGAGGTGCAGGCGGGCAACTTTTCCTCCTGGTGGGAAAATAAAGAGAAGAAAGACAATTTTGCAGTAGCGGAAAATGAAAAGCATAAAAAGGAAATAAGTAAGCTCAACGAAGCAGCAAAGAGAGTGCGCAACTGGTCGGAAAGGAGCGAGAACAGCAAAATCGGTTTTGACCCCATAAAGGAAAATGACCGGAGCATCAGCACCCGGGCATATATCGGTTCGAAAACCAAGAAAATGCAGGCAAGAGTAAAGCAGATGGAGCAGCGGATACAGACTGAGATTGCGGAAAAAGAGGGATTGCTGGTGGATTTAGAACAGCCCATTGATTTGAAACTGAATCCCCTGACACATCATAAAGAAGTACTGGTGTCGGCATATCAGTATGGTTTGCGGTATCAAGATGCCGATAAAATGCTGTTTGAAAACCAGACCTTTGAAATCAGAAACGGAGACCGTTTATTTATCAGTGGAAAAAATGGAAGCGGAAAGACCAGCCTGATAAAAGCAATTTTAGGAGAAAAAGAAAATTTTTTGGAACAGGGAGATTTAAGAATTGCGTCCGGAATAGAGATTTCTTATATCAATCAGGACACTTCGCATCTTAGAGGAACCGTGCACTCTTTTTGCATGGAGCACCAGTTAGAGGAAAGTCTGCTTTGCAGTATTTTGCGGCAGCTTGATATCGGACGGGAACAATTTGTCAAAAAGCTGGAAGAATATTCCGAAGGACAGAAGAAAAAGGTAGTGATTGCAGCCAGCCTTTTGAAACCGGCGCATTTGTATATCTGGGATGAACCGCTGAATTATATTGATGTTTTTTCAAGAATGCAGCTTGAAAATCTGATTCTTAAATATCAGCCAACTATGTTGGTGGTAGACCATGATGTGCGGTTTCGGGAGAAGATTGCAACGAAAACAGTCTGGTTGTAAAATGTAACTATAGTTTAGAAAAGAGGACCCCCATATGACCAAAGAGGAATGGTACCGGCAGCTTTTTGAACATTTATCAGCTTCTAAATTCAGAAGCAGCTTTCATTTAAAACAAAAAGATATTGCATATATAAAGGAAAAAGGACTGGATGTAATCCGGGAGCATGCCAGAGATTTTATTGCCAAAAGGGAGGCACCGGCAGTGATTCCGAACGATGGAAAGCAGACGCCCATGCGGGGACATCCGGTTTTTGTCGCCCAGCATGCAACGGCAACCTGCTGCCGGGAGTGTATTCGGAAGTGGCACAAGATACAGCCGGGGAAAGAACTGAGTCAGGTGCAGCAGGCTTATCTGGTGGATGTGATTATGACCTGGATAGAAAAAGAGTTGTCACATTATGATAGCCAAATGTGAAATTAAATGTTAAAATACCACAATAGGGTTATTACGAAGAGAGAAAGGTATTTTATAATGGTAGTTTCAATTATTGAAAAAGTGTATTCATTTTTATGGGGAGACTGGATTAAAATTCCGCTTCCGGGGGGAGGAAGTCTTGGCATTTCACTGCTGATTATTTTGTTAATTCCAACAGGAATTTATTTTACGATTCGGACAAAGTTTTTACAGATAAGACTGTTCCCGGATATGGTGCGGGCACTGGTAGCAAAGAAGGAGCATAAAGACAGTCTGTCAACTTTTCAGACGCTGATTGTGTCCACGGCAACCCGTGTGGGAATGGGAAATCTGGTAGGTGTAGTTGCAGCAGTGTCGGCAGGTGGAGCCGGAGCGGTATTCTGGATGTGGATTACAGCGCTGATTGGTTCTGCTACAGCGTTTATTGAAGCAACTCTGGCACAGCTGCATAAGGAAAAAGATCCGCTGTATGGCGGTTACCGCGGTGGTCCGGCATATTATATCCATCATTTTTTTGAAGAAAAGTCAGGAAAGAAGAAAAAACATGTGCTGGTGGCAGTGTTATTTGCCATATCCGGTCTGATTTGCTGGTGTGGAATCAGCCAGGTAATCAGTAATTCAGTGGTATCTTCTTTTGAAAATGCATTTCATATTCCACCCTTGTATACAACAATTGTGCTGGTGGCAGTTGCGGCGGTGATTGTATTGCGGAAAAATGCAACTGTAAAAGTACTGGATATGATAGTACCGATTATGGCAGTGTGTTATTTCTTTATTACATTATTTATTATTATCGTAAATTTCCGCAGTATTCCGGGCGTATTTGGCAGGATTTTTGAAGAGGCATTTGGTATCCGGCAGGTAGTATCCGGTGGATTTGGAGCAGTGCTTATGAATGGAGTTAAGAGAGGACTGTTTTCTAATGAAGCAGGTTCCGGTTCTGCACCTTGTGCAGCGGCAGCAGCGGAATGCGATAATCCGGTACGTGCGGGACTGACACAGGCATTGGGCGTATTTATCGATACGATTATCATTTGCAGTTGTACCGCTATGATTATGCTTATTGCACCGGAAAAGATAATTGCAGGAAAAGCTGGTATGGATTTGCTGCAGTCCACCATGCAGTATCATCTGGGCAGATTCGGAGTTATCTTTATTGCACTGACCTTATTTCTGTTCAGCTTTTCCACATTTCTTGGAATATTGTTTTATGCCAGAAGCAATGTGGCATATTTATTTGGAGATAAATGGATCTGGCAGACCCTCTATAAAATCGTTGCACTGATTATGCTTTTTATTGGCGGAATTGCAACCTATACCTTCGTATGGGATTTAGGCGATGTGGGAATCGGACTGATGACGATATTTAATATCGGAATGCTGTATCTTATGGGGGGACAGGCATTGAAGGCACTGTCGGAGTATGAGAAAGAGAAAAAGACAGAAAGAGACAGTAATCAAAATCCGGCACCGGGAATTATCTTTTTAGAAAAAGAAAAGTAATAAAAAGAAGTAGTTATCCAAAACGGTGATTCCATGTTATACTAAGGAGAAAATTACAAAAGGAGAAATTTATAGATATGGGTCGTGAATCATTTAAGTCCCGTCTGGGATTTATACTGGTAAGCGCAGGATGCGCAATCGGAATTGGAAATGTGTGGAGATTTCCGTATGTGGCAGGACAGAATGGCGGAGGAATCTTTGTACTGTTCTATCTTATATTCCTGATTGCCATGGGGCTTCCGGTACTGACAATGGAATTAGCAGTTGGAAGAGCCAGCAGAAAAAGTGCAGTTTTAGGATATAAGGCATTGGAGAAGCCAAAGAGTAAATGGCATATTCATGGCTGGGTGGCAATTTTCGGCTGTTATATGCTGATGATGTATTATACAACGGTTTCCGGCTGGATGGTAACTTATTTCTATAAGTTTGTAAAAGGTGAATTTACCCCAAGAATGGATGTCGAGCAGACCGGAGCTGTGTTCAGCAATCTTTTAGCAGATCCCAAACAGATGGCATTCTGGATGATACTGACTGTTGTGGTTGGATTCTTTGTATGCAGCCGCGGCTTGCAGAACGGATTGGAAAAAATCAGTAAAGTTATGATGAGTGCACTGCTGATACTGATTATTGTCCTTGCAGTACATAGCCTGACACTTTCCGAAGCAGGCGAGGGATTGAAGTTCTATCTGGTGCCAAATATGGACAGTGTCCGGGAAGTCGGTTTGAAAAATGTAATAACCTCTGCCATGAATCAGGCATTCTTTACTTTGAGCCTTGGCGTGGCAGCAATGGAGATTTTCGGAAGCTACATGGGAAAAGACCATACGCTGGCAGGAGAAGGAGTACGTATCTGTGCACTGGATACCTTTGTGGCGATTATGGCAGGATTGATTATTTTTCCGGCATGCTTCAGCTATGGCGTGGAAGTAGGCGTAGGACCAAGCCTTATCTTTGTGACACTGCCAAATGTCTTTGTAAATATGGGTGGCGGCAGAATCTGGGGCGCACTGTTCTTCCTGTTCATGACATTTGCAAGCTTTTCTACGGTAATTGCCGTATTTGAAAATATCATGTCCTTCTGCATGGATATGTTTGGCTGGAAACGCAACAAAGCGGCACTGGTAAATGGAATCATTATTCTTATTGCCAGTCTGCCATGTGTTTTAGGATACAATGTGTGGAGCAATCTCCATCTGATTGGCGGAAGAGATGTGCTGGACAGCGAGGATTTTATTGTAAGTAACCTGCTGCTGCCAATCGGTTCTCTTGTTTACCTGCTGTTCTGTGTGACGAAGTGGGGCTGGGGATTTGACAACTACTTAGAGGAAGCAAATACCGGAAAAGGCATTAAGATTGCAAGAAGATTAAAGCCATATTTCCAGTTTATCCTTCCGATACTGATTCTGTTTATTTTGATTCAGGGATTGTTATAAAAATGGAAAAAGTGTGTAATTGCAGGAAGCATATGCGATTGCATCATTAAAAATAAAGTGTGCACTGCGGCGTATAAGGTAGATGTCGCAAGCGACCGCCGCAGGCGCAAGAAGGTGCCAGGGCACATTCTTTATTCTCAAATTTTATTTTACCAGTGCTTCTGCATAATCCAGTGCATCCACAATATTGTGATGGAAATTTTCTTTCCCAACTAATCCAATAAAACCATCTTTTTCCATCACGCGCATTGGCTGCTCATTGACATGGGAGAATACCAGCGTGATATTTTTGCGTTTTGCACGGTTGGCAAGCTCATGGAGAGAACGCATTGCGCTGGCATCAATGGCAGGAACGCTACGCATACGGATGACAACAACCTTCGTATGATGGTTACTGTTGATATTAAGAATCTGGTCTGCTGCGGCGAAAAACATCGGACCGCAGATTTCAAAAACACTGATGGAATGCGGGATGTCACGCAGTTTTTCCGCTTCACCCGGTGTAATGTCAGGAGAGTCTGTGTATTTCCATGCTTTGATATCAGCCGTTTCTGCCATACGTTTCATAAAGAGCAGGGCTGCTAATACAACACCGATTTCGATGGCAACCACAAGGTCGAAAAATACCGTTAAGAAAAAGGTTGCAACCAGAACGATGATGTCACTCTTAGGTGCCATCTTACAAAGGCGGAAGAAAGAGGACCAGTCTGCCATGTTAGCGGCAACTACTAAAAGTACGGCAGCCAGTGTTGTCATAGGAATCAGTGCAGCCAGCGGCATCAGCACCAGAAGAATAATGGTTAAAGTGATGCAGTGGGTGATGCCGGCAATCGGAGTACGTCCACCGTTTCGGACATTGGCAGCAGTTCTGGCAATGGCTCCGGTGGCAGGAATTCCGCCGAAGAGACCGGAAAAAATATTTCCAAGCCCCTGTCCCACTAACTCAGCATTGGATTTATGGGTATCGCCAATCATACCATCGGAAACAACAGCAGACAGTAAGGACTCAATTCCAGCTAAGATTGCAATGGTAAATGCCGGGGACAACATTTCCTGTACCAGCTTCATGGAAAGGGATGGAACATGAAAACCTGGAAATGCAGAATTTAATTCCCCGTAAACACTTCCGATGGTATTGACCGGAAGCTTGGCAAAATAAACCACTGCTGTTGTTACGATAATCGCAATCAGAGACCCCGGAATCTTATCGGTAACCTTCGGCCAGAGTAGCATAATTGCAACAGCCGCAATGCCAATCAGGGTTGCAGTCAGGTTGATGGAGCGGATATTTTTTGCATATACAATTACTTTATCTAAGAATTCAGAAGGAACAGAGGCAATATCCATACCGAAGAAATCCTTTAACTGTCCTACAAATAAAGTAACTGCGATTCCACAGGTAAATCCGGTAGTAATGGTATAGGGAATGTATTTAATCAGGGAGCCAAAACGGCAGATTCCCATAATTACTAAGATAATACCGGCAAGAATGGTAGCAACAATCAGACCGTCGGTTCCATACTCTGCAACGATGCCATAGATGATAACAACGAAAGCGGCAGTCGGACCGCCAATCTGTACACGGCTTCCGCCAAAGAATGAAATAAAAAATCCTGCGATAATTGCAGTATAAAGCCCCTGTTCCGGACCAACACCGGATGCAATCGCAAGGGCAATCGATAGTGGCAGAGCGATGATGGCAACAATGATACCGGAAATGATATCCTTCATCAGCTGCTCCTTCGTGTAGCCCTTCATCACATCAAAGAGCTTTGGTCGTAGTTCGTTCATAATAAAATCTCCTCATTTGTTCCTTTGTTTATGGTGGAAGATGAAATTTCTGTTTTGTCAGGATATCTGCACAGATATTCCAGAATACAGCGAAAACTTCACCTTCCCCCACTAAACACGCAATTCAAAAGTTTAGCACTCTTATAGTCTTATTTCAATGACAAAATCCAATTTTCAGCCATTTGGTCAACAAATTTGAAAAAATAAAATTTTTTTGGAAATTTTAAAACCTCATCCATTTTTCATCCGTCTAGCAAGTGAAAGGAGGAAGAGCAATGCATGAGATGGAAACTTTTATAACGATGGCAAAAGAGGATATCAAAAATCAGAAGTTTACATAATGGAGTAGACTATAGTATGGTTTTTGATTATAATTATTATATTAGTAACAATGGTGATACAAAGGCAGCTTTGGGGAATGATTTTAAGAGCTACTATATCCATTATATGACCAATGGAAAAGCAGAAGGAAGAACTGCTAAATAGAGTGCTTAGAACAAAGGAGAATGAAGATGTGGAAAGAGTTTAAGAAGTTTGCAGTAAGAGGAAATATGTTAGACCTTGCAGTCGGTGTGATTATCGGTGGTGCTTTTAATTCACTTGTAAGCTCGCAGGTAGACAATGTAATTATGCCGATTCTTAGTCTTGTAGTTGGAAGACTGGATTTCAGTAACTGGTTTATTGCACTGGAAGCAACACGCTGTCCACATTGTACAAGCATGCTTGAAATCGAAGGGTAAGATAAAAAGCAGAATTTGAAAACAGAATTGAAAAATAAAATAAAAAACAGGATGTACCAATGAAACTATATTTAGCTCCCTTAGAGGGAATTACAGGATATGTATACCGGCAGGCTTACCATGCATGCTATGAAGATGCCGACAAATATTTTACACCATTTTTAGCTCCACATACGAAGCGAAGCTTCAATGCCAGAGAAAGAAATGATTTAATCCCGGAACATAATACCGGAATGTATACCGTGCCACAGGTGCTGTCAAAGAGTGGAGAAGATGTGGCAGCAATTGCAGAAGAGCTGAAAGCATTTGGCTATCAGGAAATTAATATCAACGCCGGATGCCCTTCCGGAACGGTAGTATCGAAGGGAAGAGGTGCCGGACTTTTAGATGATGAAAGAGCCTTGCTTCATTTCCTGGATGAAATGTTTGAAAAGACGGATGCAGAGATTTCCATTAAGACAAGACTTGGCATGGAATATCCGGATGAATTTGAAGGCATTTTAAAAATATACAATCGTTTCCCGATAAAGGAGCTGATTTTACATCCCCGTGTCAGAGAAGATTATTATAAAAATAAGCCGGATTGGACGATGGTAGAGTATGCACTGGAGTACAGCAGGAATCCGCTGGTTTACAATGGAGATATTTTTACAGTGGAAGATTATGAGCGGTTTACAGAACGTTTTCCAACGATAGATGCCATTATGTTAGGGCGTGGTGTTATAAGAGACCCGGCACTCATAGAAAAGATTCGTTCCGGCAGCACAATAGATAGGGTTGCTGAATTAAAGCGGCTTTATACATTTCACAATAAGCTGGTTGCCGGCTATCAGGAAGAAATGTCTGGGGAGAAAAATGTCCTCTTTAAAATGAAAGAATTGTGGTTTTATCTTGGCACACAGTTTACCGGAATTGAAAAACCGTTGAAGAAGATAAAGAAAGCAAACAGCCTGATAGAATACCAGGCTGCTGTTTCAGAGATATTTTCAACCGGTGCTGGAAAATAACCGAAAGAGTCAAATGACATAGAATCATGATGTAATATCAATTGATATGCAATAAAAATTATCACACGATATAAATTGCTATTCGGTATAAATGGGTGAAATAGAAACATCGTCCCCATCCAAAGTCAGAATAGCGATAGTACAGGAGGAACCACTGCGGCTTCGACCGGCACTACCCGGATTGATGAAAGTAGTGGTTCCCCTTTTGCTTACTTCATAATGGTGGGTATGCCCGGTAATAATAAAATCTGCTTCCGGTTGTGGATAAGGCAAATCGTTTTTCTTATGGATGAGATAGAAAATCTTCCCACCAATGGGAGCCGCCAGAGTCTCCGGCAGATATTTCGTCCATTCGCCTTTGTCACAGTTCCCCTTGATGATATAAAGCGGAACATGCAGATCTTTTAAAGTCTCATAACATTTGAGACTTCCAATATCTCCTGCGTGCAGAAGATAATCACAGCTTTGCAGCTCGTCTAAAAATGTATCCTTTAATACACCATGTGTATCTGATAAAATTCCGATTTTCATAAAATGTACCTTTTTGTATGTGTCCTATTAAATTGCGAGGGCGGGATTGCTGGTTTGGGGTTACTTTTTCATTTTATAACGGTTATAATGAAATAACAAGTGTCCGGTGATTGGGAGAGGGGAAAAGACATCGATAAATCATTGGAATAGAAAGAGAATTTGATTTACTTTAAAATGCCGTAGTTCTAAGACACAAGTTTTTCTTTTGACGATAAGAACAGTCTTTCCAATGTTTGACAAAAAACACTGTATTGTTCGCCGGAACGCGGATACCTTATGATGCTTGCTAGGGGCACTTGGAATCTCGTCTGGTAATAGGCAACGCTGGCACAGGGACGTGCCAGCGAGGTGCATTTGAGCATGGATGCGAATATGCACCGGTTGCCGGAAAAGCCAATAAGCAGAACAAAATTCATAGTGCCACTTGCAGACGTTGTATCGCATCTGGCTTCAATGGACAGGCTGACACGGATGAAATAACAATAGTTTTATAACCCAAAATTGATTGAACGTAGGAAAAGGAAAAAGGAGAAAAATATGTTTCGAATCGGTTGTCATTTATCATCATCAAAAGGCTTCCTCGCTATGGCAAAGCAGGCAGAGGAAATCGGAGCCAATACATTTCAGTTTTTTACC
>OGXL01000629.1_pt1 | contig 31014 bp, 30 predicted proteins | sample 1576311 | NCBI WGS metagenome assembly OGXL01 (sample SAMEA3541564, study PRJEB24748) | human gut metagenome | biome: human gut; feature: human-associated habitat; material: faeces | place: China | collected 2012 | reverse complement strand
CTTTGTTTTGTTTTCGCATCTCAGCGACAACTTCTATATCTTATCATGTCGCTTCCGATTTGTCAACAACTTTTTTCTTTCTTTTTGAAAGACATTTTTTTTGCGGATGTTGCTAAACCACGCTCCCGCGCTGCTCTTATCCGGCAAAAAATCCACCCTCTTGCGTGGTGGATTTTTATAATATCATCATACTTGCATACTGTCAATGCTTTTTTTCATTTTTTTGATTTTATTTATGTTCAGGCTTTTTATTTAAAGGAGACCGCCATCTTCAGGACAGGGTTGTATTCATAGATCACCCGGAGAATATCATTTCCCTGGATCACGTCGTAAGCCTCCCGCCCAAAGGAAGTGGTATACAGCATCGTAATGATCATAAAGAGGATCCACACAATGATCAGTCCGCCTGCTGCCCCAAGCAGCGCCCCGCCAAGACGGTTGAAAAAGCCAAGCACCGGAAGATTTGCCACAATATCCAACGCGAAGATGATAGCCCTCATCACCACCGTTATGATCACAAACGTCAGGATAAAAGCAAGAATATTGATGATCAGCCTTGCCGCGTAAGCCGAGATATATTCTATAAAGTTCTCTGCCCCCAGTTCATCATACATCTCGCTGTTATTGTTATTTAGAAGAAGTGCTTTGAACACGCCTGGTATATCCGCCCCCTCTATCGCCGCGATCTGGGTATCCCGCGGGATCTCCACACCTTCCAGCACGCTCTCCGCATCTCCGTCGTCCCCCTGCAATCCGTCCAGAAGGCTGCTGGATATGCCATACTGCGCCAGCTCATCGCTGGTAACATTTCCATTTACAATATCTTCTACCGTAATGCCCGCCGCGTTCAGCTGGGCTTCTGTGATGCCGGCAGACTCCAGAACCCGCCGCACGTTTTCCACCGTGAGCCCTGTCTCGCCTTCATCTCCTTCTCCCTGGAGGACAGAGGACGCCATCCCTATGATAGACTGCTCCGCCTGACTTTCGATCATCTCATCCAGCGGTGTAACTGACATGATCCCCTGGCTGACGTAGGGCGTCAGGAAAAACACCAGAATAAATGTAACGACTGTGGCCACAAGGGAAACAGCGATCTTAACCGCTCCTCTGTACAGACCTACGATTACACATATGAAGAAAATCAACCCTGTAGTTATGATCACCCAATTCATATTTTCTCCTTATTTTACAAACCGGACGACTTCCATCCCGTTTGCATTCATCACTATGTATTTATTGACTCCAAAAACAGGGAACATTTCCAGGATCGCCTCATCCATCTCCCCTTCAAACTTGTGAACGCCGGCCCGGGTGAACACACTGCACTGCGTCCCGCCGTACATGATGACCTGCATGCCGCATATCTTCACATTCGAGTAGTCTCCGGTAAATTTCTCCGACATGACCATGCTGCCGCTCTTATTATAAAGGCGCAGCTCATATCCTGCCTCCCCCTCATTCTTCAGCACCAGTCCTATATAAGAAGGACTGTAGAAAGCACTTTTAATCTGCTTATCCAGCTCAATGGTATTCTGAAGGGAGGGTGTATCCTGCCCCCGGTAGATCAGCACTCTGTCATTTCCCACTACGGCGGATGCATCCCCATCCATAAAAAAGGCAGTGGGCGCTATCACATCTTCATATGTATCTGTCAGCACCTCATAGTTCTCTGCCTGAGCTCCCGCCTCACCAAAATTGTAATAATAAATATTGGAAACTGTACGGCCGTTTTGCACGGTCATGTAAGATACCAGGAGAAGCTGTCCATTCTCCGAGAGACTGATATCCAGCGGGTAGCCGTTTCCGGTCACTGTGGTGTCCAGCTCTGCAAGGATATTCCCCGCCGCGTCATAGCAGACGATCTGGGGGTCACCATCCCCGTGCAGTACTGCCGCCACAATCCCCTGGGAGGACACTGCCACTTTTTCTATGGGAAGCGTGGTCTCGATCTCACCTTTCACCCCCTCCTGATCTACCACGATCATGCTGTTCCCGCCTTTATCCGCCACAACCGCGGCATCTCCGAATGCGGAAACCATCGGATTCTGCATCTGATAAGACTGGTTCCACACCTCCTCCCCTTTCCTGTCCATCAGGACAATGCCGTCCCGGCTGTACTTGAGCACTCCGTCCCCGAATTCCCGGTAACTGCTGTTTCCGGCGTCTTCTGCCTCGTATACATCTATGATCCTCACGGAAGTGTAGGTCTGGAGATTGATCACTAAAAACACCCCCACCAGAACCAGGACCACAGCCGCAGCTGCGATGATCATCCGCCGTCGGGTCCTTTTTCTGTAGTCCTTCACCTGCGCATCCAGCTCCTGCATGGTGGGATCATGTTCCAGCTCTCCCGGCTGCTGTCCGGGATCCTGCTCTCTGTCCCTCAGGATGCGAAATCTGTCTCTTATCTTTTGCCTCATACATCAACCTCATTTTCTTCTATGGTTTGCTGTCCATGTGGTTATTATAACATACATCCTCCAGTTCTCAAGTAGCAATCCCAACGAGGGCACGCCTCACCGGTCACAGCCTTCATATCAGGGAAGCAGCAGTTTCTGGCCGATGAAGATCAGGTTCCCGTCTGTGAGGCCGTTCATTTTGCAGATAGCCTCCGCCTCATCTGTGGTCCCGTAAAGTTTCAGGCTGATCTTATCCAGCGTGTCACCTCTCTGTACTGTATAGTATTCCTCTCCGCTCTCCCCCTCCTGGATGGATACCCCGGCATCCCCGGTCTGCACATCCCCGGCGCCTGCGCTGACATCAGAGGCGGCTGCGCCGTCCGGCTGTTCCTCCTGCTGATCTGCTGCGGCATCCTCTTCGGCAGTCACTGTGTTTTCACTGCTTCCCTGTACAGATTTCGAGAGGGTCTCTATGGAGGACTGTACGGAGTTCATTTTGTCATAATTATTCATGGCTGAGATACCGATGGCCAGCACAACGACTACCAGCAGAACACTCGTCAGGTATACAAGGTGGGAATTGCTCCTCTGCTCCTGCGCCTCGAGTTTTTCCTTTACTGCAGAACGAAAATTCTTTGCAGCTCGATCCTCAACCACTTCACTGGGTGTAACGCCGATCTGTTTGCGTGTATTGATCATATAATTCTGCATATCCGGATTTTTTTCATAAAATATGTAATATCCGCCCATCTGCATCAACTCGTGAAATTTATATGCAAAATAAATCTCCTCATCCTCCTCGGGATGCTTCATAATAAAAATACTGTTTTTCTTCAGGCCCAGCTGCTCGTGGATCTGCACCATACTGCCGCTGAGCACAAGGGGTCTGCCGGGCGCGGCCAGAGCCCACCCAACTACATCCCTGCCGGGGAAATACTCTGCACACTCTCTGAGAGCCGCCTCCCTGGCCGGGTCGCTGATACAGATTTCGCCATTTTCCTCCGACACCTCTTCGATCCGAACCGCTCCGGTTATATAGACACATTCCAGTCCTTCCACCACTGCATTCTCCCCCAGCAGCAGCGCGCCTGTGGGCTCTTCCTTGGCCCGCGACCTCAACTGATCGAGGTAGGTATCCACGTAGTCTTCCAAATAAATCTTTGGAATATCCGAAACATTTCCTACCTGCCTGACATTTTTGGGAAATTTTCTTTCCATATACTCTCACCTCACTGGATATTTTTGCTTATCATAGCACACGGTTTTTGCGCATTTTAGCATTTAGTGGAGCCTGTCCATGGAAATTTACGTTATTTTCCCTCCGCCTTCGACGTTTTCGGACTGTTTCTCTTTTTCTCTGTGTCTATATATAGAAAAAGAGCCGGCCAAAAAGCCAGCTCCTCTTCTGTATATCCTGTCCTCTTATTTCAGGAACTCTTTTACTTTTGTGTAAATGCTTTCGCTGTCCAGGCCGTATTTCTTGACCAGCTCGACAGCCGGACCGGACTCTCCGAACGTATCGTTGATACCGATCTTCATCACTTTTGCAGGTGCTTTCTCAGCCACTACGTCGCAGACAGCGCTTCCCAGACCGCCGATGATGGAGTGCTCCTCCACTGTCACGATCTTTCCTGTCTTGGCTGCTGCCTTGATCACAGCCTCCTCGTCAAGAGGTTTGATGGTGTGGATATTGATGACCTCCGCGCTGATGCCATCTGCCGCCAGCTTCTCAGCTGCCGCCAGGGACTCGGATACAGGAAGACCTGTAGCGATGATGGTCACATCTGTTCCTTCCCGCAGTGTCACAGCTTTTCCAAGCTCAAATTTATAATCCGGATTGTCGTTGATCACCGGCACAGCCAGTCTGCCGAAGCGCAGGTATACTGGTCCCTGATGCTCGTAAGCTGCCTCAACAGCTGCTTTCGCTTCCACGTCGTCGGAGGGGTTGATGACTACCATACCCGGGATCGTTCTCATAAGGGCGATGTCCTCGTTGCACTGGTGGGTAGCACCGTCCTCACCTACAGAGATACCTGCATGTGTAGCTCCAATCTTTACGTTCAGCTTGGGATAGCCGATGGAGTTGCGGACCTGCTCAAAAGCACGGCCAGCCGCAAACATGGCGAAAGAGCTGGCAAAGGGAACCTTGCCTGTGGTGGCGATACCTGCCGCCACGCCCATCATGTTGCTCTCAGCGATACCGCAGTCGATGTGGCGCTCCGGAAATTCTTTCTTGAATGTGCCTGTCTTTGTGGCGTTTGCCAGGTCAGCGTCCAGAACAACGACATCCGCATGTTTCTTTCCTAATTCTACTAAAGCATTACCGTAGCTTTCTCTTGTTGCGATCTTCTTTACATCTGACATAATGCTTCACCTGCCTTTTCTAATTCTTCCATAGCAGTCTTATACTGCTCATCGTTGGGAGCGGCTCCGTGCCAGGATGCCTGGTTCTCCATGAAAGATACGCCTTTGCCCTTCACTGTCTTTGCAATGATAGCTGTAGGCTGGCCCTTCACTGTCTTTGCCTCTTTGAAGGCAGCATCGATGGCGTCAAAGTCATGTCCGTCTATATTGATCACATGGAAGTTAAATGCCTCAAACTTCTTATCAATCGGATAAGGTGAGTTTACTTCTGTGATAGCCCCGTCGATCTGGAGGTTGTTGTTGTCCACGATCACCACAAGGTTGTCCAGTTTTCTGTGGGCTGCCAGCATAGCTGCCTCCCACACCTGCCCCTCCTGGATCTCGCCGTCGCCAAGCAGCGTGTATACCCGGTAATCATCGCCGGACAGCTTAGCGGAGATAGCCATTCCAACTGCTGCGGAGATGCCCTGTCCAAGAGAGCCGGAAGACATGTCCACACCCGGAATGTGCTTCATATCCGGATGTCCCTGCAGATAGGAACCGGTGTGACGCAGTGTAGTCAGATCCTCTACCGGGAAGAATCCTCTGTTTGCCAGAGCAGCGTAGTATCCCGGCGCTGTGTGGCCCTTGGAGAGAACAAAGCGGTCTCTGTCGGCCTTTTTGGGATCTTTTGGATCGATGTTCATTTCTTCAAAATAAAGATAGGTAAAAATATCTGCTGCTGACAGAGATCCGCCCGGATGACCGGACTTCGCGCTGTGGGTGGCTGTGATGACACCCTTGCGGACCTCGTTTGCAGTCTTCATAAGTTCTAATTTGTTCATGAAAAATGCCTCCTGGTGTTTATCGTTTCCTTACTTGTGTATTATTCTCCGAAAACCGCCTTGTAGTCTTCCTGGAATTTAAGAATCCCTGCATCTGTCAGAGGATGTTTTGTCATCTTCTCAATCACTGCATAGGGAACTGTGGCAATGTCTGCGCCTGCCAGTGCGCAGTCTGTCACGTGCATCGGATTGCGGACGCTGGCTGCGATGATCTGTGTGTCGATGTCTCCGGCAACTGCAAAGATCTCAGCGATTTCACGGATCAGGTCCACACCTCTCACAGAGATGTCATCGAGACGACCCAGGAAAGGAGATACATAGGTGGCGCCTGCTCTTGCTGCCAGAAGCGCCTGGTTTGCAGTAAAGATCAGGGTCACATTTGTCTTGATGCCCTCAGCTGTAAGCTGCTTGCAGGCTTTAAGCCCCTCCACAGTCATGGGGATCTTTACAACCATGTTCGGATGGATCTTTGCAATCTCGCGTCCCTCTTTGATCATACCCTCAGCATCTGTGGTAGTAGCCTTTACCTCTCCGCTGATCGGTCCGTCCACGATAGATGCGATCTCAGCGATCACTTCCTCGAACACCCGGCCCTCTTTTGCGATCAGTGACGGGTTGGTCGTTACACCGCAGATAACACCCATGTCATTTGCTTTTTTAATGTCTTCCACCTTGGCTGTGTCGATAAAAAACTTCATTTTTCTTCCTCCTTGATTCGTTGAACGTCTGGCCTAAGCCCATTTGTCTAAATTATATCCCATAGGAAAGGAGGTGGTCAATAGGAGTTCTTTTTTATTAATAATTCGCTTAATTAATAATGCGTAATTATTAATTCTATTTTTCTATATCTCATGTTAAATCCTTGTTAACATGGACGGAAACATCCTTTTCCGGAGTTTGCTTCATTACTGTAAGGAAACAGAATTACATTTTATTATTAATATTTTTTCAAAATACATTAATTTTTCTTTTTTCTGCTCTTCGGATAGGACGTGGTCCCCCGGATGATCAGCTTCGGTTCATACTCCACATGGTAGGTGCTGATAGGCTCTACCTCCGTGTATTTTTCCCTCCTGCTGTCAATCTTCTTCATTATGATATCGCAGGCATCCCGGCCTTTAAAGATGACAAAGTGCTCAATGGTGGTGAGGGACATTTTGTGCATGCTGGCGAACAGCGTGTTGTCGCACCCCATGACAGACACATCTCCGGGGACTTTCAGCTTGGCCTCCTGGAGAGCATCCAGAATCCCAAAGGCGATCATGTCGTTCAGCCCCACAATGGCTGTCACATCCCTCTGTTCCTCCAGAAGCTCCCTGGTGAGTTCGTAGCCGATCTTGTACTCCGAGTCGATGTGAGCAATATCCAGATCGATCTCCTCGTCTGCAGCCTTGATGATCACCTGATCCTTAAGCCCGGCTCTCTCGAATTCTTTTAAAAATCCTTCCACCCGCTTTGACCTCTGCTTCTGCCGCACAGTCAACGGAGGTGCTATATAAGCAACTTTTCTGTGTCCCAACTCCAGTAGATGGCGGGCCATGATCCTGCCAAGTTTGGAGTTGTCCAGCTCCACCGCATCCACGTTCAGATGCTCATTCTGGTTGTTGACGATCACCACCGGGATCTCATCCGCCAGCTTTTCCACCCTGTCCATAAAACAGTGGCTGGGATTGCAGGTGTAGATAATCCCCACCGGGTGCAGCTCATTCATCATTTTCAGATAGCGCTCTTCCATCCGCAGATCTCTCTGGGTGTTGCAGACAAAGAGTCCGTATCCCTGCTCTTTTGCCCGCAGTTCGATCCCCTGCAGGAGCATGACATAGTAGGGGTTGGTGAGGTTAGAGCAAAAGACCACCAGGAGTTTCTCCCGGCGGCTTTCTTTCCGTGTTTTCCGTCTCGGCAGGACATAGCCCAGCTCTTCCGCTGCCTCCTCCACCTTTTTGACCGTCTCTTTCGAGAAAGACACATTGTACTTCCGGTTCAGCACCATGGAGACAGTAGACTGTGACACGCCTGCCGCCCGGGCAATATCTGTCGAAGTCACTTTTTTCTTTCCTGCCATCCTCTATATCTCCGTTCTTCCTTCCAGCGCCCGAAGGAGCGTCACTTCATCTATATACTCCAGATCTCCTCCCACAGGCACGCCGCTTGCGATCCGACTCACCTTGATCCCCACCGGCTTGATAAGCTTGCTGATATACATGGCTGTGGTCTCTCCTTCCAGGCTGGAGTTGGTCGCTATGATCACCTCATCCACATCATCCCGCAGTCGCTCCATCAGCTCTTTGAGGCGGATATCTCCGGGACCGATCCCCAGCATGGGGGAGATGGCCCCGTGGAGCACATGGTAGACCCCACTGTACTTACCTGTCTTTTCATAGGCAGCCAAGTCCCTGGGCGTCTCCACCACCATGATGGTCCTGTGATCCCTGTCCGGATTGGCGCAGATCGGGCAGACTTCCTGGTCAGTCAGCGTGCAGCACTTGGCGCAGTAGCGCACATTGTCCCTGGCCTCCACAATGGACCGGGCCAGCTCATGGACCTGTTCTTTTGGCATGCTGATGAGATGGAAAGCCAGCCGCTGGGCCGACTTGGGACCGATCCCCGGCAGCCTGGAAAACTGCTCAATGAGACGGCTTATCTGACTGCTGTAGTAATCCATTCTGTTTCACCGCCGCTTCTGTCCTAGAACAGGCCCGGCATCCCGCCGCCCATTCCTCCTGTAAATTTGGACATGCCGGCCGCTGACTCCTGATCCACTTTCTCAAGGGCCTCGTTCACAGCTGCCACGATCATATCTTCCAGCATCTCCACATCATCCGGATCCACTGCCTCTTCGTCCAGTTTTACCTTCAGCACTTTCTTGGTACCGGACACAGTCACTTCCACTGCCCCGCCACCGGCTGTGGCAGTGAACTCTTTTGTCTCCATCTCCTTTGCCTGCTCTTCCATCTGGCGCTGCATCTTCTGCGCCTGCTTCATAAGATTTGCCATGTTTCCGGGCATGCCTCCCGGAAATCCTCCGCGTCTTGCCATAATATTCCTCCTTAATCTTCTATCGTAATATCCATATGGATCAGCTTCTCAATATCCACAAAGCTGTCCTCGAAGCGTCTGCCCTCTTCCACCTGGCGGACATCCACCTCCATCTGCTTGCCTGTCTTCTCGGCGATCAGCCTCTCGATCTCTTCCCGGTGCTCCGGTTTCGCCACAAAGGCAGCGCTCACCTCGTCCTCCAGGACGATCATGAGCCGGTCATTTTCCCCTGCAGTCAGGCGGGCCTTCTTCAGATAGCTCCGAAGCATGGGGGAAGCCTCCTGGGCCACGGACCTGAAATCTGCCGCCACTGCCTTCACGTCTTCGCTGAGCGCTTTGGGAAGCTTCGGCGCCGGCGCAGGTTCCCTGGCTTCCTCTCTGACCACCCGGACCGTCTGTCCCGGCGCAGCGGCCACTCCCACCTCGCTCATCTTCTGCACTTCCGCCTCCAGGGCCCGTATCCTGGACAGAAGGGCGTCCTGGCTTGTCTCCATCTGGGGACGGCACAGGCGGATAAAGGTGACTTCCAGCAGCACCCTCTTCTGGGCCGCATATTTCAGCTTGCCCGTCAACTCAGAAAAGATGCGGATATAGCGGATCAGCTCATCCGTCTCGATCATCTGGGATTCTTCCTTGATCCTGGCCAGGTTCTCCGTGGACACATCCAGCACATCCTCCATCTCCTCCGAACTTTTCACCAGGAGAAGGTTCCGCAGATACCAGGTAAAGTCCGCCGCCATCTGGGACAGCTCCCGCCCCTGCATGACCAGCTCATCCACGGTCTCGATGACTTTTTTCACATCCCGCTCCAGCAGCTCACGCAGCAGACGGCTGAACACGTCCGCATCCACCGCGCCCAGCACTTCCAGGACATTGTCGTAGGTGAGACGCTGACCGATATAAAAGGCTGTGCACTGGTCAAGAAGGCTCAGGGCATCTCTCATGGAGCCGTCAGCCATCCTGGCGATATAGCGCACCGCCTTGTCCTCTACATCCAGGTTCTCCTTTTCGATCAGCTCACGCAGCCTTCCGGAAATGGTCTCGATGGAGATCCTCTTGAAATCATACCGCTGGCATCTGCTCAGGATGGTCACCGGTATCTTGTGAGCCTCTGTCGTTGCCAGAATAAAAATGACGTATTCCGGCGGTTCCTCCAGCGTTTTTAAAAGCGCGTTGAAAGCTCCTATGGACAGCATATGAACCTCGTCGATGATGTAGACCTTGTACCGCCCTTCCGTGGGGCGGTAGGCCACTTCCTCCCGGATCTCCCGGATGTTGTCCACGCCGTTGTTGGACGCCGCGTCGATCTCGATCACATTCATGGAAGTGCCGGCCGCTATGGACCGGCACATGTCACACTGACCGCAGGGGCTTCCCTCCACCGGGTGCTGGCAGTTGACAGCTTTTGCAAATATCTTCGCCACCGTAGTTTTACCTGTTCCCCTTGTCCCGCAGAAGAGATAGGCATGTCCGATCCTGTCTGTCTGTATCTGATTTTTTAATGTAGTTACGATCGCATCCTGCCCTTTGACATCCTCAAACTCACTGGGTCGGAATTTCCGGTATAACGCTGTGTAGCTCATCTGCTGCACTCCTTCTTATCAGTCTCTTTCATATTATCTATCCCCGAAGCTGATACCTGTCATCCTGGCTTCCTGGATGATGCCGGCCTCCGGGTCCACACATTTCAGCTTTCCTGCCACTTCCGCAAGAGGCACTTTCGTGATCTCGCCGCTCTTTATCGCCATCATATAGCCGAAATCTCCCTCCAGGATCCGCTCCGCGGCCGCAGCTCCCAGTCTGGTGGCCAGCACTCTGTCGTAAGGGCAAGGCGAACCGCCTCTCTGGGTGTGGCCCGGCACAGTGATCCTGACTTCCTGATCCATCTTCTTCTGGATCCGCTCTGCGATCTCATAAGCCACAGACGGATAATTCTCTTTCGCCTTCTTTGCCTTCAGTTCCTTTTTGGAGAGCTTTGCGTCATCCTTGGAAATAGCGCCTTCAGCTACAGCAATGATTGTAAAATGTTTGCCTTCATCCGCCCTCTTCTTGATGGCATCCACGACCACCTTGATATCATAGGGAATCTCCGGAAGAAGAATGATATCCGCCCCGCCGGCGATACCTGCATGAAGAGTCACCCAGCCAACCTTATGTCCCATGACCTCCACGATAAAGACACGGCTATGGGATGTGGCTGTGGTGTGGATCCTGTCGATGGTATCTGTCGCTATGTCTACGGCACTCTGAAATCCAAATGTCATGTCGGTTCCCCAGAGGTCGTTGTCAATGGTCTTCGGAAGCGTGATCACATTCAGCCCCTCCTCTCGGAGAAGGTTTGCTGTCTTGTGCGTCCCATTTCCGCCTAAAATCACAAGGCAATCCAGATTCAGCTTGTGATAGGTGTGCTTCATAGCCTCCACTTTGTCAAGCCCGTTTTCGTCGGGTACCCTCATTAATTTGAAAGGCTGCCTGGAAGTCCCCAGAATGGTTCCTCCCCTTGTCAGTATTCCCGAGAAATCTCTGGAAGTGAGCATCTGGAAATTTGAGTAAATAAGGCCCTTATAGCCATCCTGGAACCCATAGATCTCCACATCATTTCTCTTTGAACACACTCCTTTTACAACTCCACGCATGGCAGCATTCAGCGCCTGACAGTCGCCGCCGCTGGTAAGCATTCCTATCCGCAACATAGTCTGATCACTCCTTCCTTTTTATACCTAACATATTATACCCTATTTTCAAAGGGGGTACAAGGAAAAAACAGGCTTCCGCCCCTTCCCTCCCTTTACCTGACGCCCAAAAACGAGTATACTGTTAAAGGGAACGCCCTGCGTTTCCGGAAATCAAACAGAAAGCTGGTAACGAACTTATGGATAAACTGGACATCAAACTCTGGTCCCTGGCCGCCAAAGGCGAGATTGTCCCGGACAGGTCCCTTCTGAAGACCCCGGAACAGATAAGGGAGATCAGAAGGAGCGCCGACCTGAACACGGCGGTTCTGGACCATGTGGCCGCCCACATAAAGGCGGGCATGAGCACCGCCGAGATAGACAGGCTGGTGTACGACTACACCGTCTCTCACGGAGGCATCCCCGCCCCGCTGAACTACGAGGGCTTCCCGAAGAGCGTGTGCACCTCCATCAACAATGTGGTCTGCCACGGCATACCGGATGAAAACGAGATCCTCCGGGAGGGGGACATCATCAACGTGGATGTCTCTACTATATTAAATGGCTATTTCTCCGATGCCTCCCGCATGTTCACCATCGGGGAGATCACTCCCCGGGCAGAGAAGCTTGTCCGGGTCACGAGAGAGTGCGTGGAGCTGGGACTTGCCGCCGCTAAGCCCTGGGGCCACTTAGGCGATATCGCCTGGGCCATCAATTCCCACGCACAGGCCAACGGCTACTCTGTGGTGGAGGACATCGGCGGCCACGGCATCGGCCTGGAGTTCCACGAGGAACCCTTCGTCAGCTACGTCACGCCCAAGGGAAGCGAGATGATCCTGGTGCCCGGCATGATGTTCACCATCGAGCCCATGATCAACGAGGGGAGTCCGGACTTTTTCATCGACGAGGAGAACGGCTGGACTGTCTACACCATCGACGACGGCCTGTCCGCCCAGGTGGAGTACATGGTGCTTGTCACCGAGACCGGCGTGGAGGTCCTGACAAAATAAAAAAGGCAAAACAAAAAGGACTGTGCAGGTGCATAGTCCCTTTTTGCTGAGCTGTATGTCTTTCCGCCGCATGTATAATAACCACGCCGTGGCCATTATATCATAGTTACCAGTTTGAACAGGAAGTTTGCCGCCACACCGGCGCACAGGCCGCCGATGGTATGGCTGATGATCGCCTTTCCCGTCATGTGCGGGCACTTCAGGGCTGACATCATTCCCACATGTGTGCTCAGGTAGCCGCTCCAGCACATACACATAGCTGTAAACACCGCGATGTCATTTGCATGGACAGACCCTGCGGACACCATGTCCGGCACAAGGCCGATGGCTGCTCCCGCCGCTCCCAGGGCCGTAACCGGCACTGCTACGGCAGAGGCGGAGGAGAACCCGAACAGCGGAGTCAGGATGAAGTCGATCTTTTCTCCCAGCCAGGGAAGGAGTGCCACTCCCTCGTAGGCCGCTCCTGTATATGTACCGTCGGCAGAAGGGCCGTTGGTAAGCATCATCACGATCGTGCAGATGACCAGGACGCCGGGGATGATGGCCATACCCACATCCACACCGTTCTTTCCGCCGTCCAGCAGGGACTCCAGGAGTCTTCCTCCCACACTGCCGCCTCGTACCTGACGCTTGTTGAGGAGGTCGTCAATGGACTCCCCCTCCGCCTCCGGCATGCAGTACTCTGTCACACCGAATTCCTTTTTTGTAAAGAGCATCATGATCCGCACGCTGATGATACTTCCGATGATAGCGCCCACATTTCCGATGAGGGCCGCCATTCCCACATTCTCTCCCGGAAGGCTGATGCCCAGCATGAAGGTGGTAACGATGAGTCCCATTCCAAACGCCGTCCCCAGGTTAGTCAGCGCCGGAAGCTGATACTTTTTGAAATACTTCCGGAAATTGGTGTCCTCCGCCAGGCCCAGGATCGCCGGGTTATCTGACAGATACGTGGTCATGATCCCCAGAGAAGCCGCGCCGGGCAGGTCGTACAGCGGCTTCATCAGCGGTGTGATCGCCTTGTTTACAAGCGCGATGACTCCAAACTCCGAGAGGGCTCCCGAAACCGCGCCGGCGATGACCGCGATGGCCATGATATTGAATACCGTGTCGATCAGAAGCTGATAGGCTGTGTTCATAAGTGTCTGCATCATGTTGGCTCCGCCCATCACGGCCGCCAGTCCTCCGAAAATGGCAATAAAGACCGCCAGGAAGACAAACGCTTCCAGACTTACTGCTTTTTTAAATTTTTTCTGCATACTTTTCCCCATTTCTTTGTCTCTTTGTTAATTCAAAGACAATCAGCTCTTTCCCAATACCATACATTAAATTCACTCCAACTGCAACTTTTTTTCTACTCTCAGTTGATTTTTTTTAATTTTCCACAGATAAAAAAAACTTATACCCCTGTTTTCGCATTATTTTTTACAAATTTTCTTAATTTTTTTGCAAATTATTATGGAAAGCGCCACCCAAGAATTATATAATATTGTATATCACAGTAAAGGAGGAGGGCGCATATTATGAAACAGAACAATATGTTAGCCATGATTTTAGCCGGCGGCCGTGGTTCAAGGCTGCACGAGCTGACCAATAAGGTTGCCAAGCCTGCCGTTTCATATGGCGGTAAATACAAGATCATCGATTTCCCCATCAGCAATTGTGCCAACAGCGGCATTGATGTAGTCGGAGTCCTCACACAGTATGAGTCCATTCAGCTGAACAGCTATGTGGCAGCGGGACGCCGCTGGGGACTGGATGCGAGGGACAGCGGTGTGTACGTACTCCCGCCCCGTGAGAAAGCGGACGTGGATCTGAACGTCTACAGGGGAACCGCAGACGCCATCTCACAGAATATTGATTTTATAGACTCCTACTCTCCGGAGTACCTTCTCATCCTCTCCGGCGACCACATCTACAAGATGAACTACGCAAAGATGCTGGCCTACCACAAGGAGCATGACGCAGATGCCACCATCGCCGTCATCGAGGTTCCCATGAGAGAGGCGAGCCGCTTCGGCATCATGAACACGGACGAGGAGGGCCGCATCGTGGAATTCCAGGAGAAGCCGGCCGAGCCCAAGAGCAATCTGGCTTCCATGGGTATCTACATCTTCAACTGGAAGCTGCTCCGCAAGATGCTGACGGCCGACATGAAAGATCCGGACTCCAGCCATGACTTCGGCAAGGACATCATACCCGCCATGCTGAACGACGGCAAAAAGCTGGTGGCCTACAAGTTCAAGGGCTACTGGAAGGATGTGGGGACCATCGACTCCCTGTGGGAGGCAAACATGGACCTGCTGGACAAGAACAATGAGCTGGACCTGAATGACTCCACCTGGAAGATATACACGGAGGACGCGGTGGCGCTCCCACAGTACATAGGTCCTGATGCCGAGATCGACAGAGCCTTCATCACGCAGGGCTGTGTCATCGAGGGTTCCGTCAAGAACTCCGTTCTGTTTACCGGGGCAAGAGTGGGCGCAGGCGCGAAGATCATCGACAGCGTGCTCATGCCGGGCGCGGAGGTTGCGGAAGGTGCTGTTGTACAGCGCGCTCTCGTAGCTGACAACGTAAAGATTGGAAAAGAGGCACAGGTCGGCAGCGCTGACAGTGAGCATATCGAGCTGGTCTCCAAACGCGTAAAGGGGGTTGAGTAATATGGCGAAAGCATTAGGTATTGTAAACTTTTCCGGAAACCACATCTGGGTAGAGGGGATGCAGGCTTACCGCCCTATCGGCGCCTTCTCCTTCCTGGGACGGTACCGCGTCATCGATTTCCCGATCTCAAATATGAGCAACAGCGGCATTGACCAGATCCAGGTATATATCCGCAGAAAACCCCGTTCTCTGGCAGAGCACCTGGGAACCGGGCGTCACTATAACATTAACTCCAAGCGCGGAAGACTCCACATCCTGTTCTCGGAGACAGGTCTGGAGCACGATATCTACAACAACGATATCGCCGCCTTCCAGGAAAATATGGAATGCATCCGCACTGTAAACTGCGACTATGTGGTCATTGCGCCCAGCTACATGATCTACTCACAGGATTTCAGCGAGCTGCTCCAGACCCACATCGACTCCGAGGCGGACATCACTCTCCTCTATCACTCCACAGACGACGCAAAGGAGCACTTCCTGAACTGCAACACAGTCAATCTGAACAAGCAGAAGGGCGTCCTGTCTCTGGAGATGAACCGGGGCACCGCAAAGAACCGTCACATCTTCATGGACACATATGTGATGTCAAAGGAGCTCTTCATCGACCTGGTGAGCAAGGCTCACAAGACCTCCTCCATGTACAGCCTGGCGGATATCGTGAACGTGGCCTGCGAGGAGCTGGATGTGCGGGGCGTCTCCCACCGGGGATACTTTGCCTCCATCACCGACTTCAAGAGCTATTATGACGCGAACATCTCCCTCATTGACTTCAAGATGGCTCTCAGCCTCTTCGAGGATGAGTGGCCCATCTACACGAGGACCAATGACTCCTGTCCGACCCAGTATTTCGAGGGCTCCAATGTAAAGAACTCTATCGTGTCAAACGGCTGCCTCATCGAGGGGACCATCGAGAACTCTGTCATTGGCCGCGGATGCGTCATCAAGAAGGGGGCTGTCGTGAAAAACTGCGTGATCCTTCCCGATGTCATCGTGGACACGGATGTCCACCTGGAGAACATTGTGGCGGATAAGCACGCAAAAATTACTCACGTGAAAGAGGTTGTGGCTGACCCCAATGAACCGGGATACATCAGAAGAAACGATATCATTTAAAAAGACAGTTGTCCCCACCCGTAAAACGGGTGGCTAGCAGGACGGCTATAAGCCTTTATTACTAGGCCAGCGTCTCAAGGCGCTGGCTTTCACTATGTTCAAGCCACTATGCTTTTGACTCGTTGCTGCCCCTCAAGGGACGTTCGTACTACTTAGCCCCTAACTCTTAAAAGGGGGCTCATACTCTTTCACGCTCAATTTATCTCGCATAATATCCTTCTGACCAGAAGTGACGTTTATATTGATTGTAAACTATTTTTGTATGTGCTAAATCATTGGCTTTGTTCGCCATGTAAATCACCTTCCCTTTCTTGCAATAGTGGCTTGGACACCTCTATTGTAATGGAAAGGTCATTTTTTGTTGCTCTGTTATCCTATATATTTCTTGATTTTACGCCATTTTCTGCTATAATAAAGGATAATGAATAGAGCGAAAACTTTCGATATTTGTCTTGTTTTTAATTCTAAACACAGCGATTATAAAAACTTAAGGTTCTATTAAGAAACTTTCTGATTTTTTTAGAGACTGCTCATATTTTGGACATATCTGTTCATTATAATAACAGTCAGATAGTTGATGAACAGTCAACTATCTCCCCCCTCATAAAGTAAGACACCACGGCAGAATTCTTTGGTGTTGCACTTTACTCTCATTCCTTTAGATAACTATAACAACGACGAAAACCCGCGGGCCTCATGGCCAGCGGGTTTTCGCTGTCTACAGGATATCTATTTTCAGGACTCTGTCCACAGAGAGCCCGGGGAGATATCGGTACGGGTAGGCTCCCGACTCAAAGAGAAGGTACATCGTCCCTCCGTCCATGCAGATCTGTTCTAGCATATACGGGAGACGGATATCCTCCAGTGCCATCTCATCTGTGTAATCCCTGATGCCGTCAGAGACCTGGTATGCTGCCAGCCTCGAAGGAACAATCCCCATGGAATAAGACAGGAAAAGTATGTCGCTCAGGAAGGTCATCCCCTGGGCATACCGGGATATTTTCAGGTCCTCGTCATCCGCCACGCCCTGCCGGACTTTTGACGTGCGGTGCTTGATGGGAACACTCTGTATATTTCCGTCATCCTGCACCTCATATTTTTTGATCATGCTGTTCTCCTTTGTAGAATAATATCCCACGTAGAGATACGAAGCGTGATAGGTCATGAAAGAGCTTCTCGGTATGTCCAGTATATTGTTGACATGCAGAAAGCTGACCGGCTCCCAGCTCTCAGAAAAATCATACGCCTCCACGCTTTCCATATCCAGCGCATTCACCTGGGCCACGCCATTCCTGCTCCCACACACCCACAAATTATTGTTCTCGCCATCATACGCAAGACTCCCCACGTGGGCCTTGTTGGGCAGGACGATCTCCTTAACAAACTCATGGGTCTCCTTATCTATCATAAAGACAACAGAGTTATGTGTCTTAGACTGACAGTAAGCGCTGATAAACAGATACTGCTCTGACACAGTGATCCCCTGAGGCGTCATGCCTGTACATATAGAATATTTTCCGTCTCCGTTCGAGGTGAGCGTCCTGGCCGACTCAAGACCGGGTATCACGTACGTCCCGCTGTCAGGCTCATCTGCATGAGCAAGCACCGCCTCCTCGTAAAGCCCGCTGTAGGGCTTCAGGCGCTCAGAAAATTCTTCCAGCGTATACATGGAGCTCTCTGTATTTGTGGTAACTGCGTCTGTCTCCGGTTCCACCTTCCCCATATAGCCAAGGATCAGCCCTATATAACCTGCCGGGATCAGTACGAGCACAAGGCAGACTGCCAGCACTCTTCTTTTCCATCTGGTCTTTTTTCGTTTTCTCCCTTTTCCCTTCATGGTACATCTGCCTTTCTTCCTGCAATTATTATACCTCATTCTGCACAGACTTTTCTCCACAATCCAATAAAAAGGCAGAAAAAAACGCCGACCCTCTGCTCAATTATTCTCATTATAATATATTTACTCCGCCTATCCGACCTTAACAGGGCTACTGCTCCGACAATCTCTTCTGCCCTGCAATAGCCCCTAAAAGTTTATTATTCATTTGATACCCGGAACAGTTGGTCCCTTAACGAAACTTCATCCATTATGCCAGTCCTTGCTCTTCCAGCCATACCATCCATGTGTTCCTTCCTTCCCGGATTTTCCGTGCCCGCACAGTGAACTCCAGGATCGTAAGTCCTGTAAATACGAGGAACAGGAGCAACAGGAAAACGAGGCAGCCCCGGATACTCTCCCCGCCGCTTATGGTGCTGCGGAATGCTTCCACCGTATACGTAAACGGTACCCAGTCGTGAAGATACGGCACAAATGATCCGGACAGTTCATAGGGATATGTCCCCACGGAACCTGCCAGCTGGATCACCATGAAGATCAGCATCAGGAAGCTTCCAACGCGCCCCAGCAGGCTGGTGAAGAAGTACATCACCGACATGAACGCAAGGGAAGCCGCACACGCTACCAGGACCGTCTTCCCCATTTCCACAGGTGTAAAACCATCGAATATATGCAGTGCACCGATCATAACTACTGCCTGGAGCACTGCCGTCATATAGAGTACGGATGCCTTGCTGATCCACCAGCGGAAACCGCATTTCATCTGCCCGGCATAACTGGTCAGCGGATACATCAGACTGAACGCGATACAGCCAACCCACAAGCCTACGGACATCATATACGGCGCCATGGCATGTCCGTTGTTGGCCACCTCCGTAATCTTTGTCTCTTCCGTATCTATCGGTGCGGCAAACATATCTGCCGCCTGATCCGATGTATTCGTCTCCAGGATCTGCTCCGCGCCGCTTCCCAGTTCCTTTGACAGCGTCTCCGCGCCTTCCGAAACCTGCCTGAGCCCATCGCCCAGTTCACCGCTGCCGTCAGAGAGTTGTCCCGCGCCGCTGCTGATCTGGCAGGCTCCATCTGTTAGTGTTGCCGCGCCCTCCGTCAACGCTTTGCTGTTCGAGGTAAGCTGTCCGGTTCCGGAGACAAGCGTATCCGTTCCATCTTTCAGCTTCGCGCTTCCTTGTGCCAGCTCTCCCAGACCGCTGTCCAGATCCGCAGATCCTTTCCGGAGCATCGATGTTCCCTTCTGAAGCTGATCTGCCCCTGATGCAGCAGCGGAAATCCCATCCACAAACGCCGGCGCCTGTTCTGCCAATGCGGAAGTGCCAGCCTGAAGCTGCCCAATCCCGTTCTTAAGGGAATCTGCACCACCCTGTACTGCGGAAATGCCGTTCTGAAGATCCGGGATCTCCGATGCGATCTGCGCGCTCCCGGCCGCCGCTTCATCGACACCGTATGTGTAGGCGGAAATACTTGCGGAAAATATGTCCGCCTGCTGCTGAACTGCTACGATCTGTGCCCTCACTTCCTCCGGCACACCTTCCTCTCCGGCGAGTGTTGACAGCGCCTGACTGATCCCGGCCGCCCCGTCGCGCAACGACTGGGAACTGGAAGCAGCAGACTGCAGGCCGGAGCTAAGCACATCTGCACCATTCTTCAGGCCGGCCGCCCCGTCAGACAGAGATGCGATCCCGTCTGAGAGCTGTTGCGCACCGTTACTTAATGAATCCGCGCCGTCATTCAGCACATCCGCCGCATTGGGAAGGGCCGACGCTGCCGCATTCAGTTCGGACAGTCCGGCATTGAGCGCAGTCATGTTATCATCTACATCCACCGCGCCAGCTGCCAGATCAGAACCTCCTTTCTGCGCACCATTTACACCACTGTCCAAGGCATTTACACCACTTTGCAGCTCTTCTGCCCCTGCTGCAGCTGCACTGACCCCGTCTGTATACTGGCTAATCCCCACTTCCAGTTCCCGGCTTCCCTCCACAAATACCAAGGCACTGTCTGAAAGGACCTGCAGATTGTCGGTAATCGTCTGATTTCCGTCTGTCAGCTGATCTGTTCCTGTTTTCAGTTCACTCGAACCATCCGCCGCTTCCTGCATTCCGTCACCCACTTCTGCAAGCTTGTCGAACAGAACTTCTGTATACGTTTTTGTAACCTCTTCCCGTACTGAGCTCTCCAGTTCCTTCATCGCCGTCTCGCTCATCTTGGACGCGATGTAGTTCGTTCCTGGATTCGTTTCATAAGCCAGCGTCATCTTCTTCGGATGCGCGTCTGTCAACGATGAGGCATGGGCCGAAAATTCCTTCGGTATGGTGATGACCATATAATACGTGCCGTTCTCAAGGCCCTTCTGCGCCTCCGTCTCTGACGGAAACTGAAAGTCCAGAGAATCGTTGTTTTTCAGTTCCTCCATCAATGTTCCACCGATGTCCAGTTTCTGATCTTCATAGGTGACCGGCACGTCATGGTTGATGACCGCCACCGGAAGTTTATCGATATTCCCGTATGGGTCCCACATGGATCCAAGAAAAAGTGTGGTATAGATTGTCGGGATCGCGATGACCGCGACTGTAACAATCAGTAAAATCTTATTTTTGAACAGCCTGTGCCATTCCTGTCTCAGCATTGTCCCCTGTCCCCTTTCTTTTTACAACATTAGTTCTATTAATAGATATTGTGTTGATTTTTTTAACATTATGAATTATAGTAAAATCATAAAAAAGATACAACCATTAATGTAACACTACTCTGTCTGTTAATGGATAAGCAAACGATGCGGTGTCTATTATTTTTAAAGGAGGAAATGTTTCATGTCAAAAAATATGGACCGGCGGGTTCGCAAGACCAGAGCCCAGCTCCGCCAGGGACTTGCCGAACTTCTGAAAGAAAAAAGTTTAAAAGAGATCACGGTCAAAGAACTCGTAGAAAAAGTGGACATCAACCGCTCCACTTTCTATCTGCACTATGCGGACATCTATGACATGATGGAAAAGATTGAAAACGAACTGACTGAAGACATCGAAGATCTGATCCATACCCATCCGGTAAGTCCGTTCAACGAAGACAGCTTTCCGTTCATCGAGGATATTTTTTCCATCCTCGCGGAAAACCGGGATATCTGCGCCGCTCTCCTGGGCCCTAACGGTGACATCTCTTTTCTGCACCGTATTGAAAACATCCTCTCCGAACACAGCCTGAACGCCCTGAAGGAAACATTCCCGGAAAAAATGGATGACCTGACATACTACTACGCCTTCTGCCTCTCCGGCTGTATCGGACTGGTCAAGGCCTGGCTGTCAGAAGGATCTTCCGTAAGTCCCCAGCATATGGCCGAACTTACATTTAAGCTTATCATGAATGCACTGAGAGGTTTCTATCCGAACTTTTCCGTAAGACGTTCCTGAAATTTACAAAAAGTGACAGCAGGTGTCTTTCCAGACACGTCTGCTGTCAACTCTGCAACGAAGTTTCACTCTCAACTTGGACTATTTATTTTGCTCGCGACGAACTCGCGACGGATTTCGCGCTACATTTTTGTTTCCCGTCCAATTTTTCTTTTCGCCTTGCTCTGCCTTGTTCTTTTTCTGTCGCAAGCATGGAAACCGCGCAAATCCGCCATTTGTGGCAGAAAAAAACCGCCGTCCCCGCGGCTCGCAATGTCCGCAAAAACAGCGATTTCTAAGTGCGCGATCAGGGGTTCGAACCCTGGACACCCTGATTAAGAGACATTCACAGAGAAAAAGTCGCGACAAATTTTTCCATATAGGTTCCTCCAAGTCGTTTGCATTTTCAAATAATCTTTTCTCAAAAAATCCGCGACGAAATCCGCGACCACTCGCTACAAATAAGCCTTTCTTTTCATGGACAACGTTTCTTTCCACCAATCTTTTCCAAAGGTCTGGCACTGGTTGGATTCGAAAATCCCCGATTTCCCGATTTCCCGTCCCCTGAATGCAGAAAATTCTAATGAATTTTCTCTTCGCATTCAGTTTTCCAGGACGGGAAAACGGGTTTTCGGGTCTTTCTCATCCACCGTGCCAGCCAAAAAAGAACAAACTACATAAGACCAGTATGGTAATCAGGTGGTAGCCATCTCGTAAAAAGAGCGGTGTTGCGCTATTTTCCAATCTTTTCAGATGTTCAAAATCCTCATTTGCGCGCCATTATATAGCTTTATTCGCTCGCCGCCTTCTTGAACAGCCTTTCATCCATGAGATTAGCCACAAGATTTTCATCCTCCTTCGCCACATGACTATACACTGAAAGTGTTATCTTAGGATCTTGATGCCCTGCTCTCGCCTGTACGATATGTAGTGGCACTCCCTGCGACAGTAACCATGAAATAGCACTATGCCGTGTTCCATGCAGTTTTATATGTCGTAGTCCATGCTTCTTTAAAGTCTCCGCCCACTTCCTTGTGAAACTTTTTGGAAGAAATGGCTCTCCGTCCTGTTTACAAACAACTCTTTGCTTGCCTGTGAACTTCTTTCCTTCTCTAAGACAGATTTGTTTGCAAAGCAGTTGCTGACGCTTCAACAACCTAATTGTCTCGTCACTCACTACCATTTTTCTGTATGAGCCGTCCGTCTTACAATCTTTTAGCACTGGATGCTTGCTGTCCTCTGATTCTACCCACGAATGTTGGATGGTTACAATCTTCTTGTCGAAATCAATATCCTCAAAGCATAGTCCGAGCAGTTCTCCCCGGCGCATGACACAGTCGAAAAGAAGCGCAACAGGCAGTTCCATATCCGTCCCCTTGACCGCCTTTTTCAACTCCTGTATCTCTTCCGTTGTGTACACGTCAAGATGATTCGTTACAAGGTCTTTCCCTATCTTTACATTCTTGGTCGGATTTGTTTTAATGTACCCCAGTTCACACGCTACATTCAAAGCCGCTTTTAAAATCCTGTTAATATGCCGTATGGACTCGGCTTTAAGCGGCTTTTTGCTGGCATTAGATTTCTCACGCCATCCATTATATACTTTCTGGATAGCGGCTTTAGTGAGGTTCTGAAGCTTAATCTTCCCAAACATAGGAATGATATAACGTTCACTATTGGTTTTATAATCACGATATGTCGCCGGACTACTCTGAATGCGTACATAGTTCTCCAGATATTCATTCATAAAGTATTCAACCGTCATTTCGTTTGGAAGCAACAAGTCCCCCTGCAAGTATTCAGCCTTTTTTATTGTAAGGAGATTTTCCGCTTCTTCTCTATTATCTGAATCACTCTTAAAGCGCACTCTGTTGCGCTTGCCTGTGAGCGGGTCTCTTCCCAGTTCCAGAATAACGTCATAGTATTTTATATTGTCTTTGTCAGGCCGCGGACGCACTGACCCGGAAACCGTTTTGTATTTAGCCATAAGAATTGTCCTCCTATTGTGTATGGGGAAAGTGCGTAACAGCACTTTCCCACTTTATCTTCCTCTAGTTTTCTGCAAAAGGATTTATCCCGACAAGATTAAGCTGTTCCATGTTCTTCTTGTCCTTTATCGAAACGAACTCACTTTTTTCTTTTTCCTGTTCTTCCGTTCGAAGTCGTATCCCATATCCAGCTACTAATACAGCGTTATCATCCGAGCCCAGTTTAAATCTGCTAAGATAGCGATCTTTATCCGATACCAGCAAATTTAATTCTTTCAGCCTTTTTAAAACACTTTTACAATCCGGGAAACGACACATATCCATAATTTTCTCAAATGTCTCTCTTTTTATATAAAGTATCTTTGTAGAGACAGTTCCATCATACAGAGTTGTATATCTGCCCTTTTTTACATATCCATTTTTTCTATATATGTCGTCATGGTTTGCCGGTAGGTTTTCGCCAAATTCTTCTGGATGTTCTGTATAGTAGGCAGTAATAATCTCATGGGCTTTAATTCCAATATCGTATTCCTGCGGATCAACCAGTATCTGTTCAACAAGAAAGTTGCAGATTTTGTCCGTGTCAAACTTCAAGCCAAATACTTCTTCTGCCATCTCCGCTGTTGCAAGGATGATTCCCATTTTTTTCGCTAATCGCCCAAGAAGAACAGTGTCTGAATTTTCTTTTTTATGTTCCTTAAAAATTTCTGTCCAGTACTTACACCGTTCCACAACCTTCTCCGGTTTCTTATTCAAGAGATGCTCCGCCATTTCAGGAGTCGCCCATCCGTAATTTTCTGTGACTACCTCCTTAATCCTGTCGCTCGATTCTGCCGACTTTGTCCAGATAGCGGACAACTCTAAAACTCGAACACGAAGCCCGGCATTATTATCTGCCTGGGCAAGCAGACTCGTCTCACTGCTCGTAAATACCACAGAATGAAAACTAACAGATTCTGCTATCCCAAGAGTTTTTGTCATTCTCGCTCTTTCTTTCCCGTTTGCTATGGAATAAAGGATTTTCGTCGTATCTTTTTTCTTAAGTGTAGAGCCTTCATCTATCCCGATGCAGTATCCCGACATCATCCGGTGCATGATACTCAATTCGGTATCTAAAAAAGTCAACAGAAGAGAGTTGTCTGCCGTTACAGGAAGTGCACCTGTACTGACTGCCAAATTGAGCGCGGTCGTTTTGCCAGAACTGCTCAATCCTGTCAGGGCTATGACCAAGTTCTCTGTCGGGAACACCGGATGGACATAGTCAAAGACAACTGATGATAACGCCATTACAAGAATAACTTCCAACGGTGAGTTCATAACTTCGGTACGAACCAGCTCTAACCACTTTTCAAGACTTCCTTGGGGTTCAATTTTTACATCTCCTATGTAAGTCCCTTCCATATCATTTTGGTTAATCAGTTTGTAGGACTTGAAAACCCTCTCCCCATTCAGTATGTCGAACCCTGTCTTGCTGTACTCATATACCACCGGTGCTATGACTTCCAAGTTTTCCAGACAGCGGATTAAGGCTGGGGCGGTCTGTTTGGTTACCTGTGCGCCATACTTTACCAGTTCGAGTAGTTTGTACTCTGTCATCAGCTCTCTGGGCATATCGACTTCCGTTTTCATCCCATGTAAGTCTGTAATAACCAAACGCAAGGTTTTTTCTGCCGTTTCCATATTCAGCAGTACCAACTCCACCTTTATTGCCCTACCTAACGGCTGAAACCATGTTGTTGTTCCACTGCCATCCTTATTTTTTTCCGTCCACCAACAACCGTATTTCCCTTTTCTAATCCCACACTCAGTGTGTGGGACAAATCCCTCTTTCACATTTACCTGCGTTGATACTATTCTAGCTTTCATCACCTGCTCCCCCTTTCTCCGGACGAAACATGACTACTGGAACACCATTAACTTCATCCACTACCGGCATATACCATGTAAAGCTAACTTTTTTCTCAAAAGAGAGTCCCTGCACGCTACTAATCTTACGTACTGCTTCCGCTGAATAAATTGCATATTTCTTGCCGCTCTTTTTGAGAACAAAGCGATTATTCTCGCCAGGAAGTTTTTTTGCCATTACCAGTGTCTCTTCAATGAACCCCATCTGAAGAGTCAAATCTTCTTCAAGATTGAGGGTTTCCAGAAGTTCTGCTGACAGCATCAGCCGTTTGCCGTTTTTCTTCGAGCAGATCATTGTGAGTGCACCTTTTCTCCCACCTCGTTTCTTATTTGATTTGCTTGCCACATCCAGTGGCGTAAATTTGTCTAAATTCACCATACTTTAGACCTCCTTAAAGAAATTTATCAAACAAGAACATCGCCTAGTGGGAACAAAAAAAGGATACCGCAAACAGACTAACGTCTGTCGTCAGTATCCTCAAGAACCATTTGGTTTTGCCCATGTCTCATAGGGGCTTTCACATTCTATTCACGCAAACTTCCATGTTCACGTATCTTTTGCCAACAACATGTTGACGAGTGTTACTCTACTAACATTCATGCTTCCAGTAAAGTATTCCAAAGCTGACTGATATTTAGGAAACATTATTGATGCTTTCGATAGGAATATTCTTTATTGATATGAATTGAATTTTACAATACAATGTCGCTATTGTCAACCATAATCCCATTATTTTTTCTTAGCTCTGTCATGCCCCTTTGATGACAATATTTTCACCTTCCGAAGTTCCCACAGACCACTATATCTCTGCCCGGCAAAGAGCACATGAGTATATGAAAGGTTCGAGTATCTCCCCTCCTTATCCACAATTTCATACACCTGTTTTTCAAAAGGCTGTAACAACTCAAGAACTTCTTTTTTTGCCGCCTCCACTTTCTTATTCCCTATGAAAGTACACCCCCAGCTTATCACGATTGCGTCATATGACGACTGTAACAGTTCTTTTAAATATTCCATGTTCCTATTGTTGTCTGTAATTTCAGAGGGTTTCAGCTTAGTGCATATTCTTGAAAAAAGATTCCAGACTGTTATATCCGAGTATCCAAGCATCCCGAAATTATTCAGAAGATAATTTGTAGTGCTGTCAAAGACCTGTATATTATCACTAGCCGGATTCATACAGATCACAAGTACTCTTTTACCTTTCACACCATTGTAGGTCAAATGAAGTTCATATCTGTTCTTCAATTCTTCGTCAAAAACTCCTGTCTTCTCTAAAAGTCCTGTCTGTTTTACTGTATTTTCCATGGTAATCCTCCTATTCAAAGTATGATGTATACAGTGTTCAAGAAATCATAGAACACCTCTATTTTGTTAAATTGTGCCTCTTCCAGTCCATGAGCCATCCTAACTCTATGCACTTCTGAGAACTCTTCCTTTATACGCGTCTCCATTCGTTTCAGCCATTGAATACGTTGGTCTGAGATCATCTCACAGTAGACCAGATATTCCAAGCGAAACTTTATACTGTTCACACACATCCATTCTCCAACCCTTTTAAGTACAGCGACATCTGCCGTTGTTGTGCTTATCTGCAAATAAGTTTCATCTTCCCTCTCCCTGCGGATATATCCCTCTTCATCTCGGTAATAATTCAGTCTTGTATGTTCCGCATTTCCTTGTTGTTGTGCCCTAACAAGATACTCTCTGTATATATCCTGCCAAGTTTCCGGTTCTCTGAATATGTAGGCAGTAATCTCACCGATCCAATCCCATTCACTTCCGTTATAGTAGTCTGGGGGCATATTGATATTCGACAAGTTCAAGAGACTTTCCTGTTCATCCCACCATTCCTCCCGTTCTAATCTTTCTGCAAATGTCACTCTGCCACCTCCTCTATCGTCACTATCTCTACTGCATAGTCCGAGGAACATAAAAAAAGCCGGAACGTAACTGTTATATCGTCACGTTCCGGCAAGATTATTTTATCCATGTACTCATATTCATCTGAGTGGAGTTTATGATGGGTCAATACTTTTTCAACTTCATTTTGTACTTCGCTCCGACCACCCCATATCACCACTACAAAACCTCCAAGATCAGCCTGTAAATCTCTGTCAGCCCCATATGCTTCATTAAGACATTCAAGATCAGCCCTAAGCCGTTTGAACACTTTTTCATCACTCAAAACCTCCGGCATTGAGCAGTTATTTTGAAGTTGATTTAATTTTTCTTCATTCGATACAATACTATACATTCTTCCGTTTCACCTGCCCCCTGTGCTGAATGACTAATTTTATGATAGAAACAGTCATAGTCACTCCGGCAATAATCATTTTTACATCTACATCCTTTTTCATACTTCCCACCTCTCCCACATAAGCATGTTTATATAGACTACATTAAACAATAGTACCCCTGCACCTATACCTATAATATAAGAACCCATTTTGCCTCCTTCTAAAAATGACCGGGCGCACGACAAAACTGCCGTGCGCCCGGAACTCTATTGTAAATCATTTCTTAAAAAAAACACCAAGCCCCTTTGTTATCTTGGAAAATGCGGATTCCTTCCCATATATTTCTTCGTGTTCTTTCTGTTTTAAATATTCCCAAGCCTCTGTTGCCTCTTCCCCTGTAAGCCCTATTTTAGGTAAATACTCTTTCAATTTTTCAGCCGCTTCTTCTCTTGCCTGTTCATTAGATGTATCCTGCTTCTTCAAAAAGTTAACTGCCTTTGCTTTCGCCGCTTCTTTCCTTGTACCTTTTTTGAAAAACGAAATCGTGCAGAACTTATTATCAAAGTCTTTCAGGTAACTATCAATCTGAGATAAATATTTATCCTTTATTTTAGTTGAGATCCTGCGGTCTAATTCATCACGTTTTTTTAACAAATCGTTCTCGTATTCCAACGTTGATTCTTTGGTAGGTGGTTCTATCTGCCCGAGGATTTCAGCTATATATGGAAATTCTTCTTTTGCGATATCAGCTTCTTCCCTCGTATCAAAGATGATTCCATCAACTGTTCTATACTCGCGGTCATATAGCATTAAAAGCACATTAATATACCGATACGAAAGCAGTGTTTCTGAAAAATCCAGATCTATCGTCTTGTAGTACTCCTTCAAATCTTCTTTCGCTTTTCTGGCTTCTTCCTCTGTATTCCCAATATGCTCTTTAAGAAATTCAAACGCAAGTTTTTCCTTTTCTTCTGTCAAGTCCACGCCAAAATAGTCGGCTATTTGAGTTATACTTCTTGCTTCTTTTCGATAATCTCGAAATAGAGTATTATACAGCCGCCGGGAATATGGATTCGCATTATAAGCCTGCATGATTATATCTTTCTTTCCATCCTCATCAAGCACACCGCTTTGAAGATTATTAAGCAGTCTATCCGCCCTGTCTACATCTTCAACTTCTGGAATTTCCCAAATATCCAAATGTAACGCCTTATTGAGAAGATCAATTAAAACGAAATGCATATTCCAAGCACAATATAGTATCTCCTCATTAAACTTCGCACGGACTTTTTCATTGGCATATAACTGTTTGATTGCCTTATTAGCCTTAGCCGTATCCATTGCATTACCAACAGCATTGATCACACTGTGCCCGGCACCCTCTGCAAGATTCCTCATGCCTAATTCTGCCTGATGCAAATATTCGTCCACATAGTTTGGGCGGCTGCTAAATGTTGCACCTACCCATTTTCCACGAGTATTTTTACGGTACTCCCGTCTTGCTTTCTGATAATCAAGGTTTCCTGTTATTCTTTGAACCTGTCCAACAAAATCATCATAGGCAGTCTGATATCCCTCGAAATATCCACTTTGGTCAGCAAAGTCAAATATAGTTTCTTTGTCTATATCCATAATCCCCATACTGATCAAATCATTTCTCACCGCATTTACAGCCGTTTTAAGTACATAATGGAAACGTGCATCTTCCCTCTGTAAAAATGCATTACAGTCCTTTAAACTTCGCCATCCATCAACGTAGTCTTTTTGAGCTTCCAGCGCAATTCTGAAATACTTTTTTCTCAATACTGCGTATCGGCTTCTCTCTAGCGGGACATCAAAAATACCGATAGAATTTTCAAAAGTAAAGCCTTTATCATTATTATCAATTATTTCTTTTAAAAGCATTTTTACTCCTTTTTAAACTTATGATATATCCAATATATAACCGCTCCTATTGCACAGACCACTGCAAGAACCCCAATCAGACTGAATAACCCCTGCAGTAAAATAAGTATAATTGCGGCAGGAACCATGCAAAGCAACGAAAACAAAATAGAATTTCCAATCAGTGTTATAATCTGATCCCCATCCCAATGCTTTACTCCCAGATATATTCCTACGATTACAGCAATTATTGCTAAAAGCTTAGCCAGCAAATACATGATTTTCTTCCTTTATTTTTTATATTTTTTGATGACTACAACTACACCACCAACAACCACACATAAGACGATAATTTTTCCCACTGTACTAAAAAAACCTCCACCGCTGTCCGGCATTGGGTCTCCATTCCAGTAGGCATCATATATCTCCCAGTATTCTTCTTGGGATATCTTCCCCTTTTCCATATCTTCACTTGCCTCTTCCAACTGCTTCTCAGTCACTGGCTTATCTCCACATGCTGTGGCAGAAAATGTTACCGTCAGAACTAGGGTAAACAAAATCAATAGTTTTTTTATCTTTTTCATACGTTCACCTTTTCCTTTCATTTGAATGAATATATCTCCTTCAACATTCTATAATACCTTTTTTCTTAAGTCAACTAATCGAACACTTTTTCCACCTTAAGAAAACCATATTCATTGTAATATATGAGTGGAGGTATTATGCATGGATAAAATAGGGAAAAAACTAAAAAATCTACGCACTGACAACGATATGACTCAAGCTGTACTCGCAAAGAAGTTAAATTTAACTAAGTCCGTTATCAGCGCGTATGAAAATGATTTGCGTCTGCCTTCTTATGATGTTCTTATACAAATTGCAAAAATCTTCCATGTCAGCACAGACTATCTTCTTGGACTTGACTCCCCATCAGGAGTTGATCTTTCCGGGTTAAGTGAAGAGGAAAAAATCGCTGTCAAAAATTTAATACAGGCTATGAGACATAAAAAAGTAAGCTGATAGCGTTGTACTCCGGTCTATCAGCTTATTTTATACTATTCTCTTTCCCGTAAATCCTCTCCACAGTCATGGAGTAAATCGCATATATCCAACTCTTTTCCCCTTTGATTTTTAACGTATCCATGTACCACTCCTTTCCTTTTGTCAGCCATGTATTCGTTTCTTCCACAGGAACATCTGTCACATCTTCGCCATCCTTAAGGAGTCGTGGATAACAATTCAGAACATCCTCAATCCCTGTCATGTCGTTCTCCACAGGATCAAGCAGAACTGCCACAAAGCCATGCTCTCCTAAGTCCTTTACCATGAGAATCGCCTCGACTCTGTTCAGTATTTCCTGCGGCAGTCTGTACTTCTTACGGAACAGACCGTTTACACTCCTAAGAAGCACCAACTGACTTTTTGTATATATTTTGATGTACATTGCTTTCACCTCCTTCTGCTACATCAAAAACATAATATACGTTTTAAAAATCTACAAAAAAAATAACAGCAGGTATCTTTCCAGATACATCTGCTGTCAATTCTGCAATTAATTTTCACTATCAACTTGGACTATTTATTTTGCTCGCGACGAACTCGCGACGGATTTCGCGCCACATTTTTGTTTCCCGTCCAATTTTTCTTTTCGCCTTGCTCTGCCTTGTTCTTTT
>OGXL01000624.1_pt1 | contig 31117 bp, 29 predicted proteins | sample 1576311 | NCBI WGS metagenome assembly OGXL01 (sample SAMEA3541564, study PRJEB24748) | human gut metagenome | biome: human gut; feature: human-associated habitat; material: faeces | place: China | collected 2012 | reverse complement strand
AAAAAGTTTCCGTATGGGAACTTTTGGACGACTTTGGAACGGCCTACGGTCCGTTTCTGCTTGTCGGCGAAACTGTAGTTTCGCGACAGCCGAAAAGCTCCGAAACAGGCGTTTCGGAGCTTTTCTTTTGCAGGTCAGTTGTTCGGCTCGATCGCGTAATCGTAGATCTCGTGTCCGCTTTCGAGCACCTTGCCGTCCACGGTGATGAGCACTGCGGTTGCGCCGCGCGCCTGCGCGAACGTGTTGACCAGTGCGTAGATCTTGAGCGTTTCACCGGCGGTGCCGGAGGCGCGGATCGCCTCGCCGAAGGCGGCATTCATGTCGAGCGTGAGCGTGCCGTTCTCGAGTGACGAGGACTGCACCTTGACGCCCTCGGGCAGCGAGCCTGCGGCGATGAGTGCATCCACGAGCGACTGGTCGGAGTCGTCCTTCGCGTCTGCGCCGGTCGGCGTGAGTGTTTCACCCTGTTCATCCGGAACGTAGATCGTGACCGATTCCGTGCCGCTCGGATTGGGATTTTCCGGCTGTACGGCAGGTTCATTTGTCTTGGAATCGGACGGTTTGCCGGAATTGCTGTCGTCCGGCGTGGTCGGGTTCTCCGGCTCGGTAACAGCAGGCTTTTCCGGCTCATCGGCGGGCTTGCTGCGGATATATCCATATACACAGGCTGCGGCGACTACTGCAATGATCGCAATTACGGCTATAATAACTTTTGAGCGTTTCATTGTAAACGCCTCCTTTCTCTTACAAGCTTATTGTATCAAGCCAGACGGGAAAATACAAGGGATATACTGTTAACAAACGGCGGCCTTTTTTCAGCACCGGCTGAGCGGGGTACTTGAACCGCGCACGCGGTTCACCCTATCCGGGCGGCAGTCTTTTTCGCTGAGATTCAGCGGGGAGTTGCGCTCTGCGGAGCGCGGGGATTCGCCGCGCCCCGCGGCGGGGCAAGAGGGTAGACACCAAGGTTTCTACCCTCTTAACTCCCACTTCCTTTGGGGAGGGTCTGGCGCAGATTGCCGACCTGTGACCGCTGCGAAATAGGGGAACAGCAGAGGATTTTTTCTTCCGTAGGGGAGCACAGTGTGCTCCCATGTCTCGACATATTCGCAGTGTCGGATACTGCTTTGCTACACATGTGGGCTACTCTGCACAGAGCGCGGCATAATCGTGCCGCGCAATTCGTGAGCGCGTTATGATAGATAGAGCCTGCGAGAATAAATCGTACCAAACGCTTAATTCATAGGTGCCGTGCGGTATAACGTGTTAAAGAGTTGCGCAACACGGTCATGTTGCGCCTGCGGAAATTTAACCGCCTGTGTAGCAGTAATGTATCTGACCTTGCGAACAGATTGCGAAAAACACGGAAGTAAAAATCCTCTGCCGTTCTCCGTTTCGGAGCGGTCACATGTCGGCAATCTGCGCCAGACTAACAAATAAGGGAAAGGTAGGAGTTCAAAGAGGAAGGAAAACCGTAGGTTGTCCTTCCTTTTTGCCCCCGCCGCGGGGCGCGGCACGTTCCCGCCGTCCGCAGACGGCGAATCCCCCGCTGAGGTTCAGCGGAAAACTCTCCGCACGGAAAGGGACGAACACGCTTGCGCAGTTCGAGTACCCCGCGCAGCCGGTGCTGAGAAATGCTGCCTGGATAGGGCGAACAGCCTGCGCGGTTCGTGCATCCTAGCGGGTCGGTGCCGGAATAGCCTGCGTTGCGGTTAAACCGCCGCAACTTCACATAAACTACGTTTGCGTTACTCCCACATATACGGTATAATATAACCCGTTAGACAAACTTTTCCGGAATCGAGGGAAATTATGCAACAAGTGACCCGAAAAACGCTGGGTGCGGGAATCAATCTCACCTGCGTGACCACACCGAAGTTTAAGCGGGCAGTGCTGCGTGCGATGCTGGTGCTGCCGCTCGGCGGCGAGGATGCCGCACTGCGCGCGTGTCTGCCGCAGGTTTTGCGCCGCGGCACGGCCAGGCTGAACGATATGCAGGCGTTCGGCACCGCGCTCGATGAGCTGTACGGCGCCCGTATCGAAGCCGCAGTGCGCAAGGAGGGCGAAAACCTGTGCATCGGCTTTCTGTCCGACTGTATTGATGAGGCTTATGCACCGGGAGCCGACGGCCTGACCGCCGGTGTGATCGGTCTGCTGTGCGATCTGCTGTACGATCCGTATCTGCAGGACGGCCTGTTCTGCGCCGCCTATGCAGAGGGCGAGCGCGGCAACCTGATCGACCGCATTGCTGCACTTAAAAATGATCCGCGTTCGTGGGCGCCGCGCCGGCTGAATGAGATCATGTGCGAAAACGAGGACTACGGCAAGTCCGCGCTCGGTACGATCGAGCAGGCGGAGCGCATTACATCGGAAACGCTGTATGCGGCCTATCGCCGCGCGCTGAGTGAGGCGCAGGTGGAGCTGTTCTACTGCGGTACGATGATGCCGGACGAGGTGGAAGCGCGCTTCATGGCAACGCCGCTGGCCCAGCCGCGCGAGGGCACGCTGTATCAGCCGCACACGATTGTGCAGGTGCGACCTGTTGGTGACGTTCGTGAGGTCGTTGAGGATGCCGAGGTAACCCAGGGCAAGCTGTCACTCGGCTTCCGCACCGGCGGTGCATCATTGACCGGCGGGGAACCGGCGGCGTACTGGGTGTTCCAGACCATCTACGGCGGCTCGACGAGCGCGAAGCTGTTCCTCAACGTGCGAGAGAAAAAGTCGCTGTGCTACTATGCAAGCGCACAGTTTGTGGCATCTAAGGGACTGATGATCGTGGGCTCCGGCATTGAGAACAGAAATTTCGAGGTCGCACGCGATGAAATCCTGCACCAGCTGGATTTGTGCCGTGCAGGCGAAATTACGGACGCAGAACTCGAAAGCGCACGCAAAACGCTGGTCAACGGTTGGCGCACTATGCTCGACGACCCGCTTACACTCGAGCGCTACTGGATGGGACAGGCGGCCGCAGGCACGCTCGTATCGCCCGAGGCGCGCATCGAGCAGGTGGCCGACATCACGCGCGAGCAGGTTATTGCCGCGGCACAGAGCACAGCGCTTGACACGGTATTCTTTATGAAGGGAGCGGCAAAATGACAAAGAATGATTCCGCTCTGCACGAGAGTATGCAGACCCGCACGCTGGCAAACGGTCTGCGCATCTGCTATCTGCCCAAGGAGGGCTTCAGCAAGACCTTCGCCATTCTGGCGACCGATTTCGGTTCGGTGGACGCATCGTTCACCTTTGAGGGCAAGCGGTATGACACACCGGCGGGCGTTGCGCACTTCCTTGAGCATAAGATGTTCGAGGATGAGGACGGCAATGCACTGCAGAAATTCGCCCGCACCGGTGCAAGCCCGAACGCCTTCACGAGCCACACCATGACGGCGTATCACTTTTCCTGCACCGACCGGTTTGAGGAGAATCTGGAGATTCTGCTTAAATTCGTGTTCACGCCGTACTTCACGGATGAAAACGTGGAGAAGGAACGCGGCATTATCAATCAGGAGATCCGCATGGTAGAGGACACACCCAATTGGGAGGTGTTCGTTGGCGCGTATGAGGGCCTGTACCGCAATCATCCGGTGCGCGTGTCCATTCCGGGCAGCGAGGAGAGCATTTCGCATATTACACCGGAGCTGCTGTACACCTGTCACCGTGCGTTTTACAGTCCGAAGAACATGGCACTCGTGGTGTGCGGCACAGCGGACTTTGAGCAGGTATGCCGCATGGCAGAGGAGATTTCACCGAAGGACGCACCGGAGATCGGTCAGCGTCATTACGGCGAGCGCCGCGCGGAAGTCCATCAGCCGGTTGTGACGCGCAAAATGCAGGTGTCGCTGCCGCAGTGTATGGTCGGCTTTAAGGACGAGCCGGTTCCGGCAGGCGAAAGCCGTCTGCGCCGCAGTCTGATCGGTGATCTGGCGGTGCGTATTCTGTGCGGCGATACCTCTCCGCTGTATGCAAAGCTGTACGAAAAGCGGCTGCTCGGACGCGATTTTGATGTGGATTACTCGCTTATTCCGGATGGCGCATGCGCGATCCTCGGCGGCGAGAGCCGAGATCCTGTGGCTGTGCGCGAAGCGCTCGAGCGGGAGACTGCACGGCTGGCGCAGGAGGGCATCGAGCCGAAGCTGTTCCGCCGCATGAAGAACGCGCTGTACGGCATGCGTTTGCGTATGCTGGATGTGCCCGATCTATATGCACGGCAGGAGATCGCTTCTGTTTTTGCGGGCGAGCATTATCTGGATTTTGTCGGGCTGTTTGACACCATTCATGCGGAGGATGTGCAGGAAATGTTCCGCCGCTGGGCACAGCCGAACCGCTCGACCATGTCGGTGGTAGAGCCGAAGTAACGATAGAAAGAAGAAAGATCATGGAACACACAATTTCATTTCCGGCGCTCGGCTTGAACCTTGACATCAACCGTGTCGCTGTCAATCTGTTCGGCAAGGATATTTACTGGTATGGCATTATTATCTGTCTGGGCTTTGTGCTGGCGGCGCTGTATGTCAATCGGCGGACGCAGGAGTTCGGCGTTACGTCGGACAATCTGATGGACTGCCTGATCATCTGTGTGCCGGTCGGCATCATCAGCGCCCGCATTTACTATGTGGCGTTTGAATGGGGCTATTACAGCCAGCATCCGGATGAGATCATCGCCATCTGGAAGGGCGGCATCGCAATTTACGGTGCGGTCATCGGTGTTGTGATCGCACTGGCGGTGTACAGCAGAATGAAGAAACTGTCGTTTGCCAGCCTGTGCGATCTGGCGGCGTTCGGTCTGCTGATCGGTCAGTGCATCGGAAGATGGGGCAACTTTGTCAACGGTGAGGCACATGGCGGTGCAACCTCTCTGCCGTGGGGCATGAGCATTGACGGTGCCTCTCCGGTGCATCCGACCTTCCTGTATGAGTCGCTGTGGAATCTGGTGGGCTTTATTGCACTGCATTTCTACTCGAAGAAGCGCAAGTTTGGGGGCGAAATGGCGCTGCTGTATGTAGCGTGGTACGGTCTGGGCCGTGCGTGGATCGAGGGTCTGCGGACAGACAGCCTGTATCTCGGCCCGGTGCGCGTATCGCAGCTGCTGGCCGGTATAAGCTGCATTGCGGCGATTGTTGTGCTGGTACGGCAATATAACCGCATCAAGGTTGAGAAGGCATTCTACGCGCCGGAGCAGGACAAGGCGGACGAGAAAAAAGGCGAATAACATTTCACGATAAAGGAGAACGACAACATGAGTGCAGTAAGAATGGACGGCAAGGCACTGTCCGCGAAGGTGCGCGGCAGCATTCTGGCAGAGACCGAAGAACTGAAAAAGCAGGGTGTAACGCCGGGTCTGGCGGTTATTATCGTCGGCAACGATCCGGCGAGCGAGATTTACGTCCGCAATAAGGAGCGTGCGTGTGAGCAGTGCGGCTTTTACAGCGAGAAGTACGCGCTTCCCGAGGAGACCACGCAGGAGGAGCTGCTCGGTCTGATCGCACAGCTGAACGAGAGCCCGGCAATTTCGGGCATCCTGTGCCAGATGCCGGTGCCGAAGCATATTTCCGAGCAGGCGGTCATCGACGCCATCGATCCGAAAAAGGACGTGGACGCGTTCCATCCGGTCAATGTCGGCAAGATCATGGTTGGCAATTTTGATTTCGTGCCGTGCACGCCCGCGGGTGTCATGGAGCTGCTCGACGAGTACAAGATCGACCCGAAGGGCAAGGAGTGCGTCGTGGTCGGCCGCTCGAATATCGTCGGCAAGCCGATGAGCATGCTGCTGCTGCACCGTCACGGCACGGTTACCATCTGCCACAGCCGCACGCAGGATCTCGCAGAGGTGTGCCGCCGTGCGGATATTCTGGTAGCCGCTGTCGGCAAGGCAGGCTTTATTACGCCGGATATGGTCAAGGAGGGCGCAGTGGTGATTGACGTTGGCATCAACCGCAACGCCGAGGGCAAGGTTTGCGGCGATGTGGCGCCGGAGGTTATGGAAAAGGCCTCTTACATGACGCCGGTTCCGGGCGGCGCCGGTCCGATGACCATCACCATGCTGATGAAGAATACGCTCAAGGCGGCAAAGCTCCAGCACGGCATTCAGTAAACAAAAACCGCCCGTATCCGGGTTGACAATCCGGGTGCGGGCGGGTATACTAAAGATAACGAAAGGTGCTGCCGGTAGACGGTCAGCCCCTAAAGAAAACGGAAGAAATAACCGCAATCATTGGGAGTGAGAGGCGGTTATTTCTTCTTTGGTCCTAAAATACGCTCAATAAGTACAAGTATCACTACAAGAATTACGAGATATTCCATAAAACCACCCCCTTTACAGGGGCAAGACTTAACCGCCTACCGCAGGCGCGGCAGCACCTTTCTTAACGACAAGTATAACAGAAATCGACTGCTTTTGCAATCCCACCAAATTTCGGCGGGATTGTTTTTATTTTGTAAATTAGAAAAGATTGACCTTTGTCCGGATTCATTCTATAATAAAGCTAATGAGTTAACCGCAACATACGGTTTATCACGTCAGGGGAGGACGAATACAATGGATATGAAGAAGCTTGCCGGCGATAAGGCGGCAGAGTATGTAAAGGACGGCATGGTTGTTGGTCTGGGCACCGGTTCCACTGCGTACCACATGGTAAATGCAGTAGGCGAGATGGTAAAGAACGGCCTGAAGATTCAGGCGATCCCGACCTCCAAGGCTACCGAGGCGCAGGCGCGCGAGCTGGGTATCCCGCTGCTGACTATCGACGAGCTGGATCATGTTGATCTGGCAATCGACGGCGTAGATGAGATCGACCCGCAGTTCAACGCCATCAAGGGCGGCGGCGGTGCGCTGTACCGCGAGAAGGTCGTTGCATCCATGGCGAAGGAAGTTATCTGGATCATGGACGAGTCCAAGCTGGTAGACAAGATCGGCGCTTTCCATCTGCCGGTTGAGATCGCACAGTACGGCTCCAAGCAGGCGATGGAGCGCATGGCAGCTTACGGCTGGAATCCGGTTCTGCGTGTACGCGACGGCAAGACCTTCGTTACCGATAACGGCAACTTCATCGCGGATCTGCACCTCGGCGCAGGCTTTGACATTCAGGACGTTTACTCCAAGCTGACCGGCATGCTCGGCGTGCTGGAGCATGGTCTGTTCCTCAACATGTGCAAGCGCATGATCGTCGGCCACTCCAACGGTGAGGTTCAGGTCATCGAAAATCCGTCCAAGTAAGCGCAGCTGAAAGGCAGGAGAATTAATGATGGATCAGAACGATCAGAACGACCGCTTCGACAGATTCGACCGCTTTGAGCCGGACTTCAGCCGGTTCGAAAGTGCCTCGGACCACAGTGAGCGCTCGAGCAGCCTCGACCGCAGTGAGCGTCCCGCGCGCACGGGCAGACGTCAGTCGGCACGTCCGGTGCGTTCCGGCATGCGTATGGGCAAAGGCAAGCCGATGCGCAGAGCATCGGTCAAGCTGAACTACCGCATGGTGCTCTGCATTGCCGTGCTGGTACTGCTTTTGCTGACGATCATCTTCGGCGGACTGTTCAAGTCCCGCGGCAGTAAAATTGCGGACCTGAACTCGCAGATCGAAACGCTGAATAAGGATAAGGACAATCTGTCCGCACAGATCGGTGCGCTGACGCAGGAGAATCAGACCCTGCAGAGCAGCATCACCGCAACGCTTCCTGCGGCTAAGACCGCAGAGACCAACAGCATCGTGGATCTGATCCCGATGCTGAACGACGGCGTTTATGTAGTACAGAGCACAGGCTCGCAGCTTCGCTACATCAGCGTTCCGAAGGGCTACCTGCAGGACAAGCTGGGCGAGTACCGCGATGACGCTTCCGGCTATGCCGCATCCACCGGCGATGCACCGATCTGCCAGTACTATGTGCTGTTCACCGACCGCGTGATCGGTCTTGCAGAGGGCGACACCGGCTTTGTCAGCACCGACCGCAGCGCAACCGGCTCGACGAGCACGATTCCGTCCGGCTTCTATGATTTTGTTGCTTCGTTCTTCAACAACAGCAGCAATACCGCGGCTTCCGGCAGAAGCTCGGATAACAGCTCTGACAGTTCGGGCGACAGCAGTGCGTCCGACAATTCGTCTGACAGCAGCGCGTCCTCCGCATCTGCGGATGCAAACGCATAATCTGCGGAAAAATTAAAAAAATCAGAGGCATGGACTTGACAGTTCGTGCCTCTTGTGATATGCTATTAAAAGCCGCATTGTGCATAGGCTTTTGTAAGTGTGTATCAAACGATGCACCGCCGTGCCAAGCGTGACTCTACAACGAAAGAGAGGGAAAACACATGTATGCCATTCTGAAAACTGGCGGCAAGCAGTACAAGGTATCCGAGGGCGACGTAATCTACGTTGAGAAGCTCGGCGTAGAGGACGGTGCTACCGTATCCTTTGACGAGGTTCTGGTAGTAGGCGAGGGTGATTCCATCACCGTAGGCGCTCCGTACGTTTCCGGCGCGGTTGTAACCGGCACGGTTGAGAAGACCGGCAAGGGCAAGAAGATCAACATCTTCAAGATGAAGCCGAAGAAGGGTTATCGCCGTCGTCAGGGTCATCGTCAGCCGTACACCAAGGTGACCATCGCGTCCATCAAGGCGTAAGACCGTGACCAAAGTCACTTTTTCGCTGCAGGAGGATAAAATCCTCGCGGTGGACATTCTCGGACACGCAGGCTATGCGGAGGAAGGGGAAGACATCGTTTGTGCAGCGATCTCCAGTGCGGTTATGCTGACGCATGCGCTGCTGTATGATGTACAGCATATTCCGGTCGATACTCTCATCGAGGATGACGGAGCGCATATCCGCTTTACGCTGCCGAAAGGCGATGTGGAACGCGGACAGGATGCACTTTGTGCTCTGAAGCTGCATTTTTCCGAACTGGAACAAAACTATTCTGATTTTTTGAACGTAATGGAGGTGCAAGCAGATGCTGAAGATTAGCTTACAGTTTTTCGCTCATAAAAAGGGCGTTGGTTCGACCAAGAACGGTCGTGATTCCGAGTCCAAGCGACTGGGTGTAAAGCGTGCAGACGGTCAGACCGTACCGGCAGGCAACATCCTGGTTCGCCAGCGCGGCACCAAGATCCACCCGGGTGTGAATGTTGGCCGCGGTAAGGACGACACCCTGTTCGCAAAGGTTGAGGGCGTTGTTCGCTTCGAGCGTCTGGGTAAGGACCGCAAGCAGGTTTCCGTTTACCCGCAGTAATTATAGCGTTGCGTATAGGGGGCTTCAAAAGCCCCCTATATTCAAATTCCGGTTCCTTGCGAAACCGAAATTTGATACCCCAACGGCGCCGCACAATGCGGCTGGGTCGGGGTAACAAAACATCCGGCAAAGCTGGACGTTTTGTTGCGGCACGGAGTGCCGCAATTAAATGATTGCGCCGGAGGCGCAATTCGCCTGCGGGCGGGCCGATGACTCGGATTTCTGAATGAAATCCTGTCATGTGGTTGCAGTTTGCAAGCAAACTGGTATTTTATTGTCCCAGACTTCGTCTGGGATTTTATTGGTTATAGAGGGTAAAATAGTGCCGGAAAGGTTTTTAGGGCACTGTTTTCATCATGCGTAGAAAGGAGGACTACCATGTTTATTGATATTGCAAAAATCAAGATCGTATCCGGCAAGGGCGGTGACGGCAAGGTTGGTTTCCACCGCGAAAAGTATGTGGCGGCCGGCGGTCCGGACGGCGGCGACGGCGGCCGCGGCGGCTCGGTCATCTTCAAGGTAGATGACAATCTGTCCACGCTGCTCGATTTCCGTTACAAGAAAAAGTATGTTGCGGCTCCCGGTGAGCCGGGCGGCGGCAAGCGCTGCAAGGGCAAGGATGGTGCGGATCTGATCATTCGTGTACCGCGCGGCACGATCATCCGTGACCAGAAAACCGGTCAGGTCATGAAGGATATGTCCGACAGCGAGCCGTTTGTAGCGGCCAAGGGCGGCAACGGCGGCTGGGGCAACACGCATTTTGCAACGCCGACACGTCAGGCGCCGCGTTTTGCCAAGCCGGGTCTGCCGGGTGTCGAGCGCGACATTATCCTTGAGCTGAAGCTGCTGGCCGATGTCGGTCTGGTCGGCTTCCCGAACGTCGGCAAGTCCACGCTGCTGAGCATGGTCTCGGCGGCGCGCCCGAAGATTGCAAACTACCACTTCACGACTCTGGTGCCCAACCTCGGCGTGGTTTCGGTCGGTGAGGAGCAGAACTTCGTCATGGCCGACATTCCGGGCATTATCGAGGGCGCGAGCGAGGGTGCCGGTCTGGGCCACGACTTCCTGCGCCACATTGATCGCTGCCGTCTGCTGCTGCATCTGGTTGACGCGGCAGGCAGTGAGGGCCGCGACCCGATCGACGACATTGAGAAGATCAACGCAGAGCTTGCCGGCTACAGCGAGTTTCTGGCAGCGCGTCCGCAGATCATTGTTGCCAACAAGACCGACCTGCTGGGCGATGACCGTGAGCCGGTCGAGAAGATCCGCAAGTACGCAGAGGAGCGCGGCTTCCTGTTTGCGGAGCTGTCCGCGGCGACCAACCAGGGCGTCAAGGAGCTGATGAATCTGACGTGGCACGAGCTGCAGCAGCTCCCGCCGGTATTCATCTACGAGCCGGAGTTTGTCGAGGTCGAGGAGAAGGCCGCAACCGAGAACGACTGGACCATCGAGCGCGACGGCGACGCATACGTTGTCACCGGTGCATGGGTGGACAAGATTATGGGCTCGGTCAACATCGACGACTACGAATCCCGCCAGTATATGGATCGTATGCTCCAGTCTGCAGGCATTTACGCCAAGCTGGAGGAAATGGGCATCGAGGAGGGCGCTCCGGTCGTGATCGGAGAGTTCGAGTTCGAGTACGTTTACTAAACTGCACAGAAAGGAAGCCGAAAGGCTTCCTTTTTTATGGGATCGACAGGATGATTCTGAGGTCACCCCGCCCTACAATAACAAAGGTTACATCAGTTATAGTATAATGCAGAATCACTAAAAAATTATATCGTCCTATGTTCAATTCGCTGAAATCGTGCTACAATTAAATCAGAATGCACAAAAGGGGAGTTGACAAACTGTGCAACAACAAAAGAATGATAAAACAACCTGCCTGTTGCTTGCGCTGACCACGATGTTATGGGGCAGCCTGTACACGGCAAGCAAGGTACTGCTCGATGTGATTCAGCCGTTCACGCTGCTGTGCCTGCGCTACATCATCGCGGCCATTGCCATGACCATCCTGCAGCGCCTGCGCAAACCCGACCCGAACGGAAAGCCGCGCAGGATCAAGGGCGGTGACTGGAAATATGTTATCATGTTCGGTCTGGGCGGCTATGTGCTGTCGATCGGTCTGCAGCAGTACGGCACCAAGCTGGCGGGAGCGTCGCTGGCATCGCTCATCAACTGCATGAACCCGATCGCTATCTGCTTCTTTGCGGTGCTGCTGCTGCATGAGCGCATGACGATGAAGAAGGTCGTCTGCATTGTCAGCGCGGTTGCCGGTGCGGTCTGCATCGTCGGCGGAGACGCCGGCGGCGGTCATATCCTCGGCATAGCGCTTTCACTCGGTTCGGTGCTGACGTGGAGTGCGCTGAGCGTGTTCATGCGCTCATTCTCGCAGAAGTATGATGCGCTGACCGTCACGACTTACGGTATTTACGTTGCCGCTATCGGCACGCTGCCGCTGATGCTCCGCGAGATCATCACCCACCCGGAGATGGACTTCCTGCACGCGAAGTACATCCTTGTGCTGTTTTATGTGGCGATTTTCTGCACGACCATTCCGCATTCGCTGTGGAATTACTGTCTCTCACGTGCAGAGGCGAGCACCTGTTCTCTGTTTTACCCGATTCAGCCGCTCACCTCGATGGTGCTCGGTGTCCTGCTGCTGAACGAGCACATGACGGTCGGCTTTATTGCCGGTGCGGTGCTTATCGTGTTCGGTGTGCTGTATTCAACGCTCGGCAAAGAGAAAACCAGATGAGACGCCTTGGCTTTGCCCGATGTTATAGGTTAAGCTGAAAAATCCTCCTGTCTTCAGAAGAAGGCAGGAGGATTTTTGCAATCATTCAAAACGGCGAAAGAGAGATGACGATGAAGCTCAAAGAGTAAAAACACGGGGATGCAGTCCGGATCGTGACAGATTGCAGCCGGTTTGCCGAATTTACAATCCCAAATCCTTAAACCGCGAATACATGGACTGTGCGCCGTACAGTGCCGCCACCGGATTATGCTGCAGTACCCGGTCCTTGACGATCATAACCGTTGTCGGAACCTTGCTGTGGCGCAGGAACAGGGTATCATGTCCGACGCACAGACCAATCACGATGTTGAAATCGCAGCCGTGCGCGGCAAGCGTCTTGGCCTGCATGATCGGGTTGCACATGGACTCGTGTCCGCAGCCGCCGTTGAGCTTTTTCTCGTTCGGCACGCCGATCTCGGTCTTGTCCTGTGCACCGACCTTGCAGCCGACCGTGAAATATTCGATGCCCTTTGCCTTGAGAATACGGGCGAAGATAGAGGCCTCCCGCATCAGACCGACGCAGGACGCGATGCCGATCTTTTTGTAGCCCATGCGCTTGATGAACTCGATGGTTTCCTCAACACGGGTCAGGCGGCCGTAAAACTCGCCTTCAATGCACGCGGAGGTGCGGGCAATCAGCCCTTGTTCCGGGTCGTTGCGGTAGATTTCAAGTGTTTCCTCGAGCAGTGCCTTATCTACGTTCGTCGTCAGGCAGAACGGCGGGTACTGCTCCTCGCTGGCCGAACGGCAGCCGAGTCTGCTGCAGTCCGAGCAGCTGTGTGTGCATTTCAGTTCCGACATAATCCTTTCCTCCCTGTAAAAACAATGTTATGCCTTTGCGTTTGTGTCCGGTGCGGGCTTGGTGATTTTGCCGCCGCAGCAGTCGTCCTCAGCCTCGGCTGCTGCTGCCGGCTGGAAGCTGGCAGAGGAGGCCTTTGTGGATTTAGTGGCGGTATCGGTGGAAGCGTCGCTCTCCGGTGCATCCGGAACATCATCGAAGAAGATATATGCATTGTCTGCGAACTTGGTCGCATCGGTGCCGTCCTTGAGCACGCCAATCTGGGTCAGCTCCTCGGCGTTCTGCTTGAGTGCGTCATAGCCGCCCTGAACCGAAGGCTTGTAGTTATAGGTCTTGAGAATCTGTGCGCAGAAGTCCACGTCGCCGGAGATATATTCCTTTTCGGTGATGATCTTTGCCGTTTCGTCCGGATTCTCCTGTACCCACTGAGATGCCTTCTGTACGGCACGGGTGAAGGCTGCTGCAGCCTTCGGGTTCTTCTCAGCAAGTTTGCTGGTGACGAATGCTGCGCAGCAGTACTCGTCCTTGTACTCGGGATCGGTTGCGGTGTCGATGAGGGCGGTCAGGCCGTACTGCTCTGCCGCGATGGACGCCGCCGGATCACCGAGTGCGATCGCGTCAACGGCACCGTTCTGCAGTGCCTGTGCCAGATCGTTGCGGGAGTAAACCGAGAATTCAACCTCCATGTTCTGGTCGGTCACGCCGATGCCTGCCGCGCTCAGCGAGCGCTTGGAGACAACGGTTGCCGCGTCAGCCAGACCGGGTACGCCGATCTTCTTGCCCTTGAGGTCGGCAATGCTCTTGATGTTGCTGCCACCGGGTACGAGCAGCTTGGTGCAGCCGGTGTGGATGCCGGTGGTGAACTTGATGGGCAGGCCGTTTTCCAGCGGCTGGAGCATTTTGCCGATCAGGCCCATGCCGACATCAACCTGATCCGCGCCGATGGCCTCGGAAACGTGTGCCGCGTCAACCGTTACCTGCTCAATGTCCAGACCCTCGTCCTCAAAGTAGCCGTTCTCGATCGCGATGTACATCGGTGCGGCACAGAGAGAAGGAGAGTAGATCAGACGCAGGTGGGTTGCGCCGGAATCTGCTGCCGCGGAAGCGTCCGAATTGCTGCTTGAGCCGCCGCAGGCGGTAAGCGAGAGTGTCAGTGCAGCTGCGAGAAGTCCGCTTGCCACTCGAAATAAAATACCGTTCTTTTTCATGGTTTTCTGACCTTTCAAGGAAAATATATAATAAAAATAATAATAATGAACGTACGTTCTTTAATACGATCTTAAATGTAGTAGTTGGGCTCTTTGATTATGCCGCCGTAATGGAGCTGACGAAGGATCTCTGCACGGTAGTGAAGAAAATCCTCCGAGCTGCGTGCTCTTGGGCGGGCCAACTTGATATCCAGCGTGCCGGTGATGCGTCCCGGTCGGGGTGTCATAACGACCACCTTGTCCGAAAGATACACGGCCTCATCCACATCATGCGTTACCATGATGGCGGTCATGCCGGTTTCCTTCCAGATGCGCAGGATCTCGTCCTGCATGTTCATGCGGGTGAAGGCATCGAGTGCACCGAGCGGCTCATCGAGCAGGAGCACCTTGGGCTTGCCAACGAGTGCTCTTGCGAGAGACGCGCGCTGGCACATGCCGCCGGAAAGCTGGTGCGGATACGAATGCTCGAAGCCCTTGAGGCCGACCATCTCGATAAATTCGTCTACGCGGTCCTTTTCCTGCTTGTAGATGCCGCGGGCGCGCAGACCGAACGCGATGTTATCGTAAATCGACAGCCACGGGAACAGCGTGTGCTCCTGAAACATGAAGCCGCGGTCTGCACCGGGGGCCTTGATAGGTGTGCCGTCCAGCGTCAGGCTGCCGTCGTCCATCGGAATCAGACCGGAGATCAAACGCAGCAGCGTGGACTTGCCGCAGCCGGACGGTCCAATCAGTGAAACGAACGAACCGGCGGGAATATCGAGCGAAACATTGTCGAGAGCGGTAATGCGCTCTCCGGTGGGATTGACAAAATGCTTGGATACACCCGAAATCGAAATACTTCCTACCATTTGATAACTCCTTTCTGCCATGCGAGCACGCGGTCGCGGAATTTGAACAGCAGCGTGATGAGAATGAAGAAGGTGACTGCAATGATGATCAGTCCGGCATATACGTTGGCATACGCCATCATTTCCTTCTGCCAGTTGATGTACCAGCCGATGCCGTACTTGGCGCCGAGCATTTCGGCAGTGACCAGCGTGATGAACGACGAGCAGGTGCCGTTGAACAGGCCGAGAAACATATGCGGCATAGCCGCCGGAATGCCGACCTTGGCAATGCGGTAGAAGCTGCCCGCGCCGAGCGTCGAGGAGACCTCAAAGTACGAGTTGGGGATGGAAGCGATGCCGCTGCTGGTGAGCACGGTGGTCGGGAACCACACAGCCAGCGCAATCAGGAAGGCACTGGCGGAAACCGCAGTCGGGAAAGCAATGAGCACCAGCGGGATCCACGCGGTGGACGGGATTGGGCCGAGCACGCGGACGAGCGGCTGTACCCAGTAGGCGAAGGTCTTGTTGAAGCCGATGGCGATACCGGTCAGCACGCCAACGACTGCACCGCTGATCCAGCCGAAGAACAGCAGGCGTGCGGAGTATGCAAGGCAGGTCGCGAGGAACGCGCTGTCCTCAACGAGAACGCCGAACACACGGTCGAGCGAGGGAAAGTACAGCACCGGCAGAATCGCAAACTTGGCGGTCAGCAGGTTGAGGATGTTCAGCACCAGAACCGCTCCTGCATAGAACAGTGCGCTGTACGACAGCTTATCGCGTACCTTGGTGTTGCCGAGCGATATCAGCAGGGCAATCACATACACGGCCAGTCCGATGAGCAGCGCCCATGTAAAATAAGGATGTTCTGCGGCAGGATGCTGCGCGGAATCCGGCAGCAGAATATCGCAGGCGAGCGCCAGCAGAATAGAGAGAACTGGCAGTGATTTGACAAAATGCTTCACAAGGGAGAGCTCCTTTCGACAAAAAATGGCGGAAAGCGTATGCTTTCCGCCAGGATGGTTAATGCGCGTTATTCGCACATTCGCCAGGTCACAAGGGAACGCATACACGAGCAGCGGTGCATACACATACAGCAGCGATTCATACAGTACATTCGGCTCATGACAGGTTCTCCTTTCAATTCATATAAATCCTATCGGGTTTCGGTAATTGAAAGTATAGACTTGAATATCCTAATTGTCAATGGGAATACTGTGATTTTGGATAGTATGCCAAAAACGATTTGTCTGAAAGAGAGAATTTGTCGCTTTGCATAAAGAACCGCTGCAGCAGGATTTCTTATGGGATCGGGTGGCTGAATCCACGCTTTTGTGCTACAATATTTACAGGTGATGAATATGATTTTTAAACCGCGTCCGCTCAGCAGAACCATGCTGGATGACGCTTCACTTGTCCGCGATAAGCAGCACTGCCGCCGGATCGGTCCGTGCGGTGTTGGTCGTCGGGCATTATATTTGAACAGTTATTTTATTGACCGGCATTATTATGTGCCGTTTTCCGCCATTACGCGGGCATTTAAGTTTATAGAAGAAGGCACCGGCGGTGTCCGGGGTGTGCTTGCAGGCAGAGCCTGTCTGCTTGTGGAGTATGACGGCGGCATGCAGCAGGTGTGCTGTTTCAAGTACGAGGATCAGATTGACGAGCTGCTGCGCGTGCTGCACAAGATGCATCCGGAGATTCCGTGCGTCAGCGAGGAAGAGGAGGCTGAACTTGAGGTCGAGTATGAGCGCCGGAGGGCGGAAGAACGCCGACGGCCGCCGCTCAGCATACGAGCCGAGCGGGAGATTGAGGAGTTGGAGAATGCGATCGCGTACCTCGAGCGCAAACCTGAGCTGTACAAGCGGCTCTGTCGTGCAGCTAAACGGCGGCGCAACTACCAGAGCAGGAGTGCAGGATATCGGTGGGCGGCTGCAGCGATCATGGTGCTCGGGGCGGCGGCGCTGATTTACGGCGTGGTGTCGCTCGTGTGCCGCGGTTTCTCCGGCGGATACCTGCTGCTGTGCCTGCTGGCGGCAGCTTTCCTGTTTGGCGGATGGCGCCTGCTGCCGACGGCACGCAACAACAATGCGGCTGTTCTGCGCGGGGATAAGCAGGCGCGGGCACAGATGCAGAACTATATCGATCGGTTTCCGGCATTCCCGCTGCCCGCACGGTACGCGCACCCGATCGTGCTGCGCCGCATGCAGCAGGCCATTGCGGAAGGACATGCACTGAACGTCATGGAGGCGCTCGAGGTCGTCAAGGCCGATCTGCAGACCATGAATGCGGATATGCAGGTCTCGCAGGAGGAATACTCCGAGATTTCTACGATCAAGCCGCTGTTTCTGAATGCGGATTATAAGTAAGAAATCCGGCCTGAGGCTTGCAAAGCTGTTGACAACGGTATGGCTTCTCCCGTATAATAAATTCAGTAAAATGAAGTCGAAAAAGAGGGGATGGACGGATATGCTGTGTAAAAAAAGAACATGCGGCGTTCCGTTGAATCCAATAGGAAAACGATGAAAACTAAGGACCTTCTGCCCGAAAAAATGGCAGTCGGTCCCTTTTTTTGGGAGGAAACAGATATGATCGAAAATTGGAATGACGTCCATATCGTACCGGAATTCAGCGATCAGGGTGTGGACTGCTACCGTCTGGCGGGCGGCAGCTTTATCAATGAATACTACATCGTCTCGGAGGCCGAGACCCGCAAGCTGATGAACCATCCGGAGGTTGTCGGCTACGAGGTGTATGCGTCGCTCGTGACGGCTACCTCGCAGATGATGTACTACCTCAAGGAGCAGAAAAAGATCACTTCGGCGAACATTCTGTCCATTCTGCGCGGCGCACTCAACTATCCGCTCGAGGAAAGCTGCTATAAGGAGCATATCCGCGTGCATGACATCAGCTTTATGTCCAGTGAGCGCGTGTTTGGCGAGAATGATGAGATGTCGCTCGATATCAAGTACTGCAAGCTGACCATGGTGCCCAACAGCACGCTGATGATCGGCGATATCATCGCCTCGGGCGAGACACTGGTGCAGTGCCTGCGTTATGTCACCGACTATTACCGCAAGCAGGGTGCCAAGCTGCGCAACATTCTGCTGTTTACCATCGGCGGTACCCAGGGCATTGAAATCCTTGAAAAGCTGACCGGGGAAATTCGTACCTACTGGCCGGACTTTGAGGGCTTCATCACCGTGTACTACGAGGGCGTTTTCAGCTGCTACGAGGAAGGCGACAAGGGCGTTTCCGGCATCAACCGTGCGCTCATCGACTTTTACTGGAAGGGCGGCATCGTGGCGCCGGAGTTCCGCCGTCAGACGCTTTCCATGCAGAATCCGCTGTTTGAGAAGTGCACGATCTACGATGGCGGCGCACGCCGCTATGAAATCCACGAGCACATTGAAGAGGTGCTGGAATTCTGGAACGGCATTCTCGCGCGTGCCGAAAAGATCGACAAGCAGGCGCTGTTGGAGGAAAAGCTGGGTCATGCGCTGCCGATTTCCTATGAGGACTGGCTGAAGGACTGCCATTACGAAAAGCTGGACGCAAAGCTGACGCGCTGGCTGTATCAGCAGGAGCGCGGCTTTGTCGAGAGCCTGAAGGACGTAACGCTGGAGGAGATCGCGCGTCAGCGCATTGACGAGTTCACCACGACGCTCAAAAAGTACATTCTTTAATAAATAAGGCAACACCACACAATGAAAGCTGCGGCGCTTTGCGGAAATTTGGTACCCTGATGTCGTTACGATTTCACGGTAATACAGCAAGTATTACCGCAAAACCGCGCCTAATCAGGATGCAAAATTTGCCCGCAAATTGTGCTTGTTCAATTATGCGGTATTGCCACAAAAAGGGGATAAGAATCTATGAAAAATGACAACACACCGGTCGATATCGACTTTGCGGAAGCGGCTGTGCCGCATTATGCGCGCCGCGGCATCGTAACCATGTTCATGATCATGCTGGGCTTCACCTTCTTCTCGGCCAGCATGTGGGTCGGCAAGGAGCTGGCAGACGGACTGGATTTCGGCGGCTTTATCATCTCTATGATCATCGGCGGCCTGATCCTGAGCCTGTACACCGGTCTGCTCGGTTATGTCGGCGCGGAAACCGGCATGAGCCTTGACCTGCTGGCACGCAAAGCCTTCGGTGCAAAAGGCTCGTACCTGCCGAGCGCGATGATCTCGTTTACGCAGATCGGCTGGTTCGGCGTCGGTATCGCCATGTTTGCCATTCCGGTTGCAAATGAGCTGCTTGGCGGCAGCACAGCGGCAGAATGGGTGCTCGTTATCATTGCGGGTGTGTGCATGACGGCCTCGGCGTATTTCGGCATCAAATCGCTGACGCTCATCAGCTATATTGCGGTTCCGCTGGTTGCAATCCTGGGTACGGTTGCCATGGTGATGGCAGTTAAACAGGGCAACGGCACGCTGATTGATCAGTTTGCCAAGTCCAGCGGTACGCTGACCGTTGTCGGCGGCGCCGGTCTGGTTATCGGCTCGTTTGTCTCCGGCGGCACGGCAACGCCGAACTTCTCCCGCTTTGCCCGCAACGGCAAGGTTGGTGCGATCACGACCGTTATCGCGTTCTTTATCGGCAACTCGCTGATGTTCTTCTTCGGCGGTATTTCGTCGGTCTACGTCGGCGGCAATGACATTTTTGAGGTTATGATCAACCTCGGCCTGTTCTATCTGGCGATTCTGGTTCTCGGTCTCAACATCTGGACCACGAACGACAACGCGCTGTACACCGCCGGTCTGGGTCTGGCGAACATCTTCGGCCAGAGAAAGAAGCCGATGGTGCTGATATCCGGTATTGTCGGCACGGTGCTGTCGGTCTGGCTGTACTGGAACTTCTGCGGCTGGCTGAATGTCCTCAACTGCACACTGCCGCCGGTCGGCATTATTCTGGTGATGAGCTTCTTTATGAACCGAGAGAAGTACAACGACATGGAGATCACCGAAACGGTGAACTGGTTTGCGGTTATCGGCGTTCTGCTGGGCGCTGTGGTGGCAAATCTGGTTCCGTGGGGTATCGCATCCATCAACGGCATGATCGTTGCCGCTGTTTGCTATCTGGTCGGCAGCAAGGCGAAAAAATAAGCAGAATTAAAAAAATCCTCGGTTTAACCCAAGGTCAGCCGAACTTGCTGACCTTGCGATTTAATCGGGGATTTTTTATTTTTGCAAATGCCTCGTTCAGCATGGTCTCAGTACCGGACGGTCTGAAATCGTGTAGCTGACCAGATCGCTGCTGTGCAAAATGGGGGAAAAACAGAAAAGGCCTGACAGCGCAGACCTTTTCCAAAAGAGGGGTGAATTCGGGCGGTTGGGGTATCAGGAACGCCCGAAGGATCAGTTCTGATTTTTCTCGTCGTGCCGCTTGACCACGCGGATGCCGATCGTCAGCAGCACGGCGGAAATGATGGCTGTGGTGAGGACAAAGCCGTCCTGCAAGGTAAACAGGAACCGATCGGCCAGCATGACCGTGCAGATCAGCACGCTGCCGAGCGCTTCGAGCTGAAGGCCGCGCCGACGCGATAACTTGGAAAGCATATGCTCGGCCTCCTTTTACTGAACGCCCATTGCCGCCAGAATGACGCGCATGATGACAAGGCTGATAGCCGCATCAAGCAGACAGACGGCGATGAGCAGCGGATGCCACTTCTTGTTGGTGTCGGTTACGAGCACGATACGCGCATAGTGTCCGATGAGCGTACCCATCAGGATACATGCCGGGAGCATCATGGAGGCCTGACCGAGCGTCAGCGCGCCTGCCTCATACATGGAAGCGGCGGTCGCACAGCCGGAGGCCTTGGCGAAGAACGCCGAGATCAGAACCGCGAAAGCCTCGCCCGGCAAACCGAACAGTCCCATGACCGGCGACATGACCGTGCCGAGAATGTCCATCAGACCGGTCTCCTTCAGAATGTACACCAGTACATAGCCGAGAATCATCGCAGGGGTGATATTTTCAATGCCGACCTTGAAGCCCTTTGCGCAGCCCTTGAGGAAGGTATCTACGATTGAAGGTTTCTTTGCCTTTGCGGGTGCGGCCGCAGCCGCCGTATTGGTTGCCTGATTGCTCATTTCCGTTACCTCCTTATGCCTTGCCGCGCTTTGCACGCAGAATCAGACGGACGATGTTCGCACCGATCAGCTTGCAGACGAACATGATGACGATGCACGGGCCGAGTGCCACCGGGCAGATCGCCACGAGCGGTGCGCCGCCGGTGATGGTGTTGTTGATGCACGCCGAGCCTGCGTACTGATACGCTACGAAGATCGTGCGCTCGTCGTCCGTAATCTCACCGTCCTCGTACAGCTCACGGGTCATGACGGCCGCAACGTCCGAACCGGTAAAGCTCGAGATGAATGCGATGCCACACTTGCCCGGGATGCCGAGCAGCGGACGGAGCAGGGGACGAAACAGGATATCCGACGCCTTGAATGCGCCGAGCTGCTCGAATACACCGAGCAGACCGCAGAAGAACATGACCGCCGGAATCAGATTGAAGCCTGCCATGAAGCCGTCCTTCGCGCCGGTGCCGCCCTTGCCGATGAGGTTCGCGCCTGTGTCACCGATCTGTCCGAACGAGCCTGCCAGATTAGTAAAGTCAAGCACCTTAATCGGTCCTTCCGCCGTGCGGAACGCACCGGAGAGCACGAGAATGAGGACGATCAGTGCCAGCCATGCGCCGATACCGATCTTTTCCTTGTTTTCCGCCTGTTTCTCTTTGTTTGCCATGAGTTTATACCTCCTTATCCCTTATCTGCCGTTTATTCGGCAGTTTTGGCAAAATCGTCGTTCAGCGTATACGCTGCGCACGCCGCAAGCACGCTGCGCTGAAACAGCGATTCTACTTCCGCATATTCGTTCGGCGTGTGATTGCCCTCGCCGCGCACGCCCATGCCGCACACTGTCGGCACGCCGCACGCTACCGTGATGCCGGAGTCCGACAGACCGCCGACCTGGAAGCAATCGATCGCACCGAAACCGCAGTCCTGTGCAGTGCGCTGCAAATGACGGAACAGAGCCATCACGCCATCGGTTGTGTCCATGCACTGCATGACGCGGCTCAGATCGAGTTCTGCCGTCGTATCCGGCACTGAATTATGCTCGGTCGCACGGTGCAGAATTTCAAAAATCTCATCGCGCACCTCTGCATTCGGGAAACGGATGCCGATGCGCACCTCGCACGAGTCGGGGATGGTGTTCTCACCGATGCCGCCGTCCACCATGCCGCAGTTCATCAGCCTGCCGCGCATGATGTCGTTTTGCGACTCGATCTCGACGATCTTGTGCGCTGCCTCGAGCACCGCCGAGCGGCCTTTCTCCGGCGCAATGCCCGAGTGGGATGCTCTGCCGTGAATCTTGATGCTGACCGGGCCGCCGCCCTTGCGGCCGACCACGAAGCGGTTGTCCATGTAACCGGTCTCGAAGTTGAACGCCGCGAGTGCGCCTGCCGCCTCCTCTGCGAAGATCTCCTTCGCGTCCGAACGCATATGCAGGTTTTCCTCGTCGCTTGCGAAGATGAACTTGATCGGGCGTTCCTTCCAGTCCACGCTGTCAAGCGCCCTGACCGTGTACAGTGCCATGACCAGACCGGCCTTCATATCCAGCACGCCGGGGCCGTGCGCCATGCCGTTCTCGTCTACGCGGAACGGATTTTCCTTCGCCGCGCCCTCCTTGAACACGGTGTCCATGTGGCCGATGAGCAGAAGCGGCGCTTTAGAGCTGCCGGGATTCCACTCGCCGATGAGCATATCACCGGAGTTCTGAATGGCACGGACACGGGTGTGGATGCCGGCGTTCTCCATCTCGCGGCGCAGAATGCTGCAAACCGCGTTCACGCCGTCGATCTGCGTCGTGCCGCTCTCCGTGTTCACCAGATCGCGCCAAAGATTCAGCATCGGCTGTCGGTTCTCGTCGATGTACCGGCGGATCTGCGTGTAAATTTGCTCCATTTTTGTGTACCTCCTTTATTGAAAAACCTGTTTTTTACAGATCTCAGCTTACAGCATTTTCACCGCCGCGCCTGCAATGAGCACGGACACGATGGTAACGGTGACGAAGCCTGCCGTCAGCATCTTCGGCAGCAGAAAATTCAAAATCGCCTTCTTTTCCTTCTCGTTTCGTCCGAACGCCTCGGAGACCTCCTGCGGAATGAGCATGGTGGTCGGGAAGCCGAACGTGCAGCTGATGCCATAGGCCGCCGCAAGGCTGACCGGTATGTGCAGCAGCTTAGCGCACAGCAGCGCGGCCGCCATGGTTCCGAAAACGCCGCAGGCCGCTGCGGTCAGCAGCGCAGGCAGAACGGACAGCACCTGATTCGGCGTGGTCTGCGCCAGATTGGAAAAGATCAGAATGGTGACGAAAAACGTGATCAGGCTGGAGCTCTGCGTTTTTCCGAGGATGTTTTTATCGAGGAAACCCAGTGCGAAGAACACCGCGCCCATGATAAGGCACATGACGAAGTAGTGAACCGCACCGCCGGTCAGCTTGGACGCATAGTACGCGATGACCGCAACGACTGCCAGCTTGGCGAAATACATCGAAGGACGCTCGCAGCATTTCGGCAGATGCAGCGGACCGTGATGTGCCGCATCGTTTCCCTCCTGCAAAGTGCTGCACTGCTCCACGAGCACCGCGTCATCGCGGATGAGCTTTGCGGTGCGCCGCAGCAGAAGGGACGCGATCGGTACGCCGATGAACTTCTGCGTCACGTAAAGCACGATGCAGAACGTCGCCGCCGTCGTGAGGTTCATCTCCTTGAGCGTGCTCGTCATGATGAGCGTTGCCGCGCTGCCGCCTGCGAAGATCGGTGCACCGGCGATCGCCATCTCGCTGCCAATGAACGGTCGTCCAATCAGTACGATTGCTGCAACTGCACCGCACACGCCGCACAGCGCGGTGACGACTACCTTCCACTGCCGACGCAGCTCTGAAAAGTCGATCGTCGTGCCGAGCGACACGATGAGCAGACCGGCGATGATGTTGCCGAACCCGGTGATCTGCGCATCGTCGATCAGTGTGCGCGGCAGGATACCGCTCCAGAAGCCTGCAAGCAGCAGGATTGCAATGCTGAGCACCGTGGAGAATATTGCTTTGGTCTTCTGCGCAATCAGATCGCTGACTGCGTAGATGCAGAACAGAATCGCAAGTGCGCTGATCGGTGTCATAAGCCTCATTCCTTTCTGTGTCTATACCGTATCATAAATTTGTTATGCCTGTCCAAATCATAAAAGTTATAGTGACGTTATAACCGAAACGGAATAGTATTCCTGTACAGTTTGATGTCCGCTTTTCATGAAAAACAGACAAAAGAATAGGCGCTGTGACTAAATCACAGCGCCCTTGCTTTGACACTATTCAGTATACTATTCTGCGCTTTTTGTCCATTCTGCTTTTGTTATAACCCAGCCATAACAAAACGGAATAGCCTATTATACCCCTCGGAACGTCTTATTTCTCATTTTTCGGGTAAAGCTCCTCCAGCATCTTCACAAATGCCTGTGCTTCTGTGCTCAGCATTTCGCGGCTGCGCTGAATCCAGCCTACATTGATCTGTACTTGACAGTTTCGGATTGGAATGGTGCGGATGCCGTACTCCGCGAAGTCCGGCGCGCTTAGTCCCGGACCGAGGCGAACCACATCGGTCGAGCGCAGCAGCGACAAAATCGCCGCGCTGTCGTTGACATAAACGACGCGCTTGAACTGCTCCAGACGCACGCCGTCGATCTCCAGATAAAAGCTCAGATTGGAAAAATAATCATCCGGAAGGCGGACGAACGGATGGGGCAGGAGCTGCTCCATCGTCACCTCAGACGCATGATACAGCGGATGGTTCGGACCGAGGTTTGCGTACCAGGTGTCCGTGCCCAGCGCATGGAATTGCAGGTTTTTGAACTTCAGCATGTGCTTGAGCTCCTTCACCTGCACGTTGTTGCTCATCACAAAGCCAATCTCCGCTTCGCCGTGCTCCACGCTCTCGATCACCTGCTGCAGACGGTTTTCCACCAGCTTGAGCGCCACGCGGTTATCGTGGTAATCGTTGTAGAACTTCGCCATCAGACGCCCTATTGTGATGATTGGATAGGAGGCAATAGACAGCACCGGCGTGTGCTCTTTCTCCGACAGACCCTGAATGAGCTCCATCTGGTTGATGATCGTGCGCGCGTACTGGTAGAGCTTTTTGCCCTCGTCGGTCAGCACGACGCCCTTGTTCGTGCGGTTGAAAATACGCACCTTGAGCTCGTTTTCCAGATTGCTGATGGCCTTGCTCAGATTGGGCTGCGTGACGAACAGCTTCTCCGCGGCCTTGTTGATACTGCCCTGCTCCGCAATGGCGACAAAGTAGGTAAGCTGCTGAATTTGCATAACTCTTTTCCTCTTTTGCATGTAGTATCTTCAGTATAGCATATTCGGGCGGAAAATGTCAGATGATCTTGAGGAGGGAATACCGCGAAAATGGACGAAAACCATTTGAATATTCTCGGCGTGCGCGATAGCGGCAGCTATGTGTCATAAAAGGTTAGACAGCAGTCTTGATCCCGGCGCCGCGCGCACACACTTCCTGCGAGACTACATCATGGGCCGCATTTGACACCTTTTCTTCCCCCCATACAGCCGGAGAACCATCAGCAATGGTGGTTCTCCGGCCTTTGCGTTTGCGCGTAAGCATGATGAAAAGTAATCGAAACCGCTTGCGAGGGAGGCGATTTTGCACGCATATAGGTGTGATATTGACTGTAATGAACCTCGTGCATTCCATACCATACAGAAATATATTTCGGCATTTACGCAAATAGCATAAAGTATAACTAAATTCAGTAGCAGCATATACATCTCACGAGGGGAAACGTAAAATGAACAGTACGGAGCGGAAGAGAATTTGCTATTTTTCTGCTCCTTGTAGATGTAGTTGTGCAGCTTGCAGAACTTAACTTTCTGGAAGCCATAGCTGCCGCATTGGTCTTGTTCCGGTGGAATTTTGTATTTTTCGGAATAGCGTTGTAATTCTTTATATGAGTGAATGGTTTTCTCCGACTCATTCATCACGGTTTTCAGGATTTCCTTGTTGCTGCCCTTGACCTCATCGGACAGGCCGCGCTTGAACTTCGCTCCCGAGCGGGACACCTCGAACCGAAGCATCGGCGCGTCATACTGTTCCAGCAAGTCTTCCTCCATCAGCTGAAACATCTTGTCATAGACCGTCAATGTGGTTGTCTTGCAGCAAATACGCCACGAATGCGCGTTCTTTTCCTTATGATTGGGGAATCCTTTGCCGAATGTGCACAGCTTGTACTGCTTCATGTATGGGCTACGTCGAATGACACGCAGCGCCTCATCAACCCATTTTTGCGACTCGGGAAAGTAGTCCAGACAGCAGTCGATACGCGAGAGCGTCAGCTGTTCGAACTCGCAGTCCAGACCGATTTCACGCAGCAGACCGGTCATCCGGTTATCAAACGAGTTCAGCTGGTTTTCTTTCGCGGTGAACACTTTCTTGGGTGAATATTTTCCGTGCAGTAAAGTGTGCGGATTAAGCCGGAAACGTATAGAACAGGCGATATTTTTGCTTGCTTTGTTCTTGCTGCGCTTCTGCTTGAACAGATAGAGCACCACGCCCCGACTGCAGTACGAGGTGCAGATATACTTCTCGATGCCTTTGTCAGAATGATATGTCGCGTCCGGGTAGAGTTTGCCGAAATGCAGACTTTTCAGGTGCTGAAACACCTTGTTAAAGCTCTTCTGGGACAGTCTATGAAATAATTCAATCGTATGGATACCGTAACGAAAATCCATTTCACACACCGCCTTTCGCAAAACAGCCGATTACTGCGTCGTGCAGATCGTCCGATGATTCACAGATTGCATACAGTTCATTGACGGCGTCCACTGCACGGTAATCCGTGTCAGAGATGATATCAAGGTTCATCTGAAAATCGGCGTCATTCCAGAGCAGCAGTGCCTTTGCGCGTTTGCCGTCGCGCCCGGCCCGGCCTGCCATCTGGTAGAATGACGCGACGCTGAACGGCAGTTGAGAGACAATAATAAGGCGGATATCCGAAATATTCACGCCCATTCCGAACGCAGAAGTTGCAATCATGATATGTGCCTTACCAGAACGAAAGCGCGCTTCCTGTTCGGCTCGGTCGGAGAGTCTGCTGTGGCAGAGAGCAATCTCGGAAGCCGAAATATCGCAATCCCCAATCAGAAAGTCACGCATATCTTCCACATCGCAGACGCGGGTGCAGTAGATAACGATTTTCCCTTTGCTATCGTATTTCTGAATCGCTTTTCTGACTTTCGCATAACGAGCGGCATCATTTTTCACAAAAGATTTCTTGAGGGACAGATTAGAACGTTTGAGCTTGCCGATATGTATAACCGGATTTTTCATATGCAGACTTTTCACGATATATGAAATATCATCCGGCATAACAGTTGCGCTGAAAGCAGCAATAACAGGGGATGCGGGCAAATCCTTGATAAATTTACCGATATTGCGGTACATGGGACGAAATTCATTGCCCCATTCCGTCAGACAGTGCACCTCGTCTACAACGACTGTATGTACGCTATTCCTTTGAATTGCTTTCCAAAGGTGAGGATTACTCAGCCGTTCCGGCGCGACAAAGATTGCCTGGAGTTTACGATGTGTCAGCCGTTCGATAACGGTGGTATTCTCCGTATTGCCGCTGTACAGACAGCTCACTCGGATTTTATTGTCCTCGCAACGCTGCACCAGATCACGCATGAGCGCGACTGTCGGGAGAATACCAATCAGCAGACCATTCGGGTGCAGGGTAATCATCGAGAGAAAGCAGATCGACTTGCCCTCGGAGGTTCGTGCTAAACCGAGTACATCTTTACCATCGGATAAATCTGTGATTACCTTTTTCTGAAACGGTTTGGGTTTCGAGATACCAAAGGTATTACATATCATCTTTTCCTGTTTGTTCGTCACAATTTTCACTCCAAACATAGAATTTTCATTCAAAACTGAAATTTAATAATCTCGTCTGAACTGCCTTTATTCCATTGTTGAGATTGAAGTAGAATTATAATTTCACAGAAAAAACATGATATATAATAATAGCGAAAGACGTTGTACTATGTATTTTTTTCATTCCATCCTCTTACCCAGCTTCAGCATGCTGATACCGAACTGCTCTGACGCTGTCAATGCCATTTGCAACGGTGCTTGCAATTTTTGTTAAAACTATTTGTCTAACCTTTTGGGCACTTCAACGTGCGGTACGGTGTCCGAACGAAGTCGAATACATCGCCTTCTGGAACGCGGGCAGAAGCACAGTGCAACCGTGACCGCGATAACGATGTTCGGAAACGAGGTCATCAGCTTAGATAGGTTTGTCGGTTCTCGGTTTGCCTCGTTTTTTGATTATTACGCGCATTTCTTTTACTATAAATTGTGTATCATTAACTACTCATTTTACCTATCGCACAAAATATACTTAGGTTTTTACATATAATATACAAGAAATTCTCGCCATCCTTGTTAATTCGTGCCATGGTAACAGATGCGGTCTGCGCCTTGCAAAAGATGTAAATTTCGAGGCACGATCTCTGTGAAGCAGGCAGGCTGCACGCTAAACAATCCTATCCGCCTGCAGCAGGCCGGAAAACGCAGCATTGATCAGGTGCATTTTATTGGGGCGGCTGTAAATTGGAAGCGAAACCAGAGAAGGAGAGAATGTTTCGTGAAAACCAATCCAACCATGCAGGCAGAGACGGTTCTGCCTGCACGACCTGTTTCTGAAAACGGAAAAATCAATATTCTGACACGCCTGGCTTACGGCGGCGGTGACGTAGCGTGCAACGTTGTCTACGGCATGATCGGTGACGTCGTCGAGTTTGGCCAGTGGAAGCACCATATCCGTCAGGAGAGCTTCATCTTCGCAGTCGGTTCGGTCGGCACCAAACTGGGCACCGGCATCGCACAGGCCAGCATTGCAGGCATTATGAGTCTGTGCGGCTATATTTCCTCGACCGGCAGCACTGTTGTGCAGTCGCAGTCCGCAATCAGCTCGACAAAAAGTATCCCGCTATCATGAAAGAACTTGCAGAGCGCGAAGCGCGCGGCGAGCTGTAACTTTCTGATCTTCATATGCCCTCAACCGTTCCCGGCATGGCTGCAATGCTGTGCCGGGAATCTGTATTTCCGGCTTTTCCCGCCCTGCCCGCACCGGTCGGCAGGGCGTTTTTCGCCTGTGCGCCGTGTCCGCCTCGCGGATATTCACAAAAAGTTTATCGCTGCGGCATTGCGGCTGTCCGCTCTTCTGTATATAATAAATGCAGAGCACATTCCTGTGTCACCCCTCGCGATTACCGAACGATTTAGGGCAATACCGTATAATTAGATAAGAGCGATTTGCGAGCAAATTTTGTGCTCTGATAAGGCGCGGTTTTGCAGCAATACTTTCGTATTGCAAGAAATCGCAACGCAATCAGGGTGAAAAATTTCGGCAAAGCGCCGCAGCTTTAATTGTGCGGTGTTGCCTTAGATAAAGGAGTACCCGTATGTCAACCAACAACCTGTCCTCTCCCGCCTCCGGCCGTTTTTCCCTCAGCGCCGCGGTACTTCACATTCTCGCCATGGTGCTGATGCTGATGGATCATCTCTGGGCGACCCTCCTGCCCGCGCAGGACTGGCTGACGTGTGCCGGACGGCTGGCCTTTCCCATCTTCGCATTCATGGCGGTGGAAGGATATTTTCACACCCACAGCTTCCGGAAATACGCTCTGCGGCTTGCGCTGTTTGCCGTGCTCTCCGAAGTGCCGTTCGACCTGATGTACGGCGGAACCTGGTTTTATCCGGTGCACCAGAACGTGATCTGGACGCTGCTGCTCGGTCTTCTGGGCATTCATCTGATGGAAACCGTGCGCAAAAAGCAGAAAACATGGCTGTATCTGCTCACCGCCCTGCTTGTTGTGCTGATCGGCACAGTGCTGGGCACTCTGAGCATGGTGGACTACTACGGCACCGGCGTGCTGACGATATTTATCTTCTACTTCTTCCGCGGACGGAAGTGGTGGTGTCTGGCAGGGCAGCTTCTCGCCCTCTACTGGGTCAATGTGCAGCTGCTGGGCGGTCTGCTGTATCCCGTCCATATATTCGGCATGGAATTTGAGATCTGTCAGCAGGGGCTTGCACTTCTGGCGCTCATCCCCATCTGGCTGTACCGCGGACGGCAGGGTTATCACAGCAAGCCGTTCCAGTATGCCTGCTATGCCTTTTATCCCGTACATATGCTGATCCTTGTGCTGATCCTGCAATATCTGACCCGCTGACGGCCATACCGGCATCTGCAAACATCTGTAAAACTTTTTATTTATCAAATGCGCGTTCTGTTATATAATGAATACAACATTATGCATTTTCTGTTTTATGAAGGAAAGTGTGCAGGACAGGCCGGCTGCCGTGTGCGGTGCAGATCGACCGACTGCAAGAGAGAGCGCTTTCCCCACGATAACACTGAAAATTTTCGGTAAGAGAGAAAGGAAAAACCATATGAACTGGAACATTATTACGGATTCAAGCTGTGATCTGCTCCCTTCCACCAGTCCGGACGGAAGGATCCGGCTGGCCAGTGTGCCGTTTACCATCCGCATCGGGGAGCGGGATTTTGTTGATGACGAGCATCTGGATACGATGGAAATGCTCTACGCCATGGAGCAGGAACACTCGGCCGGCCACACCTCCTGCCCCACGCCGGACGCATGGCTGGCACAGTTTGAACAGGCGGACTGCGCGATCGCGATCACCATTTCCTCGCAGCTGTCCGGCAGTATGAACAGCGCTCTTGCGGCAAGAGATATGGCGCTGGAGAAAAATCCGGATAAAAAGATCGTCATTCTGGACTCCTTATCCACCGGACCGGAGGTTCTGCTCTGCGTAAAGGAGATCGAGCGCCTGATTCGTCAGGGCCTTTCCTTTGACGATATTGCGGCGCACGCCAGAGGTTTTCTGCAGAAAACCAAAATCCTCTTTGCGCTCTCCTCGTTTGACAACCTGATCAAGAACGGACGCATCCACCGTCTGACGGGTATGCTCGCCAAGGCTCTCGGCATCTGGGGCATCGGCAGCGGCAGCGATGAGGGAAAGATCGCCTTTGAAAGCAAGGCGCGCGGTGCAAAAAAGGTCGTGCAGACGCTGGTCAGCACCATGAAGGAGCGCGGATTCATCGGCGGAAATGTCGCGATCAGCCATTGTGATAATCTCGCACTGGCT